>Ga0265780_10003659_pt1 | contig 20101 bp, 20 predicted proteins | sample P1T30metagenome_FD_192432 | JGI IMG/M metagenome (GOLD analysis project Ga0265780, IMG submission 192432) | Plant litter microbial communities from East Loma Ridge, Irvine, California - P1 T30 | ecosystem: Environmental > Terrestrial > Plant litter > Unclassified | place: USA: California...
CAGGGGCGGCGGTTATGGGCGTTTTGGAAAAGATAAAGGTCGGCAAGCGCCCGACCATCACGCCGATGGCGGAGCTTCCGCTCGACCAGATCCTGCGCTCGGACTGCATCGCCGCGATGCGTGCGCTCCCGGCCAAGTCGGTCGACATGATCTTCGCCGACCCGCCCTACAACCTCCAGCTCGGCGGCGACCTTGCGCGGCCCGACGGCAGCCATGTCGACGCAGTGACCGACGCCTGGGACAAGTTCGACAGCCTCGACGCCTATGACGCCTTCACCCGCGCGTGGCTGGCCGAGGCCAAGCGGATCCTCAAGGACAATGGCGCGATCTGGGTGATCGGCAGCTATCACAACATCTTCAAGGTCGGCGCCGCGATCCAGGATCTCGGCTATTGGATCCTCAACGACATCGTCTGGCGCAAGTCGAACCCAATGCCCAATTTCAAGGGCACGCGCTTCACCAACGCGCACGAGACGCTGATCTGGGCGTCGATGGGCGAGAAGGCACGCTACACCTTCAACTATCGCAGCATGAAGACGCTCAACGACGAGCTCCAGATGCGCAGCGACTGGGAATTCCCGGTGTGCGGCGGGCCCGAGCGGTTGAAGAAGGACGGGATCAAGGTCCACCCGACGCAGAAGCCCGAGGCTTTGCTGTACCGCATCCTGCTGGCGTGCACCAAGCCCGGCGACGTGGTGCTCGACCCGTTCTTCGGGACAGGGACGACGGGTGCGGTCGCCAAGCGGCTGGGACGCCGCTGGATCGGGATCGAGCGCGAGCCCGATTACATCGCCGCCGCGGAGGAGCGGATCGCCGCCGCACTCCCGCTCGATGAAAGCCTGCTCAAGACGATGCAGAGCCCCAAGGCCGCGCCCAAGGTCGCGTTCGGCGTGCTGGTCGAGAACGGCTTCCTCACCCCCGGGCGGTTCGTGGTCGACGCCAGGCGCAAGCACCGCGCGATGATCCGCGCCGACGGCAGCCTCGAGAGCCTGTGCGGCGCGACGGGGTCGATCCACAAGCTCGGCGCGACGTTGCAGAATGCACCGTCGTGCAACGGCTGGACCTATTGGCATTTCGAGACCGGCGAAGGGCTGAAGCCGATCGATTCCTTACGGCAGGAGTATCTGCTCGCGACGCAGCCGTAAGGCTGCGATCCCGACATCACACGACCTTGCCTGTGAGACAAAGGCCGCTACGGTCGCAACGATGCACAAGCCGTTCGTCACTTTAGCTCTCCTCCTCCTCACCCCGACCGCGCTCGATGCGCGGAGGACCGATCCGAAGCCTGTCGCCGCCCAGGCCGGCACCGGCATGGTCAGCGCCGCCGACCCGCGCGCCGCCGCAGCGGGCGTCGAGATCCTGAAAGCCGGCGGCAGCGCGACCGATGCCGCGATCGCGACGATGCTCGCGCTCAACGTGGTCGAGCCGCAGAATTCCGGCATCGGCGGCGGCAGCTTCATGGTCCACCACGATGCCAGCGCCAAGGCCACGACCAGCTTCGACGGACGCGAAGCCGCCCCCGCTGCCGCCGATGCCCGCTGGTTCTATGGCAAGGACGGCCAGCCCCTCCCCTTCACGCAAGCGGTCCCCGGCGGGCGCAGCGTCGGCGTACCGGGCAACCTGCGGATGATGGCGCTCGCGCACAAGCGTTACGGCGTGCTCCCTTGGGCACGGCTGTTCGCGCCCGCGATCAAGCTCGCGCAGCTCGGCTTCACGGTGACGCCGCGGCTCCACAACGGGCTGGCCCGGTTCAGTGACCGGCTCGATCCCGCCGCGCAGGCGCGGTTCTTCCCCGTTGGCGATCAACCCATCGCGGTCGGCACGATCTTCCGTAATCCCGCGCAAGCCGCGTTGTTCGCGAAAATCGCCAAGCAGGGCCCCGACGCCTTCTACAAGGGCGCGGTCGCGCAGCGGATCGTCAAGGCGGTCAACACCTCGCCACGCAACCCGTCCAAGATGACGCTCGCCGACCTCGCTGGCTATCGCGCTAAGGAACGCGCGCCGATTTGCGGCACGTACCGCGTCTACAAGATCTGCGGGATGGGACCGCCGGGATCGGGCGGCATCGGCGTGCTGATGATCCTCAAGCAGCTTGAACGCTTCGACATGGCCGGCCTCGGCAAGACCAGTCCGGTCGCGTGGCATCTGTTCGCCGAATCCGAACGCCTCGCCTACGCTGATCGCGACATGTACCTCGGCGATCCCGACAAGGTCGACGTCCCCGCGAAAGGCCTGCTCGACCCCGCCTATCTCACGCAACGCTCTGCCTTGATCGCGGCCGACCGCACAATGCCGAGCATCAGCGCGGGCACGCCCCCCGGCGCGCCGCCGCGCCAGCTCGCGCCCAATGCCGACGTCCCCGGCACAAGCGATCTCGTCACGGTCGACCGGCGCGGCAACGTCGCCGAAGTCACCACCACGATCGAAAGCTATTTCGGCTCGGGGCTCTCGGTCGACGGCGTGCAGCTCAACAACGAGCTGACTGACTTCGATTTCGCGCCTGAGAAGAACGGCAACCTCGTCGCCAACCGCGTCGCCGGGGGCAAGCGCCCGCGCAGCTCGATGTCGCCGACGATCGTCTACAACCCCGACGGATCGGTGCGCATCGCGCTCGGCGCGGCAGGCGGATCGACGATCATCGCGCAGGTGTCCAAGGCGCTAATCGCGGTGCTCGACTGGAAGATGTCGGCGCAGGATGCGATCGCGCTCGGTTTGCTCTATGCTCCGGGCCAGACTGCGGCGGCTGAAAAGGGCACACAACTCGACGCGATGATCCCGGCGCTCCGCGCGCTAGGCGAACGCGTCGTGAGCGCGCCGCTTGGCCTGAAGGCGAATGCGATCGAGCGAGTCGACGGCCGCTGGGTCGGCGCGGCCGATCCGCGCAGCGAAGGCGTCGCGATCGGCGAGGACGGTAGCAGGACCGAGATCGTCCGGGTCGGCGCGCTCGCCAACCGCCCGCCCGAATAAGCCGTCCGAAGACTCACGCGCAGTCGAACACGACGCGCCAAAGGGAGAGACCGATGCGTACTCTTGAAACCTTCCCCAACCTCGTCGCGATGTTCCTTGCCCGCGCGACCCAGCAAGGCGATGCGCCGTTCCTCTGGCACAAGGCGGGCGGCAAATGGCAGTCGCGCAGCTGGACCCAGACCGCGCGCGAAGTCGCCAGCCTGTCGGCCGCTCTGAAGGCGATCGGGCTGGTGCCCGGCGACCGCGTCATGCTGGTCAGCGAGAACCGCCCCGAATGGTGCATCGCCGATCTCGCGATCATGGCGGCGGGGTGCATCACCGTGCCGACCTACACCACCAATACCGAGCGCGACCACACCCACATCATCGAGAATTCGGGCGCGAAGGCGGTGATCGTATCGACCGCGAAGCTTGCGAAGACGCTGCTCCCCGCCGCGATCCGCGCATCGACCGCGAAGATCGTCATTAGCATCGAGGATCTGCGCAGCGGCCAGCAGGGCGCACTCGAGTTCCACCATTGGGACAAATTGCTCGCGGACCACGCCGCCGAACCGTCGACGATCCGCACCACTGCGACGCGCGACGATACCGCGTGCATCATCTACACCAGCGGCACCGGTGGTGCGCCGCGCGGGGTGATGCAGCATCACGGCGCGATCCTCCACAACGTGTTCGGCTGCTGCACGATCATCTCGGAAGATTTCGGCTGGGACGACGAGATCTTCCTGTCGTTCCTGCCGCTGAGCCACGCCTATGAACATAGCGGCGGGCAGTTCTTCCCGATCGCGCTGGGCTCGCAGATCTATTATTCGGAAGGCCTCGACAAGCTCGCCTCGAATATCGAGGAAGTTCGCCCGACGATGATGGTGGTCGTGCCGCGGCTGTTCGAACTGCTCCGCGCGCGCATCTCCAAGGCGGTCGAGAAACAGGGCAAGCTCTCGACCTATCTGCTCGGGCGGGCCGAGGCACTCGGGAGCAAGCGGGCGGCGGGCAAGGCCGGGCTGCTCGACAAGCCGATGGACTTGCTGCTGGCGGCGACGCTCCGCCCCAAGATCCAGAAGCGCTTCGGCGGGCGGATCAAGGCGATGGTCTCGGGCGGCGCGCCGCTGACGCCCGAGGTGGGCACCTTCTTCGACGCGATCGGGATCACCGTGCTGCAAGGCTATGGCCAGACCGAGTCCGCGCCGGTCATCTCGTGCAACCGCCCCAAGGTCGGGATCAAGATGGATACGGTCGGCCCCCCGCTCCCCAACACCGAAGTGCGCATTGCCGAAGACGGCGAGATCCTCGTGCGCGGCGAGTTGGTGATGAAGGGCTATTGGCGAAACGACGCCGAGACCGCGCGGGTGCTCAAGGACGGATGGCTCCATACCGGCGACATCGGGGTGATCGATACCAAGGGCCGGATCCAGATCACCGATCGCAAGAAGGACATCATCGTCAACGACAAGGGCGAGAATGTCGCGCCCCAGAAGGTCGAGGGGATGCTGACGCTGCAACCCGAGATTTCGCAGGCGATGCTGTTCGGCGACCGGCGGCCGTATATGGTCGCGGTGATCGTCCCCGATCCCGAATGGACCCAGCAATGGTGTGCGCGGAATGGGGATGCGTGCAACTTCAAGCGTCTCGCCGAGAACAGCGAATATCGCACCGCGCTCGGCCATGCGGTCGAACGCGTGAATGCCGAATTATCTCTGACCGAGCGGATCCGTCGCTTCGTGCTCGCCGATGAGCCCTTCGCGATCGAGAACGAGCAATTGACCCCGTCGCTCAAGATCCGGAGGCATGTGCTGAAAGCGGCTTACGGCGCACGGCTCGAAGCCCTGTACAAGTCTTAGCGCCCTGAAATTCGAGCGATTGTCGAACCAGAGGCACGACGGGCTTTCGCGGCTGGACGCAAGCGGGGGTGGATGCGAGGATGCCGGCACCATCCGCCATATCCGGACATCGCCCATCGTGTCGTATCAGTCTTCCCTGCCCGACCCCGCCGACCGCGCGCCGACGCACCCCACCCGCCGCACGATGATCGGCGGCATGGCCGCACTTGCCGCGATCCCCGTCTGGTCGGGCACAGCGGCAGCCGCGAGCACCGAACCGACACTCGAACGGCTGTCTCCGCTGGCGGACCGCTTCCTTGCGCCGGGCACCAGGATCGAAACGATCGCCAGCGGGATCCGTTGGGCCGAGGGTCCGGTGTGGATTCCCGCGAGCAACGCGCTGTTGTTCTCCGACCCTCCCGCCAATCTGATCCGTCGCTGGACCCGTGCAGGCGGTGTCACGCCGTTCCTGACGCCCTCGGGTCTCGCCAATCCCGACCCGAAGCTATTTCGCGAGGCTGGATCTAACGGGCTCGCGCTCGGCCGCGACGGCGCGCTGGTCATCGCCGACAGCGGTAACCGCGCGGTGATGCGCTACGACTTCGCCAGCAAGAAGCGCGCGCCGCTGGTCGATCGATATCAGGGCAAAAAGTTCAACAGCCCCAACGACCTTCACATCGCACGGAACGGCGCGATCTATTTTACCGATCCGCCTTATGGCCTCGTCGACGGCGCGACCTCGCCGTTGCGCGAACTGCCGCACAACGGCGTATATCGCTGGACGCCGCGCGGCGAGGCCGTGCTGATCGACGGCACGCTGAGCTATCCCAACGGGGTCGCGCTCTCGCCTGATGAGCGCAAGCTTTACGTGTCGGTATCGGATGACAAGGCACCGCGGATCATGGTCTATGACCTCGATGCGCGCGGACTGACGCTCAAGCGGCGGGTGTTCCTCGATGCGTCGACGCTCAAGGGACCCGGCCTGCCCGACGGCATGAAGGTCGCCGCGGACGGGACCCTGTTCTGCAGCGCACCGGGCGGGTTCTACCTGATGACCCCCGAGGCCGAGCCGATCGCGCGCTTCGCGCACGGCGGCCCGATCGCCAATGGTGCGTTCGGGGAGGGCGGGAAGACGTTGTTCCTGACCGGGAACGACCGCGTGATGCGCGTGCCGCTGGTAAAGTCGGCGACCGCGCGGGGGTAACGGCCTGGCCGTTCGGCGAAGCGGACATTTTACCAGCGTCACCCTGAACTCGTTTCAGGGTCCACCGTGCAGCAAGTCCGATCCATGCCCGTTACGCGGTGGATGCTGAAACAAGTTCAGCATGACGGAAGGGGCCGGGCGGCGGCGGTCCTTCCTTCCCGGCGTCACCCTGAACTTGTTTCAGGGTCCACCGCGCAACCAGTCCGACCGGTGCCCGTTGCGCGGTGGATGCTGAAACGAGTTCAGCATGACGCGAGGAATGGGAGCGGCGTCACTTCCCCTTGGGCACCACCTGCATCGTCCAATCACGCTCGGGACGCAGATATTTCGCTGCGGTTTCCTGCAACTGTGCAGCGGTCATCGACGAAATGTCGCTGTAAAGATGCGTCAACGCGACGATCCGCGCCGGGTCGTACGTCGCGCCGTCGAGCTGGTTCATCCAGAACTGGTTGCCCGTCGACTGGCGCATGATCGATTGCTGCATCGGTCCGATCGTACGCTTCAGCTCATCCTCGTCGATCGGCTTGGACACCAGTTCGGCGGCGATTTCACGCGACAGCTTGAAGAACAACGGCACGTTCGACGGCGCGACCTGCCCGATCGCAAGGATGCGCCCGCCGCCCGGCTGACCGACCGGCCAGCTGCTCGACACGTTGGGACTGTAGCTCGCACCCGCCTGTGAGCGCAGGCGGTCGAACAGCCGGTCGCTGAAGATCGCCGCGAGCACGTCGAGCCGCCGTGCGTCGGTCAGGCCCGCGACGCCGCTGCCGGTCGGCCAGGCGATCACCGCCGCCGCCTGGTTTTCCGGGCCGTCATGCGTACGGACCACCGGGGTCTGATTGTGTGCGGGAAAGCGGACCGGGGGCGCGACGAAATTGGGCGTCGCAGGACGCGGCGGGAGCGACCCCAGCGTTTTCTGCACCGCTGCGATCGCGACATCGGCCTTGATGTCGCCGAACACCATCACCTCGACCGGCCCGGTCTTGAGCAACGGCTCCCACAAGGCGCGGAAGTTCGCAGCAGTCGTCCCCTCGATCGCGGCCAAGCTCGGCGTTCCCCAACGGGGGTCGCCATCGTGGAGCAGCCGTTCCAGATCGCGCTGCAGGACACCGTCCGGCGACGAACTGTATCCGGGATAGGCCGAGACCGCGACACTGCGCGCACGCGCGACCGGCGCGGGGTCCCAGCCCGGCGACGAGATCGCCGCTGCCATGATCCGCAACTGGTCGGACAGATCGGTCGGCGAGGTCAGCGCATTGTAGGTGAAGGCATCCTCGTCGACCCCGAAGTCGAGGCCGATCCGACGCCCCGTCGTCAACGCATCGAGATCACCCTGGTTGAGCTTGCCGATCCCCCCTGCCGTCAGCGCGAGATCGGCAGCCCAGGCGGGCGACTCCTTGTCCACCGGCAACGCATTATAGCCATTGCCGAAGCGCACGCGGACATAGACCCGGCTGTCTTCGGACGTCGTCGGATACACCAGCACGCGCACCCCGTTCGACAGCGTGTATTCCTGCATGTCGAACGGCTTGATCGGCGTGGTCGAGGCAATCGTGGCGGGTGCGCCGAGCTTGGGCAGCTTGTCGAACGAAACCGCGCCCTGGCGACGACGTTTGGTCGCGAGCGGCTTAACGTTGGCCTTCAAGGCATTGGCGAGCGAAGTCTCGATCCCCTGCTCCGCGGTCGGCGTGGAGATGAGCGCGCGCGGCGGCGTGCCCTCGAACAGGCGACGGGTCGATGCGAGGATCTTGTCGGGCGCGAAGAAGCCCTGCGCCACCGCGTCCTCGAACACCTTCTGGATCACCGCGGGCGAAGTCGTCGTTTCGCGGATGTCGACCGCCTGGACCATGTCGTCGGCCTCCTTCGCGCCCGCTTCGGCGCGATAGGTGTCGACCTGCGTGCGGAACTGGACTCGCTGCTCGGCGAGTTCGCGGTCGATCTCGGCCTTGGTCGGGGGCGTCTTCTGCGCATCCGCTATCACCGCGCGGACGTCCTTGAGGGCAGGCTCCCACGCATTGCCAACCGGCAGGATCGTGACGAAGGTACCGTTGGCGGAACGCGACGGATCGTCGAGCCGCACCGCTGCGGCGATGAAGCTGCCGCCCGAGCGCGCAAGCGTCTCCAGACGGCGGTTGACGATCGCGAGGCCAAGGAAGTCGACGAGGCGCTTCTGGTTGAAGATCACCGTATCGTCATTGTACTGCCACGGCCGCAGGATCGCCATTTCGATCCGCGACGCGATGCCGGGTTCGACGACCGCCTTGGTGGTGGATTGCTTGGGATCGGGCTTGCCGAAATCGGGGTCCTTGGGGGCCTCGCCGATCCCGCGCCAGTCGCCGAAATTCTTCGCGACCATCGCCTCCAGCTGTGCGGGATCATAATCGCCCGCGACGACGACGACCGCGCGTTCAGGGCGATACCAGCGGTCGTGGAACGCCTTGACGCTCTGCGCGGTCGCGGCTTCGAGTTCCTTCACGTGACCGATCGGCGAACGATCCGCCAGCGGTTGGCCGGCAAAGAAGGTCGCGTTGAGCGCGTTGATGAAGCGCACCTGCGGCCCAGGCGCCTCGCGCTGTTCGGCGAGCACAGCGGGGCGTTCCGCTCCGAGCGCAGTCTGCGTGATGTTGGGGCGCGAGACCATGCCCGACAGGATCTTGAGGCTCTCGTCGATCCCGGCCGGAGTCGCGCTGGGCAGATCGAGCTTGTAGACCGTCTGCGTCGTCGTGGTCTGCGCATTGGTGTCGGACCCGAAGGTCGTGCCCATCCGCTGCCAGATGCGCTTTGCCTCACCGTCCGGCACATATTGCGACCCACGGAACGACAGATGCTCGATCATGTGCGCATAGCCGCGCTCGGAATCGGTCTCGTACAGTGACCCCACGTCCATCCGCACGCGCACCGCGATCTGGCCAGGGGGCACGCCGTTCTTGCGGACCGCATAGCGCAGGCCGTTCTTGAGCGTCCCGAACTTCCATTCGGCATCGGGGGTGATGTCGCTGCCCTTGTACAGCCACGCATCGCGGTTCGCGATCGCGGCGTCTCCGGCCTGGGCGATCGCCGCTGCCGATGCGGGCTGCGTTGCCGAGGGGGTCGTGGCGGGCGGCGGGGCGGTCCCCGCAGGAGCATTCTGCTGAGGCGCGGCACCGATGATGAGGGACGACAATAGGGCGAGGCGCATCTTGCGCTGAAGCGAAGTCATGTCCTCACAATAGCGGGGAAATCCCGCGACCGCCAGCATTGGGGCTTGGTACTCTGTCCACGGTATCCGCGGCGATGATCCCTTGCGATCCCCGCTACTGCGCGCCACATGACGCTCATGCTTATCGAAACCGAACTCACGCCCAACCCGGCGACGCTCAAATTCCTGCCCAACCGCACGGTGATGGCGGCGGGCACGCGCGACTTCGCGACCCCCGAAGATGCCGAGGCATCGCCGCTGGCGGATGCGCTGTTCGGGCTGGGCGACGTGACCGGCGTGTTTTTCGGGAGCGACTTCGTTTCGGTGACCGCGGCGGCGGGCACCGACTGGAGCGCGCTCAAGCCCGACGTGCTCGGTATCCTGCTCGATCACTTCAGCGCGGACATGCCGCTGTTCCGTCCCGGCAGCGCTGGCGAGATCAGCGTCGCGAGCGACACGGGTTTTGCCGATGATCCCGAGGACGCGGACATCGTCGCGCAGATCAAGGACTTGATCGAGACGCGGATCCGTCCGGCGGTCGCGAATGACGGTGGCGACATCGTCTATCGCGGGTTCGAGAAGGGCAAGGTCTACCTCGCCATGCAGGGTGCCTGCGCCGGCTGCCCATCGTCGAGCGCGACGCTCAAGAACGGGATCGAGCAACTGCTGCGCTATTACGTTCCCGAAGTCACCGAAGTGCGCGCGATCTGATGAACAGGCTCGATGATGCCGCGCTCGACCGGATCTTCCGCACCGCGCGCACCTTCAATGGCTATACCGACACGCCGGTCGGCGATGACGAGCTGCGCGCGATCTGGGGCCTGATGAAATGGGGCCCGACGTCCGCCAATCAGCTTCCGGCACGGCTACTGTGGGTTACCACCGATGAGTCGAAGGCAAAGCTTGCGGAATGCGTGTCTGCACAGAATGCGCCGAAGATCCTCAAGGCCCCGGTCAGCGTCATCATCGGCATGGACCGCGAATTCCACGAACACCTGCCGATGCTATTTCCCCATGTCGATGCGAAGGCCTGGTTCGACGGGAACGCCGAACTGCGCGCGGCCTCGGCGTTTCGCAATTCCTCCTTGCAGGGGGCGTATTTCATTATCGCCGCACGTGCGCTTGGTCTCGATACGGGGCCGATGTCGGGCTTCGACGGCGGCAAGATCGACAAGGCGTTCTTCACGGACACGCCGTCGGTAAGCGTCAATTTCATTTCCACACTCGGCCACGGCGACCCCGCGACGATCCACGATCGTTCGCCCCGGCCGGACTTCGAGATGTTCAACACGATCGTCTGAGCGGATGCGCACGCTCGTCATCGAAACCGCCACCGCCGCATGCTCGGTCGCGCTGATCGACCAGGATCAAGTTATCGCGCAGCGGCATGAAGTCGTCGGGCGGGGCCATGCCGAACGCCTGATCGCGATGATCGCCGAACTGCCCGACGGCGGACGCGCGACGCGCATCCTGGTCGATTGTGGCCCCGGCAGCTTTACCGGCATCCGCGTCGGCATCGCCGCCGCGCGTGGCCTCGCGCTTGGCTGGGGCGCGACACTGTCTGGCTACTCCTCGCTCGCCTTGCTTGCAGCCGCTGCATTCGGCAGAAACCCGGCATGTTCCGATCTTGCGGTGGTGCTGGAAGGCGGGCATGGCGAAGTCTTCATGCAAGCTTTCGCCGCCCCGCTTCGCGCGACCGCTCCCTTTACTTCGCTTCGGCCGGAAGCGGCGCTCGAAGCCTTGTCGCCGGACCTCGCGCTGTTCGGCAACGGCGTCCGTTTCATCACCGCAATCGATCCATTGCGTCCAGTTCAGGATGTCTTGCCTGACGCAGCGGATGCGGTGTCGCTGCCGCCCGCGTTCGCCGCATTGCCGCCGGTGCCGATCTACGGGCGCGCGCCCGATGCCAAGCCCGCCGCGCCGAAGGCGGGTGCCGCCGGATTGGTCGCATGAGCACGATGTTGCGGGTCGACCTGCGCCACGGCGCCGTGGGCGACCTGAAAATCGTCGACCAGATGATGCAGGCCGCGTTCGAACCCCGCTTCGGGGAGGCGTGGACGCATAATCAGGTGATGGGACTGCTCGCTATGCCCGGCGTGTGGCTGACGATCGCGACGATCGGCGGCGACCCGGCCGGGTTTGCGCTGTCGCGGCGCGTGCTCGACGAAGCCGAACTGTTGTTGTTGGCGACCGTCCCGACATTTCGTCGCCGCGGCGTAGCGGGTGCGTTGCTGCGCTCGGTCATTACGGATGCGGCAAGTCAGGGTGCACTAACGCTGCACCTGGAAGTACGAAGTGGTAACGACGCGATCAAACTATACCGCGCCGCCGGGCTCGAAAAGGTCGGTGAACGTCATCAATACTATCGAGGCCGGGACGGTCAGGCATTCGATGCCCTGACATATCGACGCAATCTATAATACCGATTACGTCAACTTCGTAATTGATCCTTGCATTCGATTGAGTGCAGGACGATAGCCCGCCACTGCCACGGACTGTAATCGTGTGCAATTGAGTGTGAAAGGATTCCCATGGACATCAACAGCGAGCTTCAGGACACCCTGATCACGCTTACCGCTGACATCGTAGCGGCCCACGTCAGCAATAACAGCGTCGCCGTTTCTGACCTGCCAGTGCTCATCGCCAATGTGCATGGCGCCTTGACGACGCTTGGTGGCCCCGCCCCCGTCGCCGAAGTTCGCCAGGAGCCGGCAGTGTCGGTCCGTTCGTCGATCAAGCCCGATTTCATCGTGTGCCTCGAGGACGGCAAGAAGCTCAAGATGCTCAAGCGGCATCTCATGACCCATTATCAGATGACCCCCGAACAGTATCGCGCCAAGTGGAACCTTCCGGCAGACTATCCGATGGTTGCCCCCAACTATGCGGAACAGCGCCGGACGCTTGCGAAGAAGATCGGGCTCGGCACCAAGCGCCGCAAGCCGGTCACTCGCTGATCTTCGGCAACAGGCCCTTCCCCATCGCGGGGAAGGGCTTGTTGCGAGTCACTATCCTCTTTCGCAATAATGCGAAGACGCCTACATCGGCGTCATGCCTCGTCATATCGATCTAGAAGCCCTGTGTGCCGAAAAGGGCCTGCGTATCACCGATCAGCGTCGGGTCATCGCGCGCGTCCTGTCCGATGCCGAAGACCATCCTGATGTGGAAAAGGTGTACGAACGCGCATCCGCGATCGATCCGGGCATCTCGATTGCCACCGTATACCGCACCGTCCGCCTGTTCGAAGAAGCGGGTATCCTCGACCGTCATGATTTCGGCGACGGTCGCGCGCGCTACGAGCCTGCGCCCGAAGCGCATCACGATCACCTGATCGATGTCGAAAGCGGCAAGGTGATCGAATTCGTCGATCCCGAATTGGAACAGTTGCAGAAGGCGATCGCCGAGCGGCTGGGGTTCCGGCTGGTCGACCACCGCATGGAACTGTACGGCGTCGCGCTTGACCGCAAGGGCTGAAGCCGCTGCCGCGCGCGTGGCTGCGCGCGCTGATGCGGCGGCCGGACGGCCACCTCCGATCACCTGGCTCGGCTGGACTCGGTTATGGACGCGCGTCGTCCTGCTTGCCGTCACGCTGCTGATCGCGATCCCGTTCCATTATCTCTGGCGCTTCGTGCGGCTTTCCTCGCCGTGGCCTCGGCTTTTTCTTGGAACGGCAGCGCGCATCTGTGGCGCGCGCGTGCGCGTCGTCGGTGTGCCGCTCAAACGCGACGTCTTCTACATTTCCAACCACGTCAGCTGGATCGACATCTGCGCGATTGCCGGCGCGAGTGGCACCGCGTTCGTCGCCAAGGCGGAAATTCGTGATGCCCCCGTGGTCGGCTGGCTGGCGACGCTCAACCGCACCGTGTTCGTTGCGCGCGAGGATCGGCTGGGGGTGGCAGAGCAGATCAACGCGCTGCGCGAGACGCTCGCCGAGAATTGGTCGGTAACGGTCTTCCCCGAAGGCACGACTACCGACGGGCGATCGCTGCTGCCGTTCAAGACATCGATGCTCAAGGTGCTCGAGCCGCCGCCGCCGGGGGTCATGGTCCAGCCGGTGCTGCTCGATTACGGCCCGGTCGGCGCGGACATCGCCTGGATCGGCGACGAAAGCGGCAAGGCCAATGCAATGCGTCTGTTCGCCCGCAAGGAAGGCTTCCGCGTCGCGGTGCACTTCCTCGAACCGTTCTACCCGCGCGACTTTCCCGGGCGTAAGGCCATCGCGGCGGAGAGCAAGCGTCGCATCGAGGTAGCGCTGTCGGGCGTGATGTGCGGTCCGGTGCCGCCGTTCATCGGGCACGACGTATGGGCGGGCAAAGGCCCGATCCTCCCCGCTGCGCTCGATATCGAGGATCATCTGCGCACCCCCAACGGCTAGGGGTTCAGTCGCGCCACAATTACGCCTATAGCCGCGCCGATCATGACACCCGACCCAAAACTTCCCCACAAGGCGCCGCGGACCTTCGCGGTCAAATCGTTCGGCTGCCAGATGAACGTCTATGACGGCGATCGCATGGCTGAACTGATGGCGGCGCAAGGCCTGACCCAGGCAGATCCCGCCGAAGCCGATCTCGTCGTGCTCAACACCTGCCACATCCGCGAACGCGCGACCGAAAAAGTCTATTCGGACATCGGCCGCCTGCGCAAGCATGGCAACGATCCGATGATCGCGGTCGCGGGGTGCGTCGCCCAGGCCGAGGGCGCGGAGATCGTTCGCCGGGCGAAAGTCGACGTCGTCGTCGGGCCGCAAGCCTATCACAACCTGCCGGAACTGGTCGCGCGCGCGGCGCGGGGCGAGTCCGCGCTCGATACGGACATGCCGGTCGACATGAAGTTCGGGCATCTGCCCGCGCGCCGTCGCGTGCCGCCGAGCGCGTTCCTGACCGTGCAGGAAGGGTGCGACAAGTTCTGCACCTATTGCGTCGTGCCCTATACGCGCGGCGCCGAGGTCAGCCGCGGGTTTGCGCAGATCGTCGACGAGGCCAAGTCACTGGTCGATGCGGGCGCCCGCGAGATCACGTTGCTGGGGCAGAACGTCAACGCCTGGACCGACGATACGCGTGGGTTGCAACATCTGGTCGCGACGCTCGCCGAAATCCCGGACCTTGCGCGGATCCGTTACACCACCAGCCATCCCAACGACATGACGCAAGGGCTGATCGACGCGCACCGCGACATCGAGAAGCTGATGCCGTTCCTGCATCTGCCGGTGCAGGCGGGCAGCGACCGCATCCTCAAGGCGATGAACCGAAGCCACAGCCGTGATTCGTATCTGCGTATCCTAGATCGCGTTCGCGCCGCGCGCCCCGATATCGCGCTGTCAGGCGATTTCATCGTCGGATTTCCGGGCGAGACCGAAGCGGATTTCGCGGACACGCTGAGCCTGGTCGATGCGGTCGGCTATGCGCAGGCGTTCAGCTTCAAATATTCGCCACGTCCCGGCACGCCCGCCGCCACGATGGGCGATCAGGTCCCCGCCGAGGTCATGGACGAACGGCTGCAACGGCTACAGGCGGCGCTCAATCGCGATCAGGCCGCGTTCAATGCGCAAAGCGTCGGGCGGCGGTGTGCAGTGCTGATCGAGCGCAAGGGCAAGCTGCCGGGGCAGATGCTCGGCAAGTCGCCGTGGTTGCAATCGGTTCACCTCATCACGGACGCCGCGATCGGCGATCTCGTCACGGTGGACATCACCCAGGCCGGACCCAATTCCGTCTCGGGTGCAGAACGCGCCGTCGCCGACGTCAGCTGAGCGCAGCGGCCCCGGCAACGACTCCGGTCACGATCACGCCCCACAGCGCAAGCGACGCGCCGACGATGACGAGCGCGCGGGTGCGCAGCGGCAGTCGCTGGAATTCGGGAAGCGTTTCGGTCATGTCGGCGCCGGTGGGGAGCGGATCGGCAGAGGTCGCGAAGGGAACGACGGTTTCGACCGCGCGGGCCGCAAGGATCGCGGCATCGCTCAACCGCTCATCGAAGGCACAGCCGTAACGCGAACCGTTACGCCGCACGATCTGCGCGGAAACCCGCCCGATCCCGGCGATCCCGATGCTGATGTTCGATGGCACCGCGATCACGCCGTCCACGAGAATCAGGCATCCGGTGGTCGACATGTCGAGAACCTTGGCGTCGATCGGCCGGGCGCTTTCGTCGCGCACCGTCGCGCCGGCCTCGATCGGCTGACGCGGCGCCTGACGGCCGCTGGGGCCCTGCGCCTGCTGGGCATCATCTTCCTGAAGGAAGAGTTGTGCAGTCATAACCATATGCCGTTCTCCGAGAGCGGCCATGTTTGACAGGGGAGTCCTAAGAATTCGTAACGCGTCGCCGTCGGGGATTGACGCACTACCCTCTGGCCGCGCGGGGCATTCGCGCCGATGTCGACCAGCGGCGACACGACGCCCATCCACGACCGCCGTATACGCAATCTCTCGACAAACATGCCGGTTTCAAGCAGCATGTGGTCAATGTTCCCAGACCCCGCCCCCCTGGACCTGGCACCCGGCCAATGGAAACCGAATCCACCGGCATTGTGGGTCTACATCCTGTTGGGTGTCGCGCGGATCCTCCTGTCCGGGGCCGAGCTCGTGCTGACCCGCATCGGCGTCCGGCGCTGACGCTGCCGCGGCGTCCGACCCGCGCGCCGGTTCTCCCGCGCGCCGCCATGACGCGAATCGATCGGCTTCGGCAGCGACCATCTCGGCATAGCGTCGTGCGGCATGACACCGTCCTTGCCGGGATCGCAATCGCTCCCCATGTTCGCGTTCCGTTCAGCGCCCATTTTCTTGGCGTCCCCCGTCTGCGCTGTCCCAGCAAAGGAATTGCATGAGCCGCAAGCCAGTCCCCGCGCAATCCGGCGATCGTAGCCGCACCGAAGTCCTGTTCGACCGTCCGCAATTGATGGCGCAACTGTTCGGCGAGTTTGACCAGAACCTGCTCGCACTCGAGAACAAGCTCGGCGTCTACATTACCGCGCGGGGCAATAAGGTCGGGCTGGAAGGCACGGCGGAGGCGGTCGCGCAGGCCCGCGACGTATTGCACGGGCTGTACAACCGGATCTCGCGCGGCGAGGTTGTGGACCCAGGGCTGATCGACGCGGTGATCGCAATGTCGAGCGAGCCGACGCTCGCCGGCATCCTCCAGGCCGATGCGGGCGGCGGTGCCGTCCCGCAGATCATGATCCGCACGCGCAAGAAGACGATCGTTCCGCGCACGATCGCCCAGGCGCATTACATGCGCCAGCTTCTCAACAACGACATCATCTTCGCGCTCGGGCCAGCAGGGACGGGCAAGACCTATATCGCGGTCGCGCAAGCCGTGGCGCAGCTCATCACCGGCAGCATCCAGCGCTTGATCCTGTCGCGCCCCGCGGTTGAAGCAGGCGAGAAGCTCGGCTTCCTCCCGGGCGACATGAAGGAGAAGGTCGATCCCTATCTCCGTCCGCTCTACGATGCGCTCAACGACTGCCTCCCCGCTGAACAGGTCGAGCGCCGCATCGCGAGCGGCGAGATCGAGATCGCGCCGATCGCGTTCATGCGCGGGCGCACGCTTGCGGATGCGTTCATCATCCTCGACGAAGCGCAGAACACCACGCCTGCACAGATGAAGATGTTCCTGACGCGCTTCGGCGAGAACAGCCGGATGGTCATCTGCGGCGATCCCAAGCAGACCGATCTTCCCGGCGGAATGAACGCGTCTGGATTGAACGACGCGGTCGGGCGGTTGGATGGGGTCGAAGGGCTGTCGATCTGCCGGTTCGGTTCGGGCGATGTGGTGCGCCATCCGATCGTCGGTCGGATCGTCGAGGCGTATGAAGGCAAGTCGGATTGACGGTGGGGATATCCCGAAGGTATATTTGGGATATCCCGGAGGCTGCGATGGCGTCGCTCTACATCAAGAACCATGACACCGCAGACCTGGCGCGCGAGGTCGCCGCGTTGCTGGGGACCAGCAAGACGGCGGCCGTCCATGACGCGCTCGAACATCGCAAACGCGCGCTTCAGGCCGAACGGAGCGGTAGCATCCACGATCGACTCGAAGCGTGGCGCACGGCCCATCCGCTTGGTGCACCGACCGGTCTCGACGCCGACAAGGCGTTTTACGATTCGCTGAATGATGAGGAAGAGGATTGATCCTTTTTCTCGATGCATCCGCGATGGTCGCGATGATGACCGGGGAGCCGGGGTCGCCCGCGATCGAGGAACGGTTCGGCGCGGCGGACCAGATATTGTGTTCGGCGATCTCGCTGTGGGAAACCGCGCGCGCCGTCGCCAGGAAAAGGACCGTTCCGATCCCGCTCGCCGCTTCCGAAATCGAGCGCTTCGTTGCCGACTTCGCGATCCGTCTGGTTCCGATCGGCACCACCGAGGGTCGCGCCGCGGTCGAGGCGTATCATCGCTACGGCAAGGGCACCGGTCATCCCGCCAGGCTCAATATGGGCGACTGTTTTGCTTACGCCTGCGCCAAGACCAACGCCGCCACCCTGCTCTACAAGGGCGACGACTTCCTCCATACGGATCTTGCCTGATGCTTGAAATCGCCCTTTCCCACGAAGACATGTGGCCGCAGCACGACTGGGAGGCGCTCGCCACCCGCGCCGCCACCGCCGCGATCGAGCGCACGCCGCACGGTCAGCTTGCAGCCGGCGCGGCGACGGTCGAGATCTCGGTACGCCTCACCGACGATGCCGAAGTGCAGACGCTCAACGCGCAATATCGTCACAAGGACAAGCCGACCAACGTCCTGTCCTTCCCGATGGTCTAGGCCGATCTGCTCGACACGATCGCGCAGAATTCGGACGATGGCGAGGTGCTGCTCGGCGATATCGTCCTCGCCTATGAGACGTGCGCGCGCGAGGCGGCGGAAAAAGACGTGACTGTCGAAAGCCACACGACGCATTTGATCGTGCATGGCACGCTGCATTTGCTAGGGTATGATCACATGGACGATGACGAGGCGGGGGCGATGGAGGCGATCGAGATCGCGGCCCTCTCCGCGCTGGGCATCGCCGATCCGTATCTGATTGCTGAGGACTGACGTAACCCCATGCCCGACGGCCAAAGTACCACCGGCACCGCCACTCATAACGGCGGTGTCACCCATGCTCCCTCGGGGCATGAAAACAGCATCTGGCGGTCGTTCCGCAGCTGGATCTCGGGCCATTCGGGCGACGAATCGCTCCGCGCGACGCTCGAGGAAGCGATCGACGCGCATGAGGATGACCCCGCGCCCGACGCCAAGGGCGATCTTTCCCCGCTCGAACGGACGATGGTCCGCAACCTGCTCCACTTCGGCGAGCGCGATGCTGGCGACGTCGGCGTGCCGCGCGCGGATATCATCGCGGTCGAGGAAACGACCAGTTTCGCCAATCTTGTCGCCTTGTTCGCGGAAGCCGGCCACAGCCGCCTGCCGGTGTACCGCGAGAAGCTCGATACGATCATCGGGATGGTCCACATCAAGGACGTGTTCCAGATCCTTGCGACCGGCGCGGAACATCCGACAAGCATCGCGCCACTCATTCGCGAGCCGCTTTACGTGCCCATGTCGCGCGGTGCGCTCGATCTGCTTGCGGACATGCGGCAAAAGCGGGTGCATCTCGCGATCGTGCTCGACGAATATTTCGGGACCGAAGGCCTCGTCACGATCGAGGATCTGATCGAGGAGATCGTCGGCGACATCGAAGACGAGCATGACGACGCGCCGACCGCCTTGCTCGTGCCGCTGGACGGTGGCGCATGGGATGTCGATGCGCGCGCCGAGCTCGAGGACGTCGGCGAGACGATCGACGAGCGGCTGGCGGAGGTCGATGGCGACATCGACACGATCGGCGGCTTGGCCGCGGTGCTCGCGGGGCATGTTCCCAAGGTGGGGGATTGCATCGTCCACGACAGCGGCTGGACGCTAGAGGTGATCGCGGCGGACACGCGGCGTGTGCTGAGTTTGCGCCTGCATCCGCCACGGCCGGAGCCCGAGGGGCGGGACGACTAGGCAGGGTTGCCCTCCCCCATCCTTGCTTCCCCGGCGAAGGCCGGGGAAGCAAGGAGCGGAACGCCCAAAGGTGGGGACAGCGCTTCGTTACCCCGGCCGTCTCGACTGGGCCCCGGCCTTCGCCGGGGAAGTGAAGGATTTTGTGAGCGCACCACCGCACTTCAAATATCACCCAGCCGATCACTATCTTCGGATTAATGCATTTCATCGATTGCCCGGATCATGGCAAACTCCCGACCGAGTTTAGAAGAGTCGAATGGAGAGACCCATGGACGCAATTACCTCCGGCAGCCCGCTGAGCGATCCGAGCAAGGAACCCGCCGCAATGCGCACGCTGCTTGGCCGCACCAACCGTGATTGGTGGCCGAACCAGCTCAGCCTCGAAATCCTCCAGCAGAACGGCCTTTCGGCAAACCCGATGGGCGACGACTTCGATTATGCCGAAGCGTTCAATGCGCTCGACTATGCCGCCGTAAAGCGCGACCTGACCGCGCTGATGACCGACAGCCAGCCGTGGTGGCCTGCCGATTACGGGCATTACGGCCCGTTCTTCATCCGCATGGCGTGGCATTCCGCTGGCACCTATCGCACCGGTGACGGGCGCGGCGGGTCTTCGTCGGGCTCGCAGCGGTTCGCGCCGCTGAACTCCTGGCCGGACAACGGCAACCTCGACAAGGCACGCCGCCTGTTGTGGCCGATCAAGTCCAAGTACGGCAAGCAGCTGAGCTGGGCCGATCTGTTCATCATGGCGGGCAACGTCGCGATCGAATCGATGGGCGGACCCGTGTTCGGCTTCGGTGGCGGGCGCGAGGACGTGTTCGAGCCGATGAAGGACATCTACTGGGGCACCGAGGAAGAGTGGCTCGGCCAGACCCGCATCGACGAGGAATCGGGCAAGGCGCTCGAGAACCCGCTCGCCGCGATCCAGCTCGGCCTCATCTACGTCAACCCGGAAGGCCC
>Ga0265780_10003660_pt1 | contig 20099 bp, 16 predicted proteins | sample P1T30metagenome_FD_192432 | JGI IMG/M metagenome (GOLD analysis project Ga0265780, IMG submission 192432) | Plant litter microbial communities from East Loma Ridge, Irvine, California - P1 T30 | ecosystem: Environmental > Terrestrial > Plant litter > Unclassified | place: USA: California...
GTTGGCTCGTACACCACATTGGGGTCTACTATGGCTTGAAGACCTGGAGTGTCACTGTTGGCAATCCAGCCAGGCGCGAAGCCTATGTTGGCCTAAAGGGTGCGAAGCTCCAGGCTGGCAACACTGGCAGCCAGGTCTGTGGCACCTTGCCTCGACCGCTCTATGGCTTGGTATAGCTTGCTCATGGCCTCTTGAGCTCCTTCAAGATCTGTCGCGCACTCCATGTCTGTTCATTTGGTCTGCTTCACTCATGTACACGGCATGTACATGATTCTGTATCTCGGACTCACACCTTTTCATGATTTTTGTCGCCGCTGCGATTCGCATCTGCATCTACATCTGCATATAGATGGATGGGCCGTAACTCTTTGAATCACACATCATGTCCTTCTAGGAAGCTTGACTGAACAATTAATCGTGTTGCTGATGCTATGCTCAATTGGAAGTAAGGCTGACCCAAAGCTCGGTCGCGTAGCACAAAGCAGGGCCAACCTCTTAGCTCGGCTTTGTGCTGTGCATGCACACATGAGTCGCGAACGTTAGGACCATGCTACGTGCCCTGACTCTCTCATAGACTTGTTCTTCTAGGATCACACAATGTTGTCAGTGGCGTTTATGCGTTACTTCGCATAAGAAGATCGTCTGCAGGAACGATCCTTCCGATGTAATTCGTTCGTCATCGCATCGAATGTCCTTGTCGCGCAACCCCATACCTGGACAACGTCCCGCTTTTGCAGGTGGCATTACATTCCACAAGACAAGAGTGTTCCTATCGGAAATGGATCGAACATCCTTCCAAATGATAGTCGAGAGGGGTGGTCTTGGCGGATATGTGAGTTGAGGTCGTACTTTATAGTCGAAGTCCTGTCTGGTTGGTAGAACCATTGAACGCGTATGTTCCGACTGTGTTCCTTGAAAGCTGTCAATACGGGTCGCAATAGTTCAAAAATGGGGGTCCAGAGGTTGAGTCGGATGTTTCTCTGGGGCAGTCGGATGTAAAGGTGGAAGTCGCGTTTATGAACGATGCGAAGTAATTGGTCAACCATGGCCTGCGCTTCGGCCGGGCTAGCAACAAGGTCCTTAACGGGGACCTCAACAATCAGTCCTCTCAGTACCGCTGTAGGCTTGAGACCAACTTTGAAAGCATCTGCAGTGAGTAGCCGGATTGCCTCAGAAAGCGTCGTTGCGAAGAGGTGGCGGTAATTCGATCCTCCAGGTACCATCTTGTACCACATCTCCAGCGCCTCGCGCGCGGTCTCAATTCCAATGTAGGACTGTTTGATGAAGTGTGGAGCTGCTTTGTGTCCCATACATTCCTCCAAAGTTCCGAATTTACAATAGCAGTCTTCCTTTACAAGGTCGCACAGGTGGCTCCAGGACTTGTGCACAGGAGCGGTTGCGCCGCCATTCGCGCTCCAGAGCTCTTCATAGATCATTTCGCGTATCTCACGTGGCAAGAGACGTTGCATCTCATCGCAAAAGGCCATATTCCAAGCTCGACTGTGAGATCTTACAGTGGCTCGCGACGTCCTTGGAAGAATGCGTTAGTGTGTTGTATGTTTGAGAGCGAAAACAATGCATTCTTCCACATACTTCGCGTATAGAGCACGCTTCTCGACCAGAAGCCGCATTCTTTCCTTTTTCAATTCTTGAAGCTTGTTGTTGATGGAACTTGTCTGTTGCATAGCCCTATTTGTAGATCAATCCATGTACTCGCAAAGGTGAAGGTAGAGCGTACTCTTGTAATTGTTGGTACGTTCGCCATGCATCTTCCTTCTGGCGATTCTGCTTGCACCTGCATGCACTCATCTTGTTCATCTGAAGTAGTGACCACGACAACGTGTGAATAGTATCTAGGAACTGGGGATGTGTTTGACCAGACCGAGAAAGATCAGAATGTGGGAGAGCAAGGTTCGTTCGGGAATCTCAGCTAGCCATGCGGACGCGGCTCCGGGATGAGGGTAAACAGATCACCACTAGGGCATTGTGTTAGCGCGTACGCCCTACACCGAATCACATATGCAGCGACAGACGCCTGCATATACACCACATGAAGTGCTCGATGATTTGGAGGATCATTAACAATACGTTGATTCATGACTGCAAAAGCGCTGACTGTTCGTGCAATAACTACGAAATATCCATGTCGACGGCGGGAAGTAAACCTTATCCTACTTCATCGCCGCTAGTCAAACTTGGCAAAAGCAAGTTCATACGCCAGAGCAAGCGTCATACGCGCGTGCTGAAGCATATGGTCGAAGCTCAGATACTCAATCTTATCTTCGGTTGTGTGTATCTTGTTGTCGCTATACTTGAAGTCGGACTCAATGACGAAGGCTGACGGGTAGCCGGCTTTGGACGCGCTGGCGTGATCTGAGCAGGCGTAACCGCACTTGGTCAGAACATACGGAATGCCACAGTAGACAGTGATGATCTTTTTGATGAACTCGGTGAGACCGGGGTCAACGAAGTCAGTAATGACACCAACAGACTCAGGCTCGCCCGCGTCCAGCGTCTTCTGGACGTAGCCGGTCATGTCCTGCTGAAGCATAGCCTTGACCTTGCGAGCCTCCTTCTCGTAGGACTGGAAGATGGCCTGCGATCCCAAGAGGCCTCCTTCCTCAGCAGAGTACCAGTGGAACTCAATTGTGTTGTCTGCCTCGCCCTTGAGGATCTCTTCCGACTTGAGGAGTACGCGCAGGGCTTCGAGGATAGTTACGGTACCGCTGCCGTCGTCGTCGGCGCCTGGGGCGGCCAGGAGAGCTGGGAAGAAGAGGTTGATGCTGTCCTGGTGAGCGCCGATGACAATTGTCTTGTCGCTCTTGCCAGGGATGGTGGCGATGATGGAGGACTGGCCCCATGGGTGCGGGAACGCCTTCACGGAGGCCTTGACAGCGCCTGCATCCGCAAGAGTCTTGTTGACCTGGCCAAGGAGCCATGCCGAGCTCTCGACTCCGTATTTGGACTTATAGTATCGCGTGTGGAAAGAGGTGAAGGTCTCGAGATGCTCGCGCATGTTGTTCTTCTCCAGCTTCTTGAGCAGGGGAACGATGGTCTCGTTGTGTACAGGCTTTTCTGGGAACTTGACGCTCTCGGTCTTGAACCGGCGATCCAGTGTGCCGAGCTCTTCATTGTGCGTGATGTCGAAGAAGTTAATGTTTTGCTGTAGCATGTCAGCGGCAGGCTCCACATCGTCCACTGTCGGTGCCGGGTGGCCATACCTTGCGTAGCTCCCATTTCTCATCCTCTGTAACCCATCTTGTCTCACCCGGTGACAGCTCGATGAGATACTCGTCTGGCTCGATGATAGTAAGCTGCGGCTCCTGCAGGACCGCCTGGGGGTCCTTGGGATGCGAAAATGCAGCTGCAAGGGCTGCAGTGTACAGAGGTAGTAAGATCGTCGTTGACTTCATGTTTGCTGGAGTGTAGATGGTAGCAAGAGCTGTGATAACGTCAATGGCAGCTGGCACGGTGGCTGGGTTGACGCGATGATGCCGAGATAGCGGCGGAGCTGTCCTGTTTCAGCCAAGCGCGTAGATCATCCGTCACGAGGTCACGCGTCCGGATCCAACCTTGGAAGGTTCTTCGAAGCCAGCTCTTCATACTTCACGCTGCATATTCAGCGCTACTTCAAGCACCACTACTATCTCTCTAACAACTAAGCTACAAGTCTATGGTATCAATATCTTCTTCCGCGTCGCATCTATTTGCAACCAGCCGCGATCAATCCCACCCGTGCACACCCGGGCATCCTTCACCTGTGATCTGCCAACGCCGCCACCAAACAACTGGATCGATTAAGTCACCATAGCCACCCACCGACCTGTTCAGATGCGCAGAAGACAGAATATGCTGCCTCTTGACGTCGCACACAGTTCGTGGTTCGGACCCGGAAGCTTTTGTTTTTCGGGTCGAGTTTGTGGAAATGACTCCCTCCCTACTGTCATGGATTGTGCGCGCGCTTCAGGTTCTGGCGAGGGCGCCTGGTCTGCATGTGCCTCTACCTGTTGCTTTTGTTGCTCATTAGGCTTCCCAGGAGCGCTCTCGTGTTTCAAGTTGTCTTGCACTTTCCTTACCGCTTTCCGAAAGGCTTTTGCAGGATTTGGCTGCTCCATTTTCACCCATTCCAGTTGACGTACAGGGATACCCGACGTCTTGCAGGCGATATGCAATTGTCGGGCAAGCTTGTCAATCCTGACGTCGTCCAGGTCTCTCGTTCTCAGGGATAGTCTTAACAGTAGGGAAGACTTCTCGGCATCCCGTCTCTGGAATGATGCGTCTCTTCTGGTGTTGGGATTGAGGCGGTACAGGTCGATGTTCCGCGTGAATCGTTGGAGGCGATCCCATGTGAGTGCAGCATTGGATGCTCGTTTAGTGTTGATCCTCTCCCAGAGCTTGATGACGGAAAAACTCTCTTCTTTAGACTCCTCGATCAGTTCTTCGAGCGAGTCACAGAAGGCCGTAGTAAACGACTTCTCCCCAGGCTCATTCGTGTAGCCTTCTAATGTCGATGCTGCCAACAGCTGGTATGCTCTCAGCTCGGTGCTTCTACCCTTGACGGCTGCAGTACTAGCGCAACAGCAGTCTAGGATTGACAGCACATCAGCCGTGGCAAGGGTGCGTAGAGGCTCTTCTGCTTGGCCCCAGAAAGCGACTGGTGCGAAATTACCGGAGACACTCGATCCTTCTGTCCTACGCCCTGTCAGCCTCGCGCAACTGACCCGGGTCTATTCAACTTACGCGGATAGCTCCAGGTTTCGGACGTTGCCATCAACAACTTGGCTACCGTGTCCTGTGTAATAAACGATGAGAAGATTGTCCTCATCATCATGTTTGTGCACATGCTGAAGGATCTCGAGGTTGAACGCGACCTGGGGGTTGCGAGTGTTCTTGATATTCGCGATTGTGACCCCATAGCCAAGGCCTTTGGAGAATAACCATTTCAGCCTCTGAACCTAGACAGCATGTTAGTATCAGTCTTTCGTATTGACGGGCAGTATAAGTCACCTCCTTGTTGTGCCCGTCTTTGAACTCATCGATGCTTTCATCCCACCGGAGGATGAGCACTTCAACCTTACGGTATCCATTCGGTATGTCGAGCGCATTATTGGATGTTTTCTGGAACAGAGTTCGCCTTTCCGCTTCACGCTTGAGTGCCACTGCATCATCGCCAGGACGCAGCAAGGCTCCGCTTTGGGCAACGGTAGGGGAGTTTTGACGTGGGAGGGTCATTGGTGCAGGGCTTTGACCGGCATTGACACATGTTGCGTGCACCTGTCGTACACCGGACGGGCGTGAGGCTGTCATGACGAGAAGGCTTCAACTACTGGGAGGTACAGCAGGAAGCCGTGGCCTTATTTAATCCTATCGCGCACTTCGCTGCGGCAGCCCCAGTCGTTGCAAAGGTCCTCGTGTGGCTGTGTACATCCTATTCAGCGCAATCGCCCATCATCTATGTTGAACAGCTCGAACACATGTTCGTCTAGTTTACCTATCGGTTTGCCTTGTTACCTATTGGCTTGGGGAACCTTGACGCGACCCCGCTATCGTCCTCCGGCGCCACCACTTGGTTCGCCAACCGCAGCGTAGGTCGACCCTCCTCTACGACCCAACGCCTCACGTTTGATTCGACAAACGGAGATCATGCGGCTCAAATCTTGGGTTGAAGGCCCATCAGCTTGTGAGGTCTATGATTACCCGCAGGATTGCCTACATAAATTGCTTTGTCTTGAGGCTATGTTATAAGAACAACGGCAGTACATAAGTCTGCCTTGCTGCCTCGCTGTCTCGCTGCCTCGCTGCCTCGCTGCCTCACCATCCGCAGACTAGAGAGTCTGTACACAAGACGATTAGGCTTTGACACGAGGGTACTGAATGACTACTATGTCCTCCCAGGTAGGTCACACGAACCCCTCCATCCCATGTAAGATCTGAGTGGCTTCACGCTGACCGGAGTCCTCCGCGTTCCCTTAGGACACAGTGACGGAGGGCGAGCGGAAGAAAGCCAACGTGGCGCGGGACGAGAATGCCGAAGAAGTGAGTCGGCCCCTGCGCTGCTTGTATCGAAAATAAGCTGACCAGTCTCGCAAAGCGTGAACCAGGCTTCAAAGATGGAGAAAAAGTCAAGATGAAAGTCACAGAACCAGTAGTAAAAGGCGGCACGAGAACATTCTTCAAGACATTCACGGTCGCTGCGAGCCAATGCCCTGTTAGTTCGTGGAAATACCAACTTTACTATGATGGCGTATTGCACGCGCAAGGAGCCTGGTTTCCCGAGGATGACTTGAGGGCTGCTTGAAAGTCCTCTTCACCGGAACGCTAGCGTTTCCCAATGAAAAGGCCTGCTTCCATAGTCAGCTGTCAGATCTCAGCCTGATGTAACGACCACATTGTGTTAAAGCTCCAGTCTCTCTGCGGCTTCTGTCAAGCAATTTTGCCCATCTAATGAAACATTGCGTGCTTTTTTTTTCAATATGCAGCCCTCCACTCCTTTTGTCGACGTTGAAAAATGTGGATCGGATAGCTCAAGAGATGCTATTATCGACGTGGACATCACCAGTCGTGCAGTCACGCTAGTGAACAAGGAGGCAATTCGTTCGTGCTCCGCCTCATCGCAAGGTCTGATGTGCGGTATTAATACAACTGACTAGGTCCAAAATTGTCGCGTGCACAGATCGACGCAGAAATCAAGACGACAAAGACCATACCGTGTAAGCTCCGCCACTCAACTCAGCCTTATTCTCATTGCTAACTCTTTAAGCAGTACAGGAGTACCCAACGGGCTACCCCCTACAAGCGGCTTTCCAGTCGAGTGAATCCAGCTGGTCCATCTATCGCGGGTTCAGTTACCTACACGCTCGCGTCATACTCGACTTGCAGGACGAGCTACGTTGTTTGGAAGAGGATTTAGAAGAGGTAGACCTAGAGAATGAAGGAGAGGATCGGCTGCGGTCTCGGAAGGACGATCTTAGGTTTGCGAAGGATCAAGGCATAGTCAGCCCTCGTGCTAGCCTCCTAGAAAAGATCAGGAGCAAACTCGTGAGCTACGGTCGGTTGTTCACCGTTTCGCCTTGCATCACGTTTACTAAGTCTTGCATGTAGATGAGATTCTCGTCAAAACTAGAGAGCTGAACGCTTTCCAGCGGCCATCCAACCGCGACTACCGCAGCTTTCGCACATGGTTCTGGAACAAGAAGCCGCTTAGCTACGAGCTAGAAGAGCAGTTCATCAAGCGTAAGGAAGACCTTGTTTCACTCCGACACGGTCGCGAATGGTCCGGTTTCGACGGACTCATCGAATCCTGCATCCAGAGGGTACATTGTCGCCTCGTCCAGGTGAGTCGTTCCCACCCTTTGCAGATGTGTGCTAAAAGACAACATAGAGGGTATTCGCAACGAAAGAACTTCGCGACAAGACGAATGACGAGCATGTTCACTACTACTCTCAGTCTCGCATAAAGAAGCTTGTTGGGCTGATCATTACACTCATCATCTTTATCCTCCTGGTACTCCCGGTTGTTGCCATGTACAAGCTGACATCGGTGGGTGATCGTAACTCCACCTTCGACGCCGTTGGGATTCTGGTTGTGTTCACATTGCTATTCTCTGCTGCCATGAGCTTGCTCACAAAAGCGAAGCGACATGAGCTTTTTGCAGCCAGTGCCGCATACTGCGCCGTCCTGGTCGTTTTTATCAGCAATTTCAGCAATGATGGAAGCCGTCAAAGTGGATGAGCCCGTTTAGACAGTGGGAAGATGAGCAGCTAAATTCCTTTCATTTCTTTTGTCACGGATTTATCTAGGATGTGCCTACTGAAGGGTTATGCTCGATCCCTGTGCCAGGTGCATTCTACGCGTGCGCGATGTAGATTATCGTATAGGGTATAGTCATGGGGAAGCTCTTTCCAACATGTGTTCCAGTGGTAGGCAGTAATGTAGAAAACGCATCAGTCGCCCTCGGTGTATTCTTCATCCAGGTCGTCTTCGATACTGGCTTGTAAACGAATAAATGGTTGAATACGCGGCTCAAATGGAGTGTTATGGACAACGGGCTAACTCCGGGGTCGCGGATTGCCAGCTGTCCAACATCCATGTCGGCGGCAACGTCATCACCTCACCGTGCGATCGACTTATCACATCTACTAGTGATGTTTGGGTACCAATATTTTTCTCAATGCAGGTATTAAGCTTACGCGTGGTGTGATTGTGTGCGATGCGGGGGACTTTAAGTCCGGGTGACGTCTTCCTAACTCCGGGCGAGGAAGCTCACCACCTGGGCAGATTCTTCGGGTGCCTAGGTATAAAGAGGAGGACAGAGCCAACGAGCCAACGAAGAAACGGTGGTATCTTGTCCAAAGATATTTCGGATCGCACCAGTATACGAATTTGTATGACGACACCTGACACAAAATGGCCGACTCTTCAATCGTCTTCATCACGGGCGGCAACACTGGCATTGGGTACGAGACCGTAAAGGCTCTGTATGCTTCACCACAACCGCACACCATCCTGATGGGTAGTCGCTCTCTCGAAAAAGCCGAAGATGCCATCTCCAAGCTCAAAGGTGAAGTCTCAGAGGCCAAATCAGATGTCGTCCCCATCCAAATCGACATTGAGGACGATGCGTCGATCGAAAACGCATTCAAGAACATCGAGAGCAATTATGGTCACATTGACTCGCTGATCAACAATGCCGGTATGTGCTGTTCTCTGTCTCTCCAATGCGGCAGACTGATGTGTGGTAGGCGGATCTTTTGATGGCATCATGCGCAAGGACCCTAGCCCCAAAGGCATTCGCGCAGCTTGGGACAGAAGCTACTCCCTTAACGTCACTTCCACCCAAGTAGTGACCCATCTTTTCGCGCCCCTATTGATAGCCTCCAAACACCCTAGGCTTCTCTTCGTGACTTCTGGTCTGTCTTCCCTCGAAACCTCTTCCAGTAGCTTCAATTCCAAGCTCATGAACGCACCGCCGCCAAAGGGTTGGCCCAAGCCACCATCCATGGCCCAAACAGCTTATCGCTCGAGTAAGGCTGGGATGAACATGATGATGCTAGACTGGACACAAAGTCTTAGCGTCGATGGAGTCAAAGTCTTTGGCATCAGCCCCGGATTTCTGGCTACGGGATTGGGAGGCATGGGGCCGGAAATGTTGAAGAAATGGGGTGCGGGCGACCCAAGTATTGGGGGCGTGTTCATCAAGGATGTTGTGGAAGGGAACAGAGACGAGGATAGCGGCAAAGTTATCAACAAGGATGGTGTGCAGCCTTGGTAGCTGCGCTATCTGCGGTATGATAGGCCGTCGGCTGTCGCACAACATTCGCAGATCTACTATTCTCGGTATCAGTCCATGGTTTGCTAATTTTCAGCCCCCAAATGAAGACGGTCCCTATGCCAGTATTGTTTTCATGGGAGCACCCTTTCATTCTCTGGGGCTATTTTAAATCGACCTTTCGTGCATGTGTCGACTCCTCCTCCGTCTTCGTGTTACAGCATAGCTTATAATAATATGCATGATGCTGTGTATCCAGGGAAGGCTGACCCATCCGCAGGCACCATTGTCACGGCGTCCAAGGCCTTTGACCCTCATGAGCTGAAACTCGATGTAATTGTGCGGTGAAGAAGCCTCCCAAGATTTACCACTGCATTAAATCGCAGGTAATGTGGAATATGTTGCCCATACAGTTGACGTCTGTATCTTCGTGTGGGAAAAGCAGTGAGACTTTCGCTGCTCAGCCTTGTGCCTTCGTCCTCTTATCTCTCCGCGTTCCCCGCCCCCACTTCGAAGAGCACAAACCTATGATCTTAGCTCTGGCCTACTACCCAATACGGCTAATGCTATCATCGCAACAAACTGCGCCTCGTTGCAAGTCGCTTCTACCTTTCCAATGGTTCGTTCTACACCGTGGAAGCATCTTAACGACAAGTATGTTCGCGCAACCGCTCTATCAGACGCTATCTCGTCCGTTAAATATAGAAGAGACAGCAGGTAGCAGAGTTATGAGCTGCATTGCGTACTTTATCGTGTTCTGGCGATGCACAACTCTTTACAATCTGCTTCGATAGCTAGACACATACCTTCCACAAAAACACTGTATACTATTACCAATAACCTACTTCCAATCGTTAACAAGACCCTGTATATCTATTGTACATCTCCAAGATAATATTCGTCACCCTAAAACGTCACCTAGATACAATGGCATCCGAACACGAGTCAGTTTACCTTGGAGTCTGGACAAATTGGTCTCATGGCTCGATAGCCGGCCTCACACTCACGACTACTCTTCAAAATGGCGGTCTGCTCATCGCTTTCCTTGCGCTGTTCACTACGTTTACTGGAACCTGTTTCTGGACCATCGTCTCATTCGCCATCCATCAGAACATGAGCCGAAAGATACCACAAAGTGCATTATACCACCAAAAGCAAGCGATACTTCGCAACTCCGAGACCAGTACAGCGGCTTTATGGAGACTATCAAGAATGTCTTGGGCCTGGCGGAAGGTGGTGGTTCCGCCCGCTTTACTCAGATCGGTGTCATTACCACTAGTCCTCAGCTTAGCGACCTTTTGCGCTTTCAGCACAGCCGGAGTATTCTCTTCGCGAGTAGCCACTACGAGGGGTGGCGAGGTTCTTCTCGTTGGTGACAGGTGTGCTACGTTGAACAGTTCCCTGTTCACCGGACAAAACTACCGCGTAGCTCAATCGTATATTGCCAGTAGGACCAGAGCGAGCGCCAACTATGAGTCAGTTTGCTATAGGAAGTCGGGGTCAGCAGATAGCTGCCGCAAATTTGTCCGAGATACCCTCCCTGTGACGGTCACGACTGGCATTTCCTGCCCCTTCCCGGGCAAAAACAAGATATGTCATTCTCCGACAGCGGCCCTCCGTTTGGATTCCGGGTTCCTGAATAGTCACTCTGATCTAGGTATCAATTCGCCACCTTCCTCAAGATTTCTCTATCGAACCGTTAACGAATGTGCCCCAATACGCGGCGAGGGGTACACATACAGAAATTCAACGCAACCCCAGTGGAGTGTTCAGTTCCTGTATGGACACTATAATGAAGGTTTCTGTGAAAGCAACGACCTTGAGTGCACTCTTCAGTTTGCTGATGCGAACACTCATCGAGGACCTTTAGGAAGCGAGTACTCGGTTTCGTAAGTCCTTCTCGTCGATCAAATACTTCTACAACTAAACATGCGTACAAGTGCCGTCACACGCTACAACGTTATCAACAACGACGAAGTCTTTTCAAACGATGCCTGGCGGCCAATCCAGGAACTAGAAGTTCCTGACGCAGACCTCGGTGTGTACTTCCTTCAGATGAAGGATATCAGGTATCTCGAACCCGTCACCGACTTATGGTTTGAAGCTCTGGACAAGGTGGTCAACCGCGGTCAGAAGTTTGGGAACCTGACTTCTTACGCTACCGAGCTGCCAATCAGAGCACTAGCATGTGCTCAGCAATACCAGTTTTGCCGGCCATCCTTAGAAGAAGTCGAAAACTGTACGCCGCTGAATGGCATATTTGAGGCCACAAGAATAGCCTCCTCAACACTCTTTCCACAGCCCAAAGATTCTGAGAGATTCCTTTGGTCCTTACGCGCCATCAGGGATATGGCCGGTGGCTTCCATGAACTCGTCAAACAGCTCAAGGGCGGATCGCTTCTCGCGAGTGATTATGTCTCAGATAGTGGGCAAGGTGGTTTACCAGACAATCAGTGGGAGCTGGAGCTGGAGCATTGGTTCAAATTCACGATGGCCGACTTACAAAGGGCCATACTCGACCAAGCGACCGGTCCAGTTGTCCCAGAGGCTGTGCCATTCTTTTCAGCGCCCACGTCTCCGGAAGCACGAGCGCTCTGTGGTAGTCAGAAGATCCGAAGTGATTCCTATACTTCGTTCAACGTACTCGGTCTTATATTAATGTTTTCCATCGGAGGCCTGATTATGCTTATCGCTGCCTGTCTACCGTCTGTCACTGCCCGGTTGCAGCGGAAGAAGCCATTTTCCAGTATCGAGTGGGTCACAAACGATACACTGCAGCTACAGCGGCTTGCACACGAGGCTGTCGGAGCCGGACAGTGGCAGGGCGCATGCGATGATTATCCGCGAACGCGAAAGGGAGATCTTCTGGCAGTAATCGATATGTCCAACAAGGAACACCCTGTGCTCCGAGCTCCCGCAGCGGTCGAGATGGTGAAGGATGCAGAGCAAGCCGAGGAATTTCAGGACGATGAACGAGGTATGGAGGAGCAAAGAAGCGAAGGAAGCGTCGAAGAGCGAAGCGAGGGCCTCAATGTGGCAGGTCCAAGAGAGCAAGGAAAGGCGGAGTCGCAGAGGAATGACTCAATCCACGAGTCTTTGCTGAGTGTCGAGATCCCGCGCGTCTCCTTGGAGCTTTCACATCGCTTTGCCGCTGAAATATGTTAGTGTTCTTATCAGAATTCGATAGATGTGGGAATCATGCAAACCCAGAAATGACGCGCTTTCCAGTCAGAGAGCACCACGAAATCTCATGGTGTGAGCATGCTGATAAACGCAGGAGCAAAACGGTGCGCGTAGCAAAGATGCCACCAATGCAAGCGCAGAAGATGACGTGACGCGTGCCTCGGCTATAGAGCGTTATCGATAAGGCACCCTCTAGCCTGGTACCCTTCACCATTACAATGCAACTCTTTATAAGTAAATCGCATACCCTCCAAAATATAAACCATCCAGATGCCGACCACGCGAGGCCAAAAGCGCGACGCAGAAATGGAGGCAGCCCTGAAACTTTTTTTCTCAAGCCCGCGCTTTGCGGTCGCCGGCGCGTCTTCCGACCCACACAAATACGGACATAAGAGTACGCTAGAATATCCTCTCCCAGTGCTACCTGGATCCTATCATCTCTAACACGATATCGCAGTATTCGCTTGGTATCTCCAGCACTCCCTCCCCGCAACGCCTTTGAACCCGCGAAGCCCGAGTGTTACCATCTTGAACCGTGCTCACGCCACCGTGCCCTCGCCGACTGCTCTCCAGGACCCACCAGCATCCAGCTACTCCCTGTCAGTGATTACGCCACCTACAGTGACGAAGCAGTTGCTCAAAGAGGCCAAGGAGGCTGGAATTCCTGCTGTATGGCTTCAGCCTGGAAGTTTCGATGCCGAAGTTCTAGAGTACGCGAAAGCTAACTTCAAAGCGGCGATTGGCGGCAATGGTGGTAGAGGAGGAGAAGGGTGGTGCGTACTTGTTGACGGAGAGGAAGGGATGAGGTTAGCCGGAAAAGAAGCGTCGAGACTCTAGTACCGCGAAGGTCGACCGAGTAGGATGTCTTGCTTCTTAAGCTGGCTGTCCGAATTATTACGATAATGTTTACGATCGATTGAGATGTACTACAATTCATAATAAGAACATATCATGTATTTGGCTAAGTCAAGTTTGCCATCCCACGTCTACATTCATTGTCCTTCAGCCTTTCCTCCACGAACTCTCCGTTCCAAGCCAAGTCTCAAACCCCTTCATCTCCGGATTCATACTCTTGCACTCCTCAATATCCGCGCCAAATCCCTTCTCGCGAAACCAATCGAACATGTACCCAAGCTCTTTCGACATCCAGCACAACGCCCCGGCGACAGATCGGTACGTCATCGGAAGCTTTTCACCCGTCTGCTTTTCGAAGATTCCCTTGAATTGCTGGAACGAAAGCGACTCTCCTGCTAACGACATACCCTTGTTTTGGTATACCGGAGTATCGTGTTTGAGGAACGCTTGAGCGGCGAAGAACCCAATGTCACTAGTACTGATAAGTTGTAAAGGTTTCTCCTTTGGCAGCTTGATTGCCCAACTCGTTGTAAACACCTTGCCGAAGAAATCTGGAGTCAGATTCTCGTAAAATGCCACAGGTCGCAGTACGGTATATGTCATGTTGCCTTTCCTGGATTCGGAGAAGAGGTGTTGCTCGATATTATGTTTCGTGATGAAGTGGGGGACGGTTGTCGGATCCGAGTCTGATTTTGCACCGCCTCGATCCGCGGAAGAGAAGACGAAGTGCGATACACCGTTCTTGATAGACGCATCTACAAGGTCCTTTCCTTGCTTCTCCTCATTCTTTCCGAGCGCCTGTAGAAGATTCAGCAAAGCTCGACTATCATTGCTGGAAACATGCTCACCTGAACACTAAAGACTCCCCAAATGGGCATCTTGGTGGACTCTCTCGCTGCCTTGAACATCTCGTCGGCTGTATCGAGGTTTCCAGTGATGAGTTTGATCCTCGACGACTTCTTTTCGAGCTTCTTGGAGGATGACGACTGGGCGTTCCGGGTGACTGCTAGGATTTCGTAGGGTGCGTTCGCTTTGAGCAAGGCATCAACGACTGAACCACCTTGTTTACCAGTCGCACCTGTGACGAGGACTGCTTTGAGAGCCATTGATGGCTAATCGGATGTTATTTAGTATGGTCAGGAGAAAGAGAAGAAGGTTGCGACTGTGTTCGATTGAGAGTTGAGTGATTCTTGCATCTTTTATGGACACATCGTTCTGCCATGTCTATTCACATATGCGAAATCCAGCTCTGCTTAGTATTGCTCGTACACATGGTGTTGCGCACCGCGACTGTGCGAGTCGGCGGGTTGTTCGCCCGCTTCTGGCAGCAGCTGAGACGAACGCCGCTGATTGGTGTTCGGCCTTCCGAACAGCGAACGCGAGGCGGCTTACGGGATCGATCTGCCCAACTTCTGTCCGGTCGCAGCTCCGTCGCATCGTTCAAGCAATGGATGCATCAATAATTGAGTGACTGTTCTGTGACTGGCCGCACATCAAGACGCGGAAAAGGGTATATATCTGCTAGCAAAAACGATCTCAAGTTTCCCGACATGGCGTGCATCGCATCACCAAGCCAAAGACATCTACATTTCCTTCGCGACGGCCTCCAGGGACTCCTTGAAGATGTTACAAGCCTGGCTCAACTCCTCCTCGCTGATGGTGAGTGGCGGAATAAACCTCAGCACGTCAAACACCGAAGTGCTGAGGAGAAGCATGTCTCGCTTGACGCATTCCTGCACAATCTTGGGTGCAATTTGTGGCTGGCTCTGAGCATGTTGCGCAGCAGTATTTGACGAGTCGCGTTGCAGTTCTGGGTTTGCAAACTGGACACCGACCATGAGACCCGATCCGCGAACATCTTCGATCAAGTTACCGGCCTTGGTGCCAGAAGCTTTGAGATCACGGAGGAACGAGAAGATCTGCTTGGAGCGCGCGGCGACATTGTCCAGGATCTTCTCCTCGTGGAATGCTTTGACTGTGGCTGTTGCGGCGGCGCATGCGACTGCGTTACCCGCATATGTGCCACCCATGGATCCTGGTTTTTGGAGATCCATGAGCTTCTTACTGCTCGCAATACCGGATAGAGGGAACCCGTTCGCAATGCCCTTTGCGAAGATGAGAATGTCTGGTCGTACGCCAGACTCCTGCACGAACCACATGTGTCCCGTGCGGCCCATACCAGACTGGACCTCGTCAGCGATGAAAAGGACGTTGTGCTCGTCGCAAATCTGCCTGACGCCGTGTAGGAACTCGGGTGGTGCCGGGACATAGCCTCCCTCGCCAAGAACGGGCTCCAGAATGATAGCTGCGGTATCTGCGGGAGACGTCTGCTGCTGCAGTGTAAGCTTCAATTGAAGCAGTGCCTGGCCCACGAGTTGCTCCTTCGGTGTGTCTGGAGACATGCCAAACTGGCTGTAGTATGGAAATGCTGACGCAAAGACGCCACCCATCAGAGGTCCATGACCTTCGCCGTAGATAGTTTTAGATCGCGTCATCGAGGCTGTCGCGTTCGTGCGGCCGTGGTATGAGCCCTGCATGACGATGATGTTCGGCTTCTTCGTCGCGGCACGGGCAAGTTTGACGGCTGCTTCAACGGCCTCTGCACCCGAATTCCAGAAGAAGACGGTATCGAGCGATTCGTGGGGAAGTATCGGAATCAGCTCTTTGAGAAGAGCGATCTGTGCGGAGCTGAAGCCAATGTTGACTTGGGCGTGTGTGATCTTGTTGCATTGTGCCGCTGCGGCAGCGCTGACTTTGGGGTGGCAGTGACCAAGGTTCACAACACCAATGCCGGCCGTCATGTCAAGCAGCTTGACGCCCTTGTCCGTGGTGATGAATGTGCCCTTTCCGTCTTCAAAGACATGCTTGGTGAGGCGGCCAATGCCCTTTGCAATGTGCTGTTCGCCAAATGCTGCTGTATCCATCTCGGAGGACGCTGGTCGTGTAGTAGAGAACGGTCGTCGAGGTGTTGGGGCGTGTCGCGGAAGAGTGGGTACGAGGTTGCGTGGAGCTGACAAGCAGCGTCTGGATACCGTGGCGGCCTTCATTATGTATCGTGGGGATTGTGCTGCTGCTTTCGACTGCCGTGTAGGTCAAAGTGGTGGGGTTCGGGTTGAGGCGGCCTGACGTAGCTAGCACGCTTATCGCCGAAACTAGACGCCCTACACGCGTTCTTATGACCTTCACGATCATTTGCGACGGCCAACAACTCACTCACTTCGCTTCTACTAACTTCTTTAGGTAATACAAGAGACCGTCTGCCAAGACTTCTTACTCAACGACAAATTATCTACACGCCCCACACGCCTGAGATATTGTCTAGTAATCGGCCTGCAGCTGTTGTTTGAGCAGAACTTTCCTGTTGCTAGGATAATACTGATGCCTCTATCGAGCCAGCGGCAAATACACAACCACACATAGCAACTACGCCGAGGTGCACTATCTGGGCGGACTACATAGGTCTACGGTTCCCGTTCGAACGTAGAACGTACGATCAACACAACCCATGAGCTTGGAAGACACCGAGATCTCTCTGGTCTAGCTGGTGGTTCAGATATGAACCTTCTCCGCAGCCGTCACACGTCTATCCTGCACTTTTCCACGCCGGCTCTGATAAGTGTACAAAGTATATCATGAGTCTACCGCGTTCGCTATCACTACCTAAGACTCGCGCTCATTTCACTATGTTCTCATCATAAGCAAACAGTCTCAGACGTTGCTTCCCTCCTTACGATCCCAAGCCATAGGCCCCGGGTCTCGAGGACCTCCAGCAATGACCGAAGTTACTGTGAACTTCGTCTCCTTTATGATATTCTTCTGAGAGTCTCCATCACTATTATCGGCCTCGTCGTTGTCGCCCAAGGTCTGGAACGTGTCCATGGCTATCACGCGGGAGCGCGAGGTGGGCTGCCGATTGTTTATTCCAGATTGGTATGCTTGTCCGCCAGATGCAGCAGGAGTATTGGAGCCGGCGGATACCCTAATGCGCAGGGATAGGAGAGGGCGAAGAGGAGGTAGCGAACCGGCGATGAGGCCAATGCCGACTTCGGTCAAGGACCAGAAGCCGATTTTGCCCGTACTGTACATGAACTCGCCAGGGTCACTGTAGAGTGTGAGGTACTTGAGGCGGACGATGGTAGCACATGAGGCACTGAGTCAGGATCAGTTCTTGATATCATAGCATGAGGGATCGTCAAGGCCTTACAAAGAAGCGAGCGCAAGCATGACAGCAACTGAAGCTTTCACAGCTCCCTTCATCTGGACATTCCAAAGCAGAATAGCCGGCATGATCGAGAGACTAAAGTCCGCAGTGATCTCGATGGCCGAGTAGAACAGACTGACGTTGGTATTGAGCTGAAGGTTGCAGGTGCCATTAGATTCACCCCATAGCGTGTTGATCGGATGGCCGGCAAAACGTTAGCGACGATATTTCCTACTTGTGGAACAAGTCAACTCACAGATGTTTGCAATTCCTATGCAGAAGACTAAAGCAGCAACCATGGTAGCACCAATCAGCGCCCATAAAGCCCACGTGAAGAAGCGACGACCAACAGCGATGCGCAGAAGCGCTACTGCAACACTGATCTTGACGAACATGGCGCTGACTGCGTAGAAGTACTCTGCGATGTAAAAGAGCTGAACACAGTGAGTGCGGAGTCTATAGCATTTCGTAGATAGGGAGTATGTACCTTTGTTCCTTTGGATATTGTCACCGTGGGCAGCTCTCGTGCGAACTGTCCAGAGCCATAGTGACAACAGACGATGCAAAGAGCAGCTGTCACTGAGAAGAGAATCTGCAGCGAACTATCAGTTGGCTTATCCCATGCTGGTGGTGCTGGGTACTTACAGTTCCGACGAGCATGAAGTAGTCATCCATGCCCCACGCTTTCCTCCACATCCGTACCCCGACTCTCATAGAGAAGACGATCCAACTCAACACGAGCAATATGATTGCGCAGTACAACAACGCCACTCCATCTCTGGCCACTTCGACAGTCGTCATGTTCCTTGCGTAATGTAGACAACCGTATCAGAGATCGAGAAATGAAGCAAGCAGATGACGAACATGACACCGGTGGCAGCTCGCCGGATGACATATATTGGACGTTTCATCTCTACCACTGTATCACAGGAGAACCCCAATTTTCTGTCGACTCATGTCGTGGATCGTGAGCCGTGCAAACAGGGCCCTCGTGTTACGTCCTAAGGTCGCGGGCGCTAGACGTAAAGGGCTTCGTCTAGATCGGATCTAATGTGTCAACTACCCGCGGAGGATGCCCTCGGGAATAGTTTAGTGTATAGGACTGCCGCGTGGTCCGAATTGTTTACGTTTTCTCCGACACCTTGCCTGTGGAAGCGAGCATCAATGGAGCATGGTCCCACTATGGGCTGCGGCGTCGTGAAGATGAGCTACCCGCATCAAAGAAGCCTTATGCGTACCAGACTTGCTATCCATCTAAATCGTCGAAGTACCCGCGAGGCGTTGGTGACCCCTAGTGACCGGTACATGGGTGGCAGGTGTCGTGATTTTCTTCCCCTGTCGGGCCGTTGCTAGCTTAAGTGGGTCTTACAGCTGGTCCGCCCATGGACGCGGTTCCAACACTGGCCGGCGCCACGCTCAGACTGCCTGATTAGAAAATGTTCGTCCCAAGACGGCAGCAAAGTTGGGTGGTCACCTGGTTCAGGCGATTACCATCGCGCTTCGTATCTTGACTGATAGATGCTCAGTCGCGCGAGTGTGTTGCGATGTTGATTGAGCAGCTTCAAGGTCGCGGTTGGGTTGCCACGAGCGGAATCCTTCCCTGCGGATGAAAAAAACGGGCCCCGTACGAAGTCCCTCCCGAGCTCGCTGTGTTCCTTGTAAATCTCCGGCAGCTCCTCAGATTTCGTTTGAGATGATGTTTCTGGGCCCAGAACACGGGTAGCCTCACAATGCCAGCCCATGACTGTTCCAAATCAGTGCGCTCTTGCATGAGCTCGAGCTGATGCGCCGGGGCCCCGATTATGTCTGCATATTATCCTCTTCCTTTCTGTATTTTGCTGAAACTTCCATCTGTTTACTCTCACCATACCTAGCTCCGCCATGACATCGTTCCAAATCCAAGACTCTGACCTGACGGGCTTTCAGGGCAAAGTTGCCGTCATAACAGGTACCTTGATTCGGCCCAATCAACTTTCAGGTTCCAGAACACTGACAATGCCGTAGGTGGGTCGTCTGGTATTGGTCTCGCCACAGCAGAGCTACTGCTCTCTCTAGGCGCACTAGTTGTGACTGGTGATATTCAGGCACCACCGGCGTCTGTGGCTGACTGTCACTTCGTCCAAATCGACGTCAGGCGCTGGAGCGATCTAACGAAACTATTCAAGGCCGCGAAAGAAAAGCACGGTCGTGTTGACTTTGTGTTTGCGAATGCTGGAATTGGGCCACGCGCAAATTACTTGGCTCTCGAAGTCGATGAGAACGGTGACCCCAAGGAACCAAACGATGACACCTTGGACATCAATCTGGACAGTGTTGTCAGGACCGTGACACTCGCTACCCATTATCTGAAAGGCCAGGCCGAGGGGGGGTCTATTGTCATCATGGGGTCCAGCACCGGCTTGCATCCCGTCCGAGCAGTTGATTATTGTGAGTAACAAGTTCGTCGATCACGTTTGAATCTTCCACTAACAGCACGACTCAGCGACGGCCAAAGCGGGTGTTCTAGGCTTTGGTAGGAGTTTCGCGCTGTTGGTGAAGGCTGCCGGTCTGCCTATTCGCGTCAACACTCTCGCCCCTTCATGGACGGCAAC
>Ga0265780_10003661_pt1 | contig 20098 bp, 15 predicted proteins | sample P1T30metagenome_FD_192432 | JGI IMG/M metagenome (GOLD analysis project Ga0265780, IMG submission 192432) | Plant litter microbial communities from East Loma Ridge, Irvine, California - P1 T30 | ecosystem: Environmental > Terrestrial > Plant litter > Unclassified | place: USA: California...
GCGGCGGTGTGAAGCGTACTGCTTAGCCGGCGGCTTGCTGGGCCAGCCCATCCTTGGCCACGGTGCGCGCGGCGGCGGCAGCCGGGATGCGCAGTGCGTCGACGTTGTCGGCATCCACGCCGGCCAGGTCGGCCCTGTCCATGGTCGGGTTCAGCAGGTGTGCGGCCTTGTTGCTCGGGACGGTGGTCTGGATCAGCTCATGCATGCGTGCCGCGGTCTTGTCCCACGAGGTGTTGGCGACGATGGCGCGCATGCGCTCCTTCAGCGCGGCCTGCTGTTCCTCGTTCATGGCCAGCATGCGGTCGCAGGCGGCGATGAATTTTTCCGGGGTGTCGGCGATGGCCACCACGTCGCCATACGGCACCTTGACGTCGGTGATCGGGGTGCTGACCGACGGCAGTTCGGCCGCCATGTATTCCAGCACCTTGGTTGGCGAGATGAACTTGGTCGACTCGTTCAGTGCGAACGGCAGCAGGCAGACGTCCCAGCCGGCCAGGAATTTCGGCAGGTCGTCGTAGTTACGCTGGCCCATGTAGTGGATGTTCGGGCCTTGCGGCAGGTCTTTCGGGTCGATCTTGACGACCGGGCCGACCAGCACGATCTGCCAGTCCGGACGGGCCGCGGCGACCTGCTTGATCAGGTCGGTGTCGAAGCGCTCGTCGATCACGCCGTAGAAACCCAGGCGCGGATGGGCCACGTGGGCCTGGTCCGGATGGCTGTTGTCGCGGTTCTGGGCCTGCTGGAAGTGCTTGGCGTCGACGCTGCTCGAGAAGCAGTGGGCGTTGGCGTGGCGCTCCTTCTTCGATTCGTACAGGCTCGGGCCGCCGGTGAAGCACAGGTCGGCCATGTTCAGCAGTGCGCTTTCGCGCTGCAGCAGCTGTTTCGGCGCGTTCTTGAAGGCGGCCAGTTCGTCCATGCAGTCATAGATGACCAGCGCGGGATCGAAGGCCTTCAGCAGCGGCAGCGCCATCGGGGTATAGAACCACACGACCGGCTTCTCGCCTTCCGGCACCAGCTCGCCTTCGGCAAGCAGGGTTTCCAGGGTCGGCAGCTGGTCGTCGTGGAAGCCCGGCGCATGGATCGCGGTATGCGGCTGGCACACGGTGATGTTCGGCGCGACTTCGCGTTTCTTCAGGTGTGCCTGCCCTTCGTGATAGATCGGCTCCTCGACCAGGACGATCCGGTAGTGTTCGGCCAGGCGCGTCATCAGGTGCTGGGGACGCTGGAACACGAAGTCCCAGCGGAGGTGGCAAAACACGATCAGGGTTGGCATGTTCAAGTTCCTTTCGCCTTCGTGGCGTTCTAGTTGATCTAGTTGATCTGGATTCCTGCCGTCGGCCTACCTTGTCGCTGCGCTTGGACACGTGCGGGGAGAGCCGACCGGACCAGTGCATCCTATCATGCAAATTTCGTAAGTTTTTTGATTGCCCATTGCAATATTGGCAAAGAGAAACGCAATTTCGGCGCTTTTGTGCAGTGCTCCTAGGGGAGCCTATCAGATCGCTTACTCTCGTAGGCGGCGTCCTACGTTTATACAGGAAGAAACACTACGAAAACTCATCATCTGTTCTTGCGTACGCTAGCGTGCGCACAGCCCGCAGCGCATGAAATGCTGCCGTTTGGACTGTAAATTTGACGGATCTGATTGTGGGACCTGCGGCAGGAGGAGACGCCGCCGCGAGCTATGCGGCAGCGCAATATAGACGATCAGCTTGTGAGGTAGGGTTCGGCTTCTTCCGGTTCGCCATGGCTGTCGAAGCCGCGCGCCAGTAGCACTCCGTCCAGGCCGACGGTGCCGAGGGCGTCGCACAGCTCTTCCAGCTCGCCGGCGATGTCGGCGCCTGGCTCGAGCGCCTTGTCGAGCGTTGCCAGCGGCGCGCCGCCGTCGAGCGGATAGAGGTTGATGCGCAGGACCGCGTCGAGGCCGATCTCGACCGGCGCCACCACCGCCTTGATGCGTTCCGGTTCGCGCCCGAGCGCGTCGAGGCGCAGGTTGACGTCGGCCAGCGTCGCCAGCATCGCCAGCTCGGCCAGGCCCTGGCGCTTGGCGCCGTAGAACAGGTCCTGGTACAGGAAGTTCAGCTCCAGCCCGGCCGGATGGCTCGACAGGTTACGCTGCAGTAGCGGCGCGATGCTGCCGGCCCACATGCGGTAGCGCGCCATGCGTCCCTCGAAATAGGCGTCGGCCGCTTCCTCGCCCTTGGGCACGCGGTAGAAGGGATCGTCGGCGCGCTTGAGGGCGAAGCCGAGCAGGAAGCGCAGCTGCATCGCCTCTTCCTTCTTGCCGTAGCCGCCGTCGCGCCAGGGACGCATGCTGGACTCGATGGCCGGCGCGGCCGCCAGCTTCTTCGAGCGCATCGACTGCGCGGCTTCGCGCAGCATCTCCTGCAATTCGCTGAAGCGGATGCGGTCGATGGCGTCGAGGTCGTACAGGTGGCGCACCAGCACGACGCGGGCGTCGGCGCTGGCCAGGCCGGCGCTGCGGAAGCTGTCGACCAGTTCCTCGAAGGCGGCATCGTCGGCAAATACCTCGGCCGCCACCAGGCCGCCGGTGCTGTGCACGAACAGCGGGACCATGAAGGCGTCGATCTCGAATTCGTCGTCGTCCTGGCGCACCAGCAGCGTCGCGGCTTCCTCCTCGATGCGCTCGCGCAGGAACTGGCCGCAGTCCGGGCCGGTGTACAGCCCGAGCTCGATCGCGCCGTGCAGCACGTCGTCGTGCTTGCGCCGCAGCAGGCGCCGCACCAGGGTCGTCAGGTCCTGTTCGCGCGCGGCCAGGGTCGGGCCATCCAGGTCTTCGCGCTCGCTGATCTCGAGGGACAGGTCGACCAGGTTCTGGGCGAGCGCTTCGTAGTCCGCCTCTTCCGCCGGCTTGGCGGATTTGCGGGGGACGGGGCGCTTGTTTTTCGGCATGGCGGAATCGTAAAGAGTGAACAAAGACGCCATGGTAGCAAATCGGACAGCCGTCGCCCAAGCAAGGCCGTTCTCAGATAATCGCGGCCGGCATGGCGGCGCGGCCGATGATGGCGCCGCGCTCGCCGATCACGGCCCCGGCCAGGCGGTGTCCGGCGCGCGCGGCGGCTTCCGGCGCGCGTCCGGACAGGCGCGCCGCCACATAGGCCGCGCCGAAGGAATCGCCCGCCGCGGTGGTGTCGAGCACGCGCGCCACCGGTTCGGGCGCCACCTCGATCAGCCGGCCCGCGTGCCAGACCAGGCAGGAATCCCCGCCGCGCTTGATCACCACCTCGGCCACGCCCAGCGCGCGCGCGCGATCGATCGCGGCCTGCGCGTCCTCGCTGCCGTACAGGGCGGCTTCATCGTCCAGGGTCAGCAGGGCCAGGTCGGCGTGGCGCAGCGCCGCGGCATAGGCTTCGCGCGCGGCGGCGGCGTCCGGCCACAGGCGCGGCCGGTAGTTATTGTCGAACACGACCCGGCCGCCGGCCGCGCGGCAGCGCGCCAGCAGCGCGACCAGGCGCGCGCGCTCGGCCGGCGCCAGAATCGCCAGGCTGATGCCGGACAGGTAGAGCGCATGGGCCTGCGCCAGCCGTTCGCAGACGGCGTCGGCGCCCGGCGCCTCCATCCAGGCGCGCGCGGCCGAATCGCGGCGCCAGTAGTGGAAGCGGCGCTCGCCAGCGGGGTCGGTCTCGATCAGGTAGATGCCCGGCAGGCGCTCCGGCAGGCGCTGCACCGAGGCCGTGTCGATGCCCTCGGCTTCCCAGGCGGCCAGCATCTCGTCGGACATGCCGTCGGTGCCCAGGCCGGTGACGTAGGCGACCCGGGCCACGGCCGGGTCGAGCAGGCGCGCCATGTAGACGGCCGCGTTCAGGGTGTCGCCGCCGAAGCGGTAATCCATCGTGCCGGCGGCGCTGCCTGCGCGCTGCAGCTCGATCATGCATTCGCCGATGGCGTAGATGGTGGGTGCGGCCATGGAGCGTCCTCTCGTCGTGATGATGGTAACCGCACATTATGCCAAGGAGCCGGCGCCGCGTGCCGGAATGTTATGCTTCGCCATCCCTTTCACGGAGCGCAGCCCGATGCTCGACAGACTCTTCAAGCTCAAGGAAAGCGGCAGCGACGTCCGCACCGAAGTGCTTGCCGGCCTCACCACCTTCCTCACGATGGCCTACATCATCTTCGTCAACCCCTCGATCCTGGGCGACGCCGGCATGCCGAAGGATGCGGTGTTCGTCGCCACCTGCCTGGTGGCGGCGCTGGGCAGCGCCGTGATGGGCCTGTACGCCAACTATCCGATCGCGATGGCGCCCGGCATGGGCCTGAATGCCTATTTTTCCTACGCCGTGGTGATCGGCCTGGGCGTGCCCTGGCAGGCGGCGCTGGGCGCGGTATTCCTGTCCGGCTGCCTGTTCATCCTGGCCTCGCTGTTCGGCCTGCGCGCGATGATCGTGAACGGCATCCCGCATTCGCTGCGGGTGGCCATCACGGTCGGCCTGGGCATGTTCCTGGCCCTGATCGCCCTCAAGAACGCCGGCATCGTGGTGGCCAACCCGCCGACCCTGGTCAAGACCGGCGACCTGCACCAGCCCGGGGCGATCATGGCGGTCGCCGGCTTCCTGCTGATCGTCACCCTCGACCGCCTGCGCGTGCGCGGCGCGATCCTGATCGGCATCGCGGCGGTGACGGTCTTGAGCTTTTTCTTCGGCGGGAACAGCTTCCGCGGCCTGGTCTCGGCGCCGCCCTCGATCGCTCCGACCTTCCTGCAGCTCGACGTCCCGGGCGCGCTGGCGGTCGGCATCCTGAATGTGGTGCTGGTGTTCTTCCTGGTCGAGCTGTTCGACGCCACCGGCACCCTGATGGGCGTGGCCAGCCGCGCCGGGCTGCTGGTCGAAGGCAAGATGGAGCGCCTGAACAGGGCCCTGCTGGCCGACAGCGCGGCCATCGTCGCCGGCGCCGCCCTCGGCACCTCGAGCACCACCGCCTACGTCGAGAGCGCCGCCGGTGTCCAGGCCGGCGGCCGCACCGGTCTCACCGCCCTGACCGTCGCGGCGCTGTTCCTGGCCTGCCTGTTCTTTTCTCCCCTGGCCGGCGTGGTCCCGCCCTACGCCACCGCCCCGGCCCTGCTGTTCGTCGCCTGCCTGATGCTGCGCGACCTCGGCGACATCGAGTGGAACGACACCACCGAGGCGATTCCGGCCGCCATCACGGCGCTGGTGATTCCCTTCACCTATTCGATCGCCGAGGGCATCGCCTTCGGTTTCATCACCTACGCGGCGCTGAAGCTGACCACCGGGCGGGCGCGCGAAGTCAAGCCGGTGATCTGGGTAATCGCCGCCCTGTTCACCTTCAAGATCGTCTACGTGGGGACCTGAGCCGGGCTCCGGCGCTTCAGATGTCCGTCGGCTCGATCCGCCCCGCCGCCAGCAGCTTCGCGAAATCGGCCGCCGGCACCGCGCGGCTGAAGTGCCAGCCCTGCACCAGGTCGCAGCCGAGGTCCGCCAGCGCGGCCAGCTGGCCGGCGGTTTCGACGCCCTCGGCGACGACGGTCAGGCGCAGGCCGTGGGCCAGGGCGATCACGGCGCGCGAGATCGCCAGGTCTTCGCCGTCGTGCAGGATGTCGCGCACGAAGGACTGGTCGAGCTTGAGCTTGTCGACCGGGAAGCGCTTCAGGTAGTTCAGGTTCGAGTAGCCGGTCCCGAAATCGTCGATCGACAGGCGGATGCCCATCGCCTTGAGCTGCACCAGCAGCTCGACGCTCTTGCCGGCGTCGGCCATCGAGGCGCTCTCGGTCAGCTCCAGTTCCAGCAACGAAGGGTCGACGCCGTACTCGTCGAGGATGCGCCGCACCGTGCCGACGATCTGGTCCGAGAACTGGTGCACCGACAGGTTCACCGAGATCGGCACCGCCGCGATCCCGGCCTGCTGCCAGGTGCGCAGCTGGGCGCAGGCCTGGCGCAGCACCCATTCGCCGATTTCGTGGATCAGCCCGCTCTCCTCGGCCAGGCCGATGAACACGCCGGGGGGCACCAGGCCGCGTTCCGGATGGCGCCAGCGCAGCAGCGCTTCGCAGCCGACGATGGTATTCCCGGGCAGGACCACCTGCGGCTGGTAATGCAGTTCGAATTCGTTGCGATCGAGCGCGCGGCGCAGCGCGCTTTCGAGGCGGAAGCGGTCGTCCGCGCCCTGGTTCAGTTCGGGGCGGTAGAAGGCGTAGCGCTGGCCCATGCCGTCGCCGGCCTGGCGCAACGCCGCTTCGGCGCCCTTGGCCAGCACGTCGAAATCGTGGCCGTCGTTCGGATACACCGCGATGCCGGCGCAGGGGTCGAGGTGCAGTTCCTCGCCCTCGTAGGCATACGGCGCCGACAGGCCGGCCAGCAGGCGCCGCGCCAGCGCCGCCAGTTCCTCGACGTTGTCGCGCAGCGCCGCCAGTGCGAAGCCGCCTTCGGAAAAGCGGCCGATGACATCCGGGCCGCCCAGTTCGCGCAGGCGGTTCGCCACCTGCTGCAGCAGCGCCTGTTCGGCGTGCAGGCCCAGGGTCTCGCGGATCAGGCGCATGCGCCCGAAGCGCAGCAGCACGAAGCCGAGCGGCTGGCAGTTCGCGCTGGCCTGCAGCGCCAGCTCGCGCAGGTTGTCGCGCAGCAGTTCGCGGTTGGGCAGGCCGGTCAGGGTGTCGAAGTGGCTGACGTAGCGCAGGCGCTCCTCGGCGCCGCGCAGTTCGGTGATGTCCATGCCGGTGCCGAGCACGTAGTCGATGCTGCCGTCCGCGCGCCGCACCACGGTGCTGTTCCAGAGGATGAAGCGGTTGCGGCCGTCGCGCGTGGTCCATTCGCCGGAAACCGGCTGGGCCAGGCGCTCCTCCACCAGCGCGTCGAACAGGCAGCGCACAGCTTCGGGATCGCCGGCCTGGCGCACGATGTCCCAGCAGCGCCGGCCGATCGCTTCCTGCGCGCTCCAGCCGAGCGACTGCTCGCAGGCGCGGTTGAACATCACGATGCGGCCGTCGGCGTCGGTCAGCAGCACCAGCGCGCCGGCCGTTTCGACGACGGCGGAAAGGCGGTTGCGCTCCGTGCGCAGCGCCTCGGTGCGTTCGACCACCAGTAATTCCATGCGGCCGTACAGGCGCGCGCGCTCCAGCGCCAGCGCGACTTGCTTGGCGACGTTGTCGAGCAGCGGACGCTCCCCTTCCCCCAGGCCCTCCGGCGCGCAGCGCAGGTGCAGCATGCCCAGGCGCTGTTCGCCGGCTACCAGCGGCAGGCACAGGCGGCCGTTGTCGGCTCCCGCATGACCATGGCAAGCCGGGCAGTCGGCGGCGTCGGGCGCGCTGCCCTGCGTCGCCACCAGGCGCAGCACCCGGTCTTCGCCGAAGGTACTGAGGGCGGCGCCGTCCAGGGCTGCCAGTTGCAGCAGCTGGCCGAGGGCGGCGTCGGCCACCGCGCGTTCGCTGAGCGCTTCGTTCAGGGCGCCGGAGATCCGGCCCAGCAGGGCCAGCGAGGCGCACAGGCGCTCCAGGCCCGACTGCTGCTCGGCCAGTTCCTCGTTCAGGCGCAGCGCTTCCTCGTGGGTCGCGACCAGCAGCTCGTAGATGCGGCGCCGCTCGCTGGCCAGGAATTCCAGCGGCCGTTCGTCGCCGGCGGCGCGCTGTTCCAGCAGGCGGCGCACGCGGGCGAACAGTTCGTCGGCTTCGTAGGGCTTGCGCAGGAAGGCGTCGGCGCCGGCGTCGAGGCTGCGCACGATGTCCTGCAGGGTCGAAAGACGCGTCAGCAGCACCACCGGCACCCCCGACAGGCGCGCATCGGCCTTGATCGCACGGCACAGGGCATAGCCGTCCATGCGCGGCATGGCGATGTCGCTCAGCACCAGGTCGGGACGCGCGACGCGCATCTGTTCGAGCGCGGCGACGCCGTCCGCGGCGATGCGCACCCGGTAGCCGGATTCGCGCGCCAGCAGGCGGGCCAGGTGCTGGGCCTGGGTGGGGCTGTCTTCCACCACCAGGATGTCGGCGGCCAAGATGGCCGGGCCGGTGTCCGTTTGTACGTTAGCGTGCGTTGTCGTCATCGTCGTCGCGTGGCGTCGCGTCGGTGACGGCGCGGCCACGGTGTTTGCACTGATGTTAAAAACAGGTGTCGGCCATCCAAGGCATGTCCGGCACAATCTTGCTTTGATGATAGCTAAAATATCGGCTTGTACACATCCCGGCCAAAGATATTTTCTGATTTTTTCATATTTACGCGTCAGATTCCGCCAAACCCGCACTTGAGCGCGTATATATCTTTCTCTAGCCACAAGTAAGCGTACACGCCCTGATAAACGTCAAGACCATTGTCACATATTTAATGACGCTTTATTTTCACATTGTTGGGATTTAGCAACTGAATTCGTACACATCAACCGGCCAGGCCGTGTTGCAGGGCGTAGCGGATCAGCGCGGCATTGGTCGACATGCCCATCTTGCGGAAGATACGGCTGCGGTAGGTGTTGACGGAACTGACGCTGATACCGAGCTCGGCGGCCACCTGCTTGATCTGCAGGCCGGCGCCGATCAGGATGACGATTTCCGATTCGCGCGGGGTCAGGCTGTGGTGCGGCGCGCGCGCCGCCGGCCGCGTCCCGGCGCTCTGCATGCTGCCGACGCGCGCTCCCAGCCAGGGCTCGCCCTGGGCGGCCGAGCGCAGGGCGTCGACCAGCTCGGCGGCGGCCGTCGCCTTGGACACATAGGCCAGTGCGCCGGCGCGCAAGGCCGACAGCGCATAGCGTTCTTCCGGATGCATGCTGAGCATGACCACCCGCAGCGCCGGAAAATGGCGGCGCAGTTCGGCCAGGCCGTCGAGACCGTCGTAATCTGGCAGGCTGATATCCAGCACCACCACATCCGGACGGACCTGGGCGATCAGCGCGATGGCTTGCTTCAGGTCTCCGGCTTCGCCGACGATTTTTAGGTCGGCGCAGGGCCTGACGATCTTCTTGATCCCTTCACGGATCAATTCGTGATCGTCGGCAATAACTACCCTGATCAAAGTGCTTCCTTAATACATCCAAGCCGGCAGGTCCGGCAACGCGGGCATTCTAGGCAGTTGGGGCAGCACATTGCAAACACAATTAATGCAGAGTTGACAATTGCATTAGCTTTTATCGATCCGATTCCCATAAAAATCCGGCGTGCGGCGGTCCTCGAGGCCGCTTTCGGCTACAATGTTGCCTCCGCCGCGACGCTATCCCGCATCCTGGCGCACCATCCATGAACGACAGGTTGTCCAAGGTCCGGCTCGCCCGGACGGCAGACGGCAGCCGTACAGATGCCTATGAAACCTCTGATGTTTTGCGCGCTGGCCCTGGCCGCCGCAGCGGCCCAGGCCGCCCCGGACGACTTCGGCGACAGCGTCCCCTCGTCGACCTACTTCACGCAGGCCCCGACCCGGACGATCCCGGAAGGCAGCAACTGGTACACCTCGGCCGAGCTGGGCGCGATTACCACCTCGGGCAATACCACCGGCACCTCGGTGACCGGCAAGGTCGATGCGCGCCATGAAATGAGCAACTGGAGCAACGAGTACATCTTCAGCGGCTATTTCAAGGAAGACGAGATCGCCAACGACGACGGCACCCGCACCAAGACCCGCTCGGCGCAGCGCTATTCGCTGTCGGCCAAGGCCGCCTACAAGCTGCTCGAGGACGGCAACCGCGCCTTCGTGCTCGGCTCCCACGTCAACGACCGCTTCGGCGCCTACACGCGCTATTCGACGGTGGCGGTCGGTTACGGCACCCAGCTGTTGCGGCGCGAGGACAAGACCGTCGACGTCGAGATCGGTCCGGGCTATTTCCATGGCGAGAATGCCGAAGGCGGCGTCGAGTCCGGCATGACGGTGCGCGGCGCGGCCCAGCTGCGCTGGCGCGTCAGCCCCTCGGCGTCGTTCTCGCAGAGCGTGAGCGTGGAACGCTCCACCTCGAACATGCACTCGATCGCCGAGACCTCGCTCAGCACCAAGATCAACGGCACCATGCAGATGAAGGCCGCGTTCAGCGCCCGCAACGACACCAATGTGCCGGCCGAGAAGAAGAACACCGATACCCAGACCTCGCTGACGCTGGTGTATTCGTTCTGAAAAGAGCTTGATGCCGCATCGTCTGGCTGGACGCGTGGACGGCGAGCCGTCCACCCTGCCGGCAGCAATGGCCGTGCGGCTTATTTCAACAGGATCCTGCCTTTCAGCTGGATCGTGCCCTTCCCGGTCTTCATGTCCTCGCCCCCGCCCAGGGTGCCGCCACCGCTCGCCTTGAAGTAGCGGCCGGTGCCGCCGGTGATCTGGAAGCTGGCGTTGCTGAACACGTAGTTGGTGCCCTCGCCGGTCGGCACGAACTGGCCGCTGTAGGAGGCGAACAGCAGTTCGCCGCTCAGCGTGGTGATCATGAAGCGGCCGTCGCTGAAGGTGAACGCGGTGCCGCTCGGGGTGATGCAGTCGCTCGACAGGAAGCTGACGCGGCCCAGCAGCGCGCTTTCGCCGTAGCCGAGGATGGTGCCGCCGAACTTCGACGGGCAGCGCAGCGACGGGCCGGGGATCTCCTGCAGCACGCCGGACAGTTCAAGGTCCTGGTAGGTCTTGTTGCCGGCGGCAGCGCCCAGGGCGGTGGACAGCAGGGCGGCAGCGACGGCCAGGCGCTTGATGGAAGTGAACATGGAACTCTTCTCCGAAATGTGACATCGTGGTTGATCGAATTTCAATCTTAACGATTTTACATTTCTCGCCGCGCACGGATGAGTTAGCCCGGCGCGCTCCCCTCGGCGCGGGTGCGCGCATACGCCGGCAGGCCGTCGTCCAGCTTCAGCCACGCCAGGCGCTGCGACACGAAGGTATGGTCGGCTGGCGGCGCCAGCGCCGGGTCGTCCAGCGTGGCGGTGGCGAGGTCGATTTCTTCCGGATGGTCGTCGCCCTGCCAGGCCAGCTGGGTGCCGCAGGCGGCGCAGTGGGCGCGCCGGGCATGAAAGCTGGAGCGCCGGAACGCCGGCATGCCGTGGGTCCAGCGCAGCGCCGTGACGGCCACGCTGAACCAGGCCAGCGCCGGCGCGCCCGATGCGCGCCGGCAGTCGATGCAGTGGCACAGCGTCCGGTTGAAGCCCGGCCCGTCCACCTCGTAGCGTACCGCGCCGCAGGCGCATCCTCCCTCCCATGCCATGCCGCTCTCCTCAGGCTGTGTGTTCGCTTCAGCGCACCGGCGCCACCGCCGCGCGCGTCCGTTCGCCCGCCAGCAGCAGCGCGACCAGGCTCACCAGCGCGGCCACGCTCAGGTACCAGCCGACCCAGTCGAGGCCGTGGTGCGTGGCCAGCCAGGTGGCGATGTAGGGCGCCACCGAGGCGCCCAGGATCCCGGCCAGGTTGAAGGTGAGCGAAGCGCCAGTGTAGCGCACCGCCGGCGGGAACATCTCGGACAACAGGGCGCCGAGCGGGCCGTAGGTCATGCCGATCAGGCACTGGCCGAGCACCAGGCACGCCACCACCATGCCCAGGCTGCCGGAACCGAACATCGGTCCCAGCACCAGGCCGAACACGATCATCGCCAGCTGCACCGCGATCATCGCGGCGCGCCGGCCGTGGCGGTCGGCCAGTACGGCGGCCAGCGGAATGGTCAGGCCGAAGAACACGATGGCGCCCAGCTGCATGACCAGGAACTGCTGGCGCGAGTAGCCCAGCGCGGTGGTGCCCCAGCTCAGCGCGAACACCGTCATCAGGTAGAAGATGACGAAGGTGGCGAGCGCGCCGACGGTGCCCAGCACCAGCGGGCGGGTATGCCTGGTCAGCACCTCGAGCACCGGCAGGCGCACCCGCTCGTTGCGGTCGAGGACGGCCTGGAAGTCCGGGGTCTCGGTGATTTTCAGGCGCACGTACAGGCCGACCGCGACCAGCAGCGCGCTGGACAGGAAGGGAATGCGCCAGCCCCAGGCGAAGAAGGCGGCGTCCGACATGGTCTCCGACAGCAGCAGGAAGATGCTGCCCGACAGGAAGAAGCCGATCGGCGCACCCAGTTGCGGGAACATGCCGTACCAGGCGCGCTTGCCCGGCGGGGCGTTCTCGGTGGCGAGCAGCACCGCCCCGCCCCATTCGCCGCCCAGGCCCAGGCCCTGGCCGAAGCGGCACAGCGCCAGCAGCAGCGGCGCCAGCGTGCCGATGCTGGCATAGGTCGGCAGCAGGCCGATCACGACCGTGGACACGCCCATCGTCAGCAGCGCCGCGACCAGGGTGGCCTTGCGGCCGATGCGGTCGCCGAAGTGGCCGAAGATGGCCGAGCCGACCGGCCGCGCGAAGAAGGCGATGGCGAAGGTCGCCAGCGATTGCAGGGTCGCCGCGGCGGCGTCCCCCGCCGGGAAGAACAGCTTGGGGAACACCAGCACCGCGGCGGTGGCGTAGATGTAAAAGTCGAAGAATTCGATGGTGGTACCGATCAGGCTGGCGAACAGCACGGTCGCCGGCTTGTTTTTTGCCCTCTGCAAGGTCTGCGGCACTGCGTTCATTCGCCGGCCGCCTTGACGAGGGCATCGACCACTTCCTGGTCGTCGTCCGGGCGCACCACGCGCGCGACTTCCTGGCCGTTCTTCATGACGACGACCGTCGGCCACAGCTTGACGCGGAAGGAGCGGCCCAGTACCCGCCCGGGGCCGTCCTCGACCTTGATGTGCTCGATCTCGGGATACTGGGCCAGCGCGCGCGCGATGTGCGGCTCGGCGGCATTGCAATAGCCGCACCAGTTGGTGCCGAAGTCGATGGCGGTCACGCCGCTCATGGCGTCGATGGCGGCGCGCTCGGGCTGGGTGGTATTGTAGGGTTTGCTCATGGCAGTCTCCGTGTTGAACCTGCGCTAGCCTACAACAAAAACCGGCTTCTTTGGGAACCCGCCAGCAGATTCTGTTAGTCACTACCCCATTTCGACGATGATTAACCTGTAGTTAGGTGAAATACCGAACGGAATACGGCCGCGACTGCTGTCATCCTGAAGGTCAATCTGGCTCAAAGGAGTTCATCATGTCCGATAATCTGAACAATCGCGGCCCGCAGGACCGTTCGCGTATCAATCTGCACGAGAAATGGGAAGTGGAGTACTGGACCAAGGAACTTGGCATAAACGAGGAAGAACTGGCGCAGGCGGTCAAGCAGGCCGGCAGCAGCGCCGCGGCGGTGCGCCGCCACCTCGGCAAGCCGGAATAAGCGGCACCCCGCGTCCGATCGAGCGCCGCGCCGGGCCACCCCGGCCGGCGCGGTTTTTCCCTGCCGCCAGGCAGCGCGCCATCCGCGCTCCCCATGACACCACGAAAGGAGCCCAATGGATCTCCACGGCTATTTCTCTTCCATCGACCTCGAATGGCATAACGCCGCCATCGCGCTTGCCGCGGCGGTGCTCAGCTTCCTCCTGATCCACGGCGCCGTCGCCCTGTTCCGGCGCCGCCTCGCCGCCCTCTCGGACGAAGAGGCGCAGCGCCCCATCGTCGACGTGCTGCGCCATACGCTGGCGCGCACCAGCAACGTCGCCGCGCTGGCCACCGCGCTGCTGATCGGCGCCCAGGTGCTGGACCTGCCGCCGCCCTGGGACCGGCGCATCGACCACCTGTGGTTCATCACCCTCGGCGCCCAGGTCGCGCTGTGGCTGCACCGCGCCATCGCCGTCACCGCGCGGCGCTACTTCCAGGTGCACGGCAAGGGACTCGAGGACAACCAGGTCAGCGTGGCCCATACGCTGATGATCTGGGCCCTGCAATGGACGGTGTGGACGGTGTTCCTGCTGGCGATGCTGGCGAACCTGGGCATCAACGTCACCACCTTCGTGGCCAGCCTGGGCATCGGCGGCGTGGCGGTCGCACTGGCCGTGCAGAACATCCTGGGCGACTTGTTCGCTTCGCTGTCGATCGCGGTCGACAAGCCCTTCGAGGTCGGCGATTCGGTGTCGGTGCCCGAGTTTTCCGGCACGGTCGAGCGCGTGGGCCTGAAGACCACGCGCATCCGCGCGCTGTCGGGCGAGCAGATCGTGATCGCCAACGCCGAGCTGCTGCGCAAGGTGGTGCACAACTTCAAGCGCCAGCAGACCCGCCGCGTGCAGTACACGCTGCGCATCGACCCGGCCACCGCGCCCGAGCTGGCGGCCGAGGTGCCGGAGCGCCTGGGCGCGATCATCCAGGGCCAGGACAAGGTGAAGTTCGACCACGTCAACCTGGTCGCGATGAACCAGGACTACCTGGAATTCGACATCGTCTACAACATGACGGTGGCCGACTACGGCCTGTTCCTCAGGACCCAGCAGGCGGTACTGCTCGAGACCATGCGCTTGCTGCGCGAACTGGGCATCTCGACGGCCGCGCGGGTGCAGCGACTGCAGTTGCAGGAAGGTGCGGCCAACGACGCGCCATCGACGGCCGACGCGGCCGGCGTCGCGCGGATGCGCTGAACCGCACCCGGCTGTTGCGTCGCGGCACGCGCGCGCCGCGGCGCAAGCGGCCTGCATAGAATCGGCAGCTCCACGAATTCATGGAGGCGAGCATGCCCGAACAGAACCAGCAGCAACAAACCCCGCAGCAGACGCCCCCCGGCACCGAGGCCCTGCTCCAGCCGAAGGCCGACCACGGCGAAGACAGCTACGTCGGCCACGGCCTCCTGGAAGGCAAGGCGGCCCTCGTCACCGGCGCCGACAGCGGCATCGGCCGCGCCGTCGCCCTGGCCTTCGCGCGCGAAGGGGCCGACGTCCTGATCTCCTACCTCGACGAACACGAAGACGCGCGCGAGACCGAGCGCCTGGTGAAGGAAGCCGGCCGCCGCGCGGTGCTGGTGCCCGGCGACCTGGCCGAGCGCGAGCATTGCCGCGCCGTGGTCGAGCGCGCGGTGCAGCAATTCGGCCGCATCGACGTACTGGTGAATAACGCGGCCTTCCAGATGAGCCACGAGTCGATCGAAGAGATCCCCGACGACGAGTGGGAACACACCTTTGCCGTCAACATCTCGGCCATGTTCTACATCTGCAAGGCGGCGGTGAAGCACATGCCGTCCGGTTCCGCGATCATCAACACGACTTCGATCAATTCCGACAAGCCCACGCCGACACTGCTGGCCTACGCCACTACCAAGGGCGCGATCGCCAATTTCACGGCCGGCCTGGCGCAGCTGCTGGCCGAAAAAGGCATCCGCGTGAATTCGGTGGCGCCGGGGCCGATCTGGACGCCGCTGATCCCGTCCACCATGCCGCCGGACCAGGTGGCGAGTTTCGGCCAGCAGACGCCGATGAAGCGCGCGGGGCAGCCGGCGGAAGTGGCGCCGACCTTCGTGTTCCTGGCGTCGGACAAGGCCAGCAGTTATATATCGGGGGCGCGCATCGCGGTCACCGGGGGCACGCCCATCCTGTAGGGTGGACAGCTGCGCCGTCCACCCTGCCGTGCGCGGGCGGTGCTCAGGCGTCGTTCGGGAAGCGGGCGCCGGTGTCGGATGGCGGCCCGTCTTCCGGCGGCGCCGGCGGCTGGTTTTCCGGCGGCTGCGGCAAGTCGGCCGGGGGACCGCCTTCCTCGTCGAAGTCGCCGCCCTCTTCCACCGGTTCCTCGACCGGCGCGGCGCGGCGCGGCGGTTCGGGTTTGCGGCCGCCCGGGAACAGGGTGTCGGCGCTGATGCGGCCGGTGTCGAGCACCGTCTTGAAGAAGTCGCCCACCAGCAGGATCGCGCTGTGGCCTCCCTGGCCCCAGTAGTTCGAGCGCATCGTCACGCGGTTGTCGTTGAAGCCGACCCAGGCCCCGGCCACCAGGTTCGGGTGCATCATGATGAACCAGCCGTCGGCATTGTTCTGGGTGGTGCCGGTCTTGCCGGCGACGTCGGCCCAGATATTGAAGCGGTAGCGGATGGCAGTGCCGGTGCCGCGGTTGATCACGCCGCGCATCATGTCGATCAGCGTGCTCGCACTTGCCGAGGACAGCACGCGCTGCGGCTGCTGCGAGGCGAAATCGGCCAGCACCTTGCCGTCGCGGTCGCTGATGCGGCGCACGAACACCGGCCGCCGGTATTCGCCCTGCGCGGCGATGGTGGCGTAGGCGCTGACCATTTCCAGCAGGGTCACCGGGCTGGTGCCGAGCGCGATCGAGGGCACCTGCTGCAGCTTGCTCTGGCGGATGCCCAGGCCCTGGGCCAGCTTGACGATGGGCGCCACGCCGACGTCGCGCGTGACCTGGGCGGTGATGGTGTTCTTGGACAGGATCAGACCCTCGCGCATGCTCAGCTGGCGCCCGGTGGTGCCGCTCATGTCGGTCGGGCGCCAGATGGTCCCGTCGCCGAAGCGGATCTGGGTGACGGCGTCCAGATACGGATGTTCGGGCGCGATGCCCTGCTCCAGCGCGGCGGCGTAGACGATCGGCTTGAAGGTCGACCCGGGCTGGCGCGCGGCCTGCGCCACGTGGTCGTACTGCTCGCGCTGGAAGTCGCGGCTGCCGACCCAGGCCTTGACCTCGCCGGTGGCCGGATCCATCGCCACGAAGCCCGCTTCCAGGCGCGACTTGGCCGTCTTCAGCTGGCGCATGAACTCGCGGTTGCCCTGCAGGCGCTTGAGCGCCGCCGCCGGGCTCTCGCCGCCATCGACCGCCTTGCGGTACTCGCCCGATTCGCGCACGAAGGCCTCGACCAGGGCCGCGTGCGACTGCCAGTAGTAGGCGAAGGGCGTGACGCCGTCGCGCATGTTCACATAGGTATTGGTCGAGGTCGAGTTTACCTGCCAGGAATGGGCCCAGTCGACGTCGGCCACCGCCTGCAGCGCGTCGGCCTGGCGTTCGACGGCGCGCAGCGCGTCCTGCTGCAGGTCGTAGTCGAGGGTGGTCTGGACCACCAGGCCGTCCTGCTGGAGGTCGGCGTCGTTCTTCTCCGCCCACTCGACCAGCCACTTGCGCACATAGGTGGTGAAATGGTCGTCCTTGCCGGCGTGTTCCTGCTGGCGCGCGAAGCGCAGGCGCAGCGGACGCCTGGCCAGCTGGCGGTAGCGCTTCTCGTCGAAGGCGCCGGCCTTGAGCATCTGGCCCAGCACCACGTTGCGGCGCGCCAGCGAGCGTTCCGGATTGGTCACGGGGTTGTAGTAGGCTGTCCCCTTGAGCATGCCGACCAGGGTGGCGGCCTCGTTTTCATCGAGCCTGGCCGCCGGCTTGCCAAAATAGGTGCGCGCCGCGGCCTCGATGCCGTAGGTGTTGTACAGGAAGGGCACGGTGTTCAGGTAGGCTTCGAGGATCTCGGTCTTGCTGTAGGTGTTCTCGATCTTGATCGCGGTGATCAGTTCCTTGAGCTTGCGGTTGATGTTGCGCGCGCGGCCGATCTCGTCGCGGAACATATTCCGTGCAAGCTGCTGGGTGATGGTCGATCCGCCCTGCGCATCCCCCTTCAGGTTGGCGACCAGGGCGCCGGCGATGCGGGTGAAGTCGACCCCGTGGTGGTCGTAGAAGCGCCGGTCCTCGGTGGCGATGAGGGCAGTCACCACGTGCGGCGACACCTGCGACAGGCGCACCCGTTCCTGCACGCCGCGCTCGAAGCTGGCCAGTTCGCGGCCGTCGCTCGAGACCACCACGGTGGGGCTGGCCATGCGCGCCTGGCGCACGTCGGCGATGGCGGGCGTCAGCGGAAACAGCAGCGCGATATACACGGCGCACAGGGCGACCAGCAGCACCAGCAGGCCGCCGGCGATCCACAGCCAGCGCTGCAGCGGCGGCTTGCCCATGAGGTGGGCGCGCGTGCGTTCGTAGCTTTCCTGCGCCCGCTGTTTCAGGCGGCGTTCGCGCCCATCCCATTGCTTGCCGTCTTGTTGGTCATCCACAGTGTTTCCAGTCCGCTCCGTTGTTCATGGCGGCCCAAGTATAGCCGAGCAGCGCGGGGCGCACGGTGCGCCGGCACGCATAGGGCCGGCACTCACTGCGAGGCGGCGTGCGGCTCGACGTGGCGGCCGTTGCGCAGCATGATCTCGACGTCGGCCCCGGAGGCGGCCCGGGCGAACACATGGCCCTGCACCTCGTCGCAGCCGCGCCGGCGCAGGTAGTCGAGCTGGGCCAGGGTCTCGACGCCCTCGGCGATCACGCGCATGCGCAGGCCGCGCGCCAGTTCGATGATGGCCGCGACCATCGCCGCGTCGTCCTTGCTGAACGGGATGTCGCGGACAAAACTGCGGTCGATCTTGAGCACGTCCACCGGGAAGCGGCGCAGGTAGGAAAGACTGGAGTAGCCGGTGCCGAAGTCGTCGATGGAGAGCTTGACGCCCATCGCCTTCAGCTCGCGCATGGTGCGGATCGCGCCCTCGACGTCTTCCATCACCAGGCTCTCGGTGATCTCGATCTCGAGCGAGTTCGGCGCCATGCCGGTGTCTTCCAGCACCCGGGCCACCTCGCGCACCAGGCCCGGCTCGGCGAACTGGCGCGCCGACAGGTTGACCGCGATGCGCAGCGGCCCGTAGCCGGCGTGCTGCCAGTCGCTGTTCTGGCGGCAGGCGGTGCGCAGCACCCAGGCGCCGATCGGGACGATCAGGCCGGTCTCCTCGGCCAGGGTGATGAAGCGGTCGGGGCGCACCATGCCCAGGCTGGGGTGGCGCCAGCGGATCAGCGCTTCCAGTCCCACCACCGCGCCGGTCTCGAGTTCGACCTGGGGCTGGTAATGCAGCTCGAACTCTTCCTGCAGCAGCGCGCTGCGCAGCGCTCCTTCGAGCGCCAGGCGGTCGCGCGCCCTGGCGTTCATGGTCGGAGTGTAGAACTGCACGGTGTTGCGCCCGGTCTCCTTGGCGCGGTACATCGCCACCTCGGCATGCTGGACCAGGGTGGCGGCGTCGCCGCCGTCGCCGGGAAAGGCGGCCACGCCGGCGCTGCCGGTCATCACCAGTTCCTGGCCGCGCAGCGACATCGGATGCGCCAGCGCCTCGAGCACGCCGCGTACCGTGTCGGAAGCCTCGTTCTCGTCGTCGCGCCCGGACAGCACCAGCACAAATTCGTCGCCGCCGGTCCGCGCCACGGTATCGGTGCGCTCGACCGCCGCGGCGATGCGCGCGGCGGCGGCCTTCAGCAGCTCGTCGCCGGCCTCGTGGCCGAGGGTGTCGTTGACGAACTTGAAGTGGTCGAGGTCGAGCGCGACCACCCATACCGGTTCCTGGCCGGAGGCGAAATTGATGGAGGCGTCGATGCGGTCGTGCAGCAGCGAGCGGTTGGGCAGGCCGGTCAGCGAATCGAAGCGCGCGCGGGTCTCGAGCTCGGCCTCGTAGCGCTTGGCCGTGCTGACGTCGTACTGGGTCATGACGAAATGCTCGGTCTGGCCGGCCTCGTTGTTGACCGGCGCGATATACACCTCGGCGTCGATCTCGCGCCCGCCCTTGCAGTGCAGGCGCATGCTGACATGGCCTTCGCGGCGCTCGCGCACGGCCGCGCGCAGCTCGGCAACGGCGGCCTGGTCGGGCTCGCGTTCGCCCAGCTCGGTCAGGGGCCGCCCGATCACTTCCTTGGCCAGATACCCGCGCATGCGCTCGAAGGCCGGGTTGACATAGTCGATCGGGTAGCCGGGCCGGGTCGCGCTGACCAGGATCACGGCGTTCGCGCTGGCGTCGATGGCGCGCCGGTACAGGCGCAGCGTGTCGAGGGCGCCGGCCAGGTCGGCGGTGCGGCGCTCGACCAGCCGTTCGATGCGGCGCGTGCGCCGGATCCGGCCCTGCACCCAGCCCGCGGCGGCGATGCTGCTCATGCAGCCCAGCAGCAGCGTCATCATGGAAGCCATGCTGGCGCCGAGGGCGACGCCGCGCGCCGCCAGCCGCAACTCCCAGCCGCGCCCGGCAACCTGGAAGCGGCGCGTGGCGGCGAACACCGGCGCTTCCAGCCAGGCCGGCCAGGCGCTCGCCGCGCCGCGCGCCATGCCGTCGTGGCTGAAGGCCAGGCGCAGGCCTTCCCCGCCCGGACCGTAGAGCTGCAGGCGCATCTCGTCCTGTACCAGCAGGTTGGCCGAGGCCAGGCTGCTGCCGACCAGCGCGGCCACGTCGACCACCACCACCGTATCGCCGAGCGCCGCTGCGCTGCGCGCCGCCGCATCGCCCAGCGCCGCCCCCTGCCGGTACAGCGGCAGCACCAGCACCAGGCCGAGGCGATTGGCCGGCTGCAACAGCGGCAGCAGCGCACTGGAGGCGGCGTGGC
>Ga0265780_10003662_pt1 | contig 20098 bp, 19 predicted proteins | sample P1T30metagenome_FD_192432 | JGI IMG/M metagenome (GOLD analysis project Ga0265780, IMG submission 192432) | Plant litter microbial communities from East Loma Ridge, Irvine, California - P1 T30 | ecosystem: Environmental > Terrestrial > Plant litter > Unclassified | place: USA: California...
AAGAGGCAGGGCTGATTCCCGTACGAGATGAGATGAAGCGTATGGCCGGATAGTCTCGTATGACACTCCATGAGGCGAATAGATGACAGACAGGGTCTTTTCGCGATCGTTATACGGTGAAGGGCATATTGTCATAGGTGACATCGGGGTCCTTGGAGTTGCAGGCGGGCTCATGGGCAGATGGATGTAGTGTCCTGGACTGCGCATCGACAGTGGAGTACATGGTGGACGATAAGTGATGCCAATCGCGTGGTGCAAGGCTGTAACGTCACGTTTCGCTGGAAGCCATGATAAGGTAACCTCTCCACAGGACCCTCGAGGTGTCGGCGGTGGTAGAACGATGCGATATATGGATCTGTCATCGCCCTCTATGTACTTGGGTAGCGCTTGGACACACTCTGGACGGAAGTGGTTCCATGAATTGATCTTCTTGACAGCTGCTGGAGTGGCGAGTATAGTAGACTCGCAGTCAGATGGCAACTGACGCAGTGTCTCCTCGTGGCAATGATCCGGTTTGTGCTGCGAGATGAGGATAACATCTGGCTCGTGGTCAAGTTCCTTGAGAGACGAGATACATGGCTGGCTCTTCTGCTCCGAGTGCGAGAAGATGGAGTTGAGGATGATTGAAGGCCCAACAATCCACGGATCTACCAGGACGGAGAACGACCCGGGGAAGAAACCTGGGGACGAGAGTGGAGCGACTGGGGGGTTGAATATGAGTAGGAACGACGTGTCACCGTTGAGTGACTTGATGGTCAGGGACATGGCCACGCATTTGCAAGATGCAGTCCCGTGTAAGACTGAAGCTGTAGGACGACATGAGGGGACATGACAGCCAGGTTGCCAGAGAGTGAGGACGTCAGCCGTCTCGCGTGGATAAAGATAGGACTTGATTGACGCCACGAGACGGGATTTCAGAAGTAGTGCGGCAGGTGCTACCGAAAGCCCCGTCTGCGCCTGCCCGTTTCGCGCCCCCTTTCCTCAACATTTTGACCGTCGGATATCCTTCCCTCGCGCAAATGGCTGCAGTCTAGCAGAGTACATAACTTGGACGCGTACCCACCCGCATGTGCCTTTTCCTTCACTTCCATCCGGAGCGGACCTTCATCACGTGTGATGTACGACCAATCACGACTCGGGCCTCGCGTATGACTGCCTCTCGGCAAGCGACACCTGCTGCGCTGCAGCAGCACCGGGGTCATCCCGTCTCAATTAATGTCAATCGAGAATGACTGAACCTGCGCGCCCCCACATCTACAGCGCCTGTAGAAGTGATAGTAGACGCACTGAGGCTATCCACGCAGGCTCTGTTGTGGACATGGTTTGAGCAACGGCTGGGTTCGCTTTGAAGAACCGGACGCATCCTTGCAGCATTCGTGGCGGGCATCGAAAACGTTTCACCCTTCTTATGCCGCAGTGGCGTTGCAGCGACACGCACAACCAGACAGCGAGAGAGAGAGGCTGAAACAGTGGTACTCGAGTGACTGTCGGCTGTCCTCTGACCAGTTCCCGCAGGCCGATCTGGCTGCTCGAGATGGTGCCGCGCAGCCCAATGCCGTCCTAACTGTGTCCGGCCAAAAGCGGCCGCGGATTGGGGCTCTGAGTAATTCACACAGGCAGTATGGCACGGTAGCTATAGCTTAGCTTCCCTGCTCAGTTTCTTTCATCAGGCACTGCGGCCTATGAGCGTGCTGCAAAGAGCTCAAGCTCTGGAGCTGAGCTGAGTGGCGAGACAAGCTCTGGCAGCAGGAGAAACGCAAGTGAAGGCTTCCCACCAGCAGTGCCACACTGATCGCATACCCATTCACCTCTGCTTGCATAGCGCATAGTCAAATTGAACGGCCTTGGTTTCATCACCGTCGCTACTTACCTCTCAGCGGACTGACTGCTTTACCTATACCCCGCGCCGACTCAGCACCCCTCAACTCCACCATCCGCACACCAGAGCAGTTCCAAGCCGCCGCGAGCTCGCCCATCGGCAACGCGGTCCCGCCTGAGATCTGACCGAGTTCCCAGACCTCCCACAGAGCTTCGCAACAGCGTTTCATAGCTGCAAAGCCTCCATTGACGCCCTGATACCCCACTCTGCTTCCTGCGCACGGTTCTGCCGAGCCTACTCCCATCGATGCTGACCATGACACCGCGAGCCCCGTTGACTGGCTCCTTCTCGGTAAACGAGGAGAACAATGTCGTCGTCTGTCCCCTGCGGAATCATGACGCATCGGCCTGTCGGAAGCGATGCACAGGCGTAAGTCTCTCGAGTGCGCTGGAGTTGCATGCCCGCGTCATAGCCGGAGCACGTAGAAGACGAGACTGAAGCTTACGGAACAATGTATAGGAAAAGCGGTATCGCTCCATGCAGGAGCATATCCGCCGTGCACATCCCGAGCACTACATATCGAAGCTCCCAGCGACCGAGGAGAGCTTCACGCTGATGGTCAACACTCCGCCTCAGGAACGACCACCCCCACCACCCGTCCCAAGCAGCTCAGCAGGACCACAAGGTTGGTGCCCTCGCCCCTCCGACAGCTTTGGGGACTGACACAACGGGCAAGTGTATGCGCCCAACGACTTCAGCGCCTTTGTCGAGGCAGACTATGGCTCGAGTGCGCCTGCCGCAACGGCTGCAGCTGCCCTGGCCTCGTTACACAATTACCGCGCCGAGCTGGACTGGGAATCAGAACCGGTAAGGACCCGCACTGCAGCTGTCCTGCATGTAGCCGCATACTGACCAGGTTGTTGTGCACAGGACGCGCCCTCTGACCACGATTCGAAGAGCTACAGGCCCCGCGCCCGATTTGCACCGACGACACATGAGCAGCAGTTTACCCCAGAGGAGCCCTACTACACCGCCACGTCCATCCAGCGCGAACTGTTGCCCTCCTCGCTGGCCCACTCACCGCCCGGCCGCTCGTCAACGCTGCCACCCGCTCCCCGCTCAATCCGACCAAACCGTCCCCGCAAGTCGTCAGTGGGGCAGAGCGCACGAAGGGGAAAGCATGAGCGCCAAAAGTCCAAAGACCACAGCCGGCGGCTGAGCTACGACAGAAAGGCATTCTCTGCCGAACCCCAGACTGCTGCTGCCATCATGGGCAAGCGCTGGGAAGACTTGATTGACGCTGCAGCTTCAGCGACCGAAGAGGATAGTCGAGACCTCACTCCGGTAAGTGTCGACCGCCCTTCCTCCATCCATTTCCTAACATGAGCAGGTGCCGCAGTCGCCATATCATTCACCGCACATCAGCAATCGGAGGTCCCTGCCACCATTTGCTGCTCCACATTTCCAGTCCTACACAGCTTCACCATTGCAGCGACATCTGACCCCACCACCACCAGACATGTCAGACTTGCAACCATTTCCTTCCGTCGAGTCCTCTATTGAATCGGCTGTTTCTGGTCATGGATTTCACATGCCTTCTCAAGGGCTCTCCGATTCATCTCCTACCTACCCATATCCCGTCCAGATCTACTGTGCGGCCTGCCGCAAGCTCTCTGTACTGCGGGATAGTTACGCATGTTCAGAGTGTATCTGCGGCTTGTGCCAGGAATGCGTCGACGTTCTTGTCAGCGAGCATACACGAGGTAGGGCTACACGATGTCCACGGTGCAACGCTGTTGGCGGCAAGTTCAAGCCTTTCCAGCTAGACATTCGATGAGCTAGCCACCACCATTTTCCTTTCATTCAATACCCCACATTCTTTCCATGGCGTTATCATTCAGTGGCGTTGGAGGAATGATCTATTGTCATCGGAGCCTCTTTACCTCTTTGCTCATAGAAGGAGCTAGCTCTACAGAGCAGATGACGTTGTTATTGACTTACATGGGCGCTGCGTAGATCACGCTGATGCATGGCGTACTCGATTTTCAAAAGGGACCATATAGTGGCATACCCGGCACAGCGAAGACTTCGCACTCTGGTACTGCGTTATTCGTTGAATGAATGACTTTCAGTGGCGCTCTCTTGCGACCACATCGCTCAGAATTACTACGCTCCCCGGAGCTGAAGCTTCGTTTGCGGAACCATTCCGACAAGCCGTATCATTAATCTTTATTGATAAACCAAACAGCAGGCCCTCCAGCTTTGTACGGTTGCCGATGTGTGGTACGATTGCGCTAGGGGCGTCGTCGGAAGACTGACTTGCGATGAGTGAACCACGGTTTGTTCTTGTCGTGACAGTAGTGCCATTGTCAACGCCCTACCCTACCGCAACATAGGCCTATCCCCCTCTACGGCCACATGGAAGCGACACGCTGAACCATAAGCTTTCGTTGGCGAAAAGCCACGCTGAAGACACATGCCTATTTCCGACCTTTCGTCCCTGCAGGGCGTCGAAGCAAAGTGGGTATTTTTACCATCGCCTGCTGTTCGGTCCCAGGGTCTAACGGCGAAAGGGGGTCGCCAGCGGAGCGGAGAATTGTCCGCGTGCTGTCGTCTACGTATCTACCGGTTGGTGCATTTTCGAGTTGCAACATTGGGTAGATAGAATTTCCGAGCACAAAGTTCTAGATTGATTTCACATTCTTCTTACGGACGTTGTGCAAGGATGTGTCGTGTGACTCGCAAAATACGTAAGTGCAAACCCAGTCGCATGACTTTGTGTTTGGATGGTGTTCGCCATCGTCGTTTTGGTACCCAATCGCACATGGCACTTTGTCTGGGGAATTGCCGGATAGCCAAAGGGGGCATGTCTGACGAATGGGATGGGAATCATCATTCGGCACAAACACTTTCAGGCGGTGTGTTCGTCCCAACCTTGCGGTAAAGGTAGTTGGGTAAGGGACCTATGTCATACGCTTCTTGCACGCTTCAGCTGCTGGACTATACCAAATGCATCGCAAAACCTTCGCTGCACCACCGCACTCAGTTAGGAATCCAATAAAAGCCAGCGCAAGACTGGTATTTGCATCACTGTACATGTGGTAACAAAGAAGCAAGGGCAAACTTTCAGGCCAAATCGGTCGGTCTTGGACGTTTTCCCTCGTGTTCGTGCTGTTCTGTTCCTGAGCGATCGGCGCGGCTAAACAGGCTCTAGGGCCCACGCTGCGCGGACCCGCTGTGGTCTGGACATGGCATACCTTGTTTGGGGCTACTGCGGGTATGTATTGGAAGATGCGTATTGTGGCAGATCTGGATTGCCAGAAGAAGGGGGGGAGCGGCGTGACGGGTATTTAGTATATGGCTTGCTCGTGTGCGCAGTCGCTGCGGGTGGTTATACGTCGCATAACATTACTTCGACTTCACGAATAGAATACCCGATTAGACCTGGTCGCTGTTCAACATGCCTCTCCTTCGCAGCCTTACGACTAAAATCAAGACGGCTATCTCGCCTTCCTCGTCCCCCGTGACGTCGCCTACGTCTTCGCCATCCGGCTTCGAAGTCCTCAGCGGCCGCAGAGAAGGCGATGGATACACAGTGAAACGCCCCGAGACGAGTGCGCGCGTCGACAGCTTCATGACGGACGAGACGTCGCAGGCCAAAGCGCGGCGCGTCAGTCGCTTCCGGGAGGAACTCGAGTTTGAACACGCGGAGTAGTAACGCGAGACGCGATGAGGTACGTTCGTTGATGTGGATTATGCTTCGGTTACTGTGTCTAACACTTTACAGACATTCGCTGCAACTCATGCATCTTCTGTAGGCGCATCATCTTGGACAGGTGTAGCGCTCTTGGATGGTGGTCCTCCTCTAGGCGGCCCTCCAGCCTTGGGAGGAGGAGGGACACCGCCCGTCTTAGCTTTGGGCGCGTTGTCCTCTGCCAGACTCTTCTCCTCGCCTTCCTTGAAGTAGTCGTCCAGTCCACCACCACCAGCTGGACTGACAACATGATGCGCCCTCCCCTTCTTTCTAGGCGGCGCATTACCTTGAGGCGGAGGTGGGGACTTACTCGGCAATGCCATGTTTGCTGGGACGAAGAGTTCAGTCGGCGCACCTGCTGCCATGGGATTACCAGACATGTCCGAGAGCGGTCGCTTCTCGTCGAAAGACGTCGGCGCGGTGTCGGATGAGAACAGCGTTTCACCAGGTGCTTGTGGCGGTTCCTCCAACGACGGGGGAATACGGTGCAATGCGCCAAAGCCCAACACACACCCAAGCGCCCCTTCGCCGCCCCAGCCACGACTCGGCGTGATGGTGACAGGACGCGTGACGTCGTACTCGTGATTGTACACAATCAGTCGCAAGGGGCGGTTGAGGAAGTCTTCAACAAGCTCACCGAGGCCGGACTCGCCGCGGACGAGTCCTTCAGGGCTGCCGATGACGTAGTCGCCGTAGGGAAGCAGGCCAGCTACGTCTGCGGGAGAGTTGGGTGCCACGTCGAGGATGTGCCAGACATCTTCGGCTAGGGAGAGTGGGGACCATTGGAGGGAGATGCCCAGGGTGGGGTTTGTGGAGGGGACGGAGATGTAGACCTCACGAATCTTCTGGCCCTGGTGGTTGGGTTAGCAGAACTCCATGATTCGAACACTGAATGTCCACGAGAAGAGAGTGTCTAAGGCTCGTGACATAAAGAATGGAAACCATGAAATGCAAACAAAACTTGACGTCCATCCTACAAATGCATCTTTTGATAGATAACATGACACAAGTGACATAGAAGCAGAGAAACGTAAAAGACTTTTGAAGACACTCAAAAAAGCTTACCTTTGCGCTGAAGACCCCCAAGCTCACCGTCTGCCCAGCACAGTTCCTTACCTCCATCGCAAAAAGGCTCGGGTCAGGACTGTCCTATTCTGCGTCAGCAACTTTTCCTTCCAGAACTCGACGCCTCACTCACAATCGTGCGTCCATTGATACCAATAATGAAATCAAACCACGGCTCCAGTGGCACTTCTTGATTCGTGTTCCTCAGGACCTGGAAGCCAAACGCTCCATTCACGGCAGATTGCTGTTCCTCGACAGGCGCGGCATCGAGCCGCGAGATGAAGCGGTTTAGGACGCCGAACATGCTCATGATGAGTGGTTGTGGAGGGGTAGATGGTATGAAGGCGGTGTTGTTGATGCTCGAGGACATCTGGACGTTTGGGATGTGGATGGTGCTAGCGCCGATCGGTGGGTCGCGCTAGTGCGGTGAGGCTCGTCTTCGAGAGAGTCACACCTGTATATGGACTTGAAGGATGGAAGAGTTGTGAACTATGGGCAAATAGTTTGAGTGCATGGTTAGGTATTCTACGCTACATCAAGAGCATCGCCAGGCAGTCGCTTTCACATCGCACTATCGCTCAGGTGGTCTAGTGCACTGAGTTTGTCTTTGCATCTTCCCACCGCCTCTCACTACAACTCTCCAGATTTCTAAATTCGTCAACTAAATTTTCCTGTTCTCTTAACATCTTCTCTGTAGCTTAACGCCAACATCATGTCTTCCTCCACACCAAACGAAGAGGGCATCCACCAATGGCTCCACGTCGACCAATTCCCCGAAGAGCTGAAGAAGTACATAAATACATTGACCCGTTTCTCACTTCAATACTGACCCCTCGAAGATACTGGTTCCAGCGCTTCAAAATCTGGGAGCAATACGACAAAGGCATCTGGATGACCGAAGACGCCTGGTTTGGCGTAACCCCCGAACCCATCGCAAAGTAACTTCACCTTTCTCACCCCAAAATCCCTTCCCACTAACACCCAAGAAGTAAAATCGCAGCACACATCGCCGAATCCGCGCCCCCGTCCAAAACCACCATCGTCGACGCCTTCGCCGGCGTCGGCGGCAACGCCATCGCACTCGCGCGCTCCGGCCGCTGGGAGCGCGTCTTCGCGATTGAAAAAGACGAGAAGACGATGAAGTGCGCCAAGCACAACGCCGAAGTGTACGGCGTGGCGAGTAAGATTTTCTGGCTGACGGGGGATTGCTTTGAGAAGATCCAGAGGTTCAAGGGGAACAAGGAGGTTGTGATTTTCGCGAGTCCGCCTTGGGGTGGTATGTATCCTGTTTCCTGGATCGGGCGTGCTTGGTGGAGATCTTGGGTGCTGACCATGTTGTTGTAGGTGTGGAATACGGCTCTGAAGACGTCTTCGACTTGACGTCCATGCAGCCGTACAACCTGGAGAAATTGCACAAGAGCTTCACGCAGTACACGGATGAAGTCGTGCTGTACCTCCCCAGGAACTCAGATCTAAATCAGATCGCAAGGTATGCGAAGGACGAGAAGAAGAAACTTGAGGTTGCGCATTATGCCATCATGGGGTCTAGTAAGGTACGTGTTACGAGTGCTGTGTGGGAGGAATTTTCGACTGACTTGACGAATTGCAGGCTCTCTGTGTATACTTTGGGGACTTCAAGTTTGATGTGGATGAAGAACAGCCGTGAGGGGATTGTAAACACCAAGAGACTCTCTAAGCATGTTATGCTTTAGCTGGAACGCTTCAAGGGTAACCTTCAAGAGAGCTGGTATTCTGGTCACAGACGGGAGCATGATCACGTCAAAAGCAGGAGAAATCGACTAGACTCTGGCAGAGAGTGATCGATAGCTCGATTACCGCGCAGTCGCGGAATGTCAGGTGAATGCATCATAAGCAATAACGTGGATGACACAATTGAGTATCCGAGTTGGCACGCAATTAGTCTTCATTATGCATGCAAGATAGCGTCTATCATAGTGTACAATGCATGTCACTCCTCCGAATCTAAGCCTCCCCACCAACCAGCAAATTGCTCACTTGTAGAAGTCGAACTTGTCGGCCTCAGTGGTTCCCTTGACTTGGCTTGTGTATGCCTCCTCCAGATCCGCCTGGATGATGTTGTACCTGTTCTTCCGTACCGCCCTCAAACCTGCTTCTTGCATAATAGCCGCAATGATGGCACCGGATAGCGGGTCGTTGCGTACGATCAGGCTGTCGAGATCTACCTCTGGTGACAAACTCATCTTGCTGGCGATGGTTGAGAAGATGAGACGGCGCTCACGACGGTCACGAAGGGAGGGGAACTCAATCTTCCTGTCAAGGCGGCCGGGTCGGAGAAGCGCGGGGTCGAGGGTATCGGCACGATTGGTGGCCATGATGACCTTGACGTTGGAGGTCTGGTCGAAACCGTCCATTTGGTTGAGCAGCTCAAGAAGAATACGCTGGACTTCTCGATCGGCACCGGTTTGTGCGTCGAAACGTTTTGTGGCGATCGCATCGATCTCGTCGATGAAGATGATACACGGGGAGTTCTCGCGCGCCATTCGGAAGACGTCACGGACCATACGGGGTCCCTCTCCAAGATACTTCTGGACGAATTCGGAGCCCACCACTCGGATGAAGGACGCAGTAGTACTATTTGCCACGGCCTTGACCAGCATGGTCTTTCCTGTACCCGGGGGCCCGTACAGCAACACACCGCGGGGCGGGTCGATACCAATCTGCTTGTACAGGTCGAAGTGCGTAAGCGGCAGCTCAACAGCTTCTCGGATCTCCTGCTTCTGCATATCCAGGCCTCCTACATCGGCATATGTGACATCGGGCTTCTCGTCCTGGCCAAGCATGGCAATCGAGGAGTCGGCCTCGGGAGGCAGGATGTCCACGAGCGCATTTGAGTGGCGGTGCAGCGCTACTGATGACGAGGGCTTCAGCAATTCGCGGTCGAGGGTCGAGAGAATGCGGACAACGTAGTTTGAGCCCGTGGAAGACTGTACGATACCGGTGCTATGACTGTTAGCTTGCGGCGACAGCACCACGCTGGCATGCTCACTTCTGATCGATCGCCTCCATGAACTGCCCTATCACCAGCGGCACACTCTGAATGCGCTTAATCTCCTCCTGTGCTCTCACGAGCTCGCGCTTCAGACTCCGCTGCTCGTCCTTGATGTACTCTTCCTGGAGGTGGATGTACCTGCGCCAGTTAGCCACCTATTCCCACGGTAGATAGAGGGGCAGGGACTCACTCTAGCTGCCTTTGCAGCTTCTTGAATGTGGAGTAGTCATCGCTGCCATCTGTCGTGAAGCCTTCAAGAGTGTCGAAGTTCGGTATCGATGACGGGAGCTGCTTCTTGTGCGGCGCGACAGTGTTGGACGGGTTCTCAACGGCGGCGTCGGCCATGATGATTTTTCGAGGAGTAGTGCTTGTAGTTGATTTGCAGGGTACGTGTCGGGGCAGAAAGAGGAGCCGCGGACTTTTGGTGAGAGGAGGTTCGTGTGTGCTTGTCGCACTGTTGATGCAGCTCGTGGAAGGCGCGATCGGGCTGTGGAACGCTAAGCTCCGATGTCACGTGCGAGTGACGATCACCCGCTGGGTGAATGTGCAGCGTCTGTCTTTCGCAGTAACATGCCATGGCTTCTTTATTGGTATCGCCCCTAAGCAACATATTGGGGCATATTTTGAAAAAATTACACTACATGATGAGCGATCCGTCACAAGTTAATTCGACGTCGTAGTCCTACCCGCGACTTCACTATCTAGTCCAGGTCTTAGTGACAAATACAGCGTTGAAGTGTTCACCATCGGCTTGACAATCACCGCAAGAGCTAGATCCCCGGGGCACCCTTGACTTGACTCTAAACAAAGACACCTGGGTTGGACCAAAGCCGGCCAACGTGGGCTTGCCAATGTGGCAACCTGCAGGGTTGGCTAGGCCCTGGTCACTCCGCGAAACAGCACAACGGTCAACTTGTATGACCAATGGCAGGCTGAATCCCACATGCTCTGTGTCATCTCTTCGTGGCCGACGATGACGAGAGTTCTTGTTCAAATATTTTCAGCTTTGCAAGCCCGCTGTTGTGGCGTCTGCCTGTAGCATGTATATCACAGTTTGACGCTAAAACGAACTTTCCTCAACTATGCAGGTAACGAACGTCGACAGTGCTCTATGCTCGAATTTTCATGGCATTTCGAAGACCTCCATGCACGAGAAAACATCGAGGAGGGGCATCATGGCGTGGAGGCATTTTCGTGCCCAAGCATGAGGCGGTCCGGTCCACGGGTGTCAGGCGGTCTGGGTAGGGCCGTCCTCACCCACTTTGCGACCGCGCAAGATAACAGCGCGCCAAATCTGCAGGAACCTGAGTGATGTAATAAGTGGAGAGAGACATGTGTCTTCCGTGTCACAGCGGCCAAATGACCCGCGCGTGCGGAGTATGCGGATTGAGTTTAGACTGCGTGAAGTGCCCGGCAATGAAGCCACTTCACTCGTCGGCGCGCGAACGCGTGTTCCTGATGCGCATGCGACACTGCTTGCTTTTGGATTTTTCTGGCCTCGCCGTTGTTGAAAGCTGCGCGCGATTGCGCTCTGCTGCTGTAGAGGCTCGAGGCCGCGGGCTCAAATAACGTGATGCGCCAGAAGAGGCTTGGCTCCGCTGAATAAGCGCCTCCAGGTTTCTACCGCCCTCAAACGACGCATCGCGTCCAGAGCGTGCGGTACGTGAGCTATCGACCGCAACCCAAGCCGACCATCTCCCGTCCTGCCCTGACGAGAACATTGACCTAGCGTGATACAGCAGTCGCGTGGTGTGTATTTTTGTTCCTTTTTGGCTCCCCCCATTGTCGGTCCGTACTGCGCCTCGTCCTGCGTGCTGCGTCCAAGTCGCGTTCATCCAAACATCAACAGGCGTGCTGACTAGTCGCGGTTCAGGTGGATTGGATGCTCTCACGTGCGCTTCCCTCATCGCCTCTCACTACTCAACCATCGCCTTCTCTCACCTCGAGCTGCCACCCCTCGTAGACGTGTACGCCAGGCGCGCAACATGGACTTCCAGTCGCCCCAAAACGGCATGTACGACCCCTCGAGCTTCATCGACCCGAGCGCAATCGCGAACCCACAGATGAACGGCGCGCGATCATATCCCATGTCATCAATACCCCAGAAGCGGGATTCGACCGGCGCCACGCTCTCCCTCTCGCGCTCGCAGACCCCGTCGCAACAACCCCAATTTGGCTTCCCCCAACAGCAGAACTTCACCAACACTCCATCGCCGACCATGCAGAGCCAGAACTTCCCCGCGCAATTGGGCGCTCAGCGAATGCAGACCGCGTCGCCTGCCCAAAATCCACATGCGCCGCAGATGTCCCCAATGGGTTTCCAGAACTCCCCGATGAATCCCGCGTTCAGCAACTCGAACGCCAACCCGCAGTTCCCTGTCCAATCAGTACAGCTGTCCCAAAATCTCCAGAGCCGACAGCAGGAAGCCCAACGACAGTACGCAATGCGCCTACAAGCTCAAGCGCAGCAACAGCAAATGGGAAACCTAGCCGCAAGCAACATGGCAGCGCAGCAAAGACATCAAGGTGGGCAGATGCCCGGTGGAATGCCCGGTGGAATGCCTGGCGGTATGCCTGCTGGGATGCAACAACCAGGGATGCAGCCGGGTATGCAGCCTGGGATGATGCAGGCGCAAGCGCAACAACAGCAACATCAGCAGCAGCAACAACAACAACAGCAGCAACAACAACAACAGCAACAACAACAACAGCAACAACAGCAGAATCCCCAGTACCAGTACCAGCAGTTCCTAAAAAATGTCGGCGCGCTCATGGCCCAACAGCGCAGGCCGTTCAACTCTCAGCCCACAGTTGCTGGACGACCAATAAACCTGCAGCAACTCTACTCCGTAGTCATACGCTATAAGGGTCATCGACTGGTCACACAATCGCAAGGTTGGCCAAAGATTGCACAGTTGATGAACATTCATCCCCAGCAGTTTCCTAGTGCGGCCCAAGAACTCCAGCAGATCTACGAACAGAACCTGGCCTTGTATGAGAATGCGTATTTCCAAAGACAGAATGCTCTCAAGGGGGGCGTACAACAGGGACAACAACAGGGACAACAACAGGGACAGCAACAGGGACAGATGGGCGGCATGGGCTCACAAATGTCGCCAACGAGGCCTACTATGCCTGGCGGTCAGAACAATGTCTCTGCTCAGCAAGAGTATCTACAGCAACTGCAAAGATCTCAAGAAGCTATGAAGCAGCAGCAGCGGCAGTCCGCGACTCCCATGCAACAAACGCCACAACCGCAACAATTCGATCCCCCTTCACAACCGCAACAGTCGACCCCTCTTCAGAGTAACGCATCTCTTCCGAGCATGAACGGCCACAGCACACCACAACCAGAAGGTAGCGCACGGAAAAGTCTGACCCGACAATTGGAGGGCACACCAACGCAAGCAAGAGAGCCCAGCCAGGCACTAGCATCGCCATCGAAGCCTGGGGAACCGGCAGTTCAAGCGGAGACAGCCTTGGTTAAGGTTGAAGACGCCGATAAGCCAAAACCAGTAATTGAAAGGGACGATGGGATTCGCGTTTACCAGCCACAATATCGACTGCAGGACAAATGGGGTGGGCTTGACTTCGAGTCACGTAACTTCGTCAACATGATTGAAGCTATCGTAACCTATAAACCAAACGCACCGATGCTGTCGGAGCTTGGTGCGATTGATATACGGGCGCTCACGATGAGTCTCCGGTCAGGGCTCCATGCAGAAACACGACTTGCGCTGGACACGCTTACGCGGATAACATACGACAACACTATACAGCTTGATCTGGCCCAATGCGAAGACCTCACAGACGTGCTGGTGGACTTTGCAGAGGAGCAGCTAGAGATTCTCGGCAACGACAATCCTGAAGTTACTGATATTTTGGACCTGACTCCATACGAGGATGTATTGCACCATTGCCGCGCGGAGGCTGCCACACTGCAAGACCTTCCAGAAGCTGGTTCGAAAGCGCACACCCTGGACCGAACTGCCGATCGGTTATTGGCAATAACGACCATCTTCCGAAACCTATCGTTCCTGGAGGTGAACCACGCCTCTTTGGTCAGCTTCTCGGTACTCAAATTCATATCCAACTTCATTCGGCTCGTCGGAACGCGCGTACTCTTACTTCGGTCACATATCAACACCTTCGACTTTATGAAGGATATCATTACCTTCTTCTCCAACACTGGTGCTAGGATCGAGTTACCTTCACGCGAGGACGCTTATGCCGTCCTCCACTTCCTCTGCGCATTCGCTCCTTGCCCTCGCCCGAACGAGCCTGTCAAGTTCACACCCTTTAATCCCCAGATACATCGCTACCTCCCGTCCGCTGTCGACAGCCTGGCTAAGCTCCTGGCGCGCGATGACCCAAACCGAACATTTTACAAGCAGATCTTCATCAACGAAGCTACTTCCACGCCTTCTTACGATCTTTTGACCCGCGCCTTCGGCCTAGCCATCTCCGTCGCGCCAGATCGCAATTACATTGAAAATAGGATGTACCAGATGCAGGGACAGCCCGTCAAGGAAGTGCGCATGTTCGAAGCGCGCATCGCAGAGTCACGGAAAGCATACTTGATGCAAGGCATGCTCGCGGCGGACATCCTTGCCAGTCTGGCTCCTGGAGCAGAAAGCGGACTCTGTCGCTCATGGCTTGAATCAGAAGATGGCTGGGCAGGCACTCTGCTCAAATTCGCGATGTCGCTCTCCTCCACTGATGCTGCTATGCCCCACCAGCCTCCTCCGCCACAGAACATCCGTGGTCAGCGGCCCATGGAACACGATCGCGAAGGCTTCCATCTCATCGTCCATCGCGCGCTCTCTACACTTAAGAAACTGGGGGACAAATCAAAAGGCGGCGAGCCGCTGGTCAAGGGCGTACAGACAAATGGCCATGCGCCCGACGCCATGGACGAGGATGATGATGACGACGACGACGACATGGACGTTTTCAGCTTCAACGGCACGTCGTGGAAAGTCAAGGCCGACATTCTCCCTCGCAAGGAGACGTTGCTAGGCGCCCTCTTGACAGCGCAGCTGGATGTGCGGAGTTTGAACCAATTTTGCAAGATTGGATACCTGGATGAATGAAAGTGAAGGGGTGGGAGTATATTGGGTAAATGGAAACTGGAAACTGGACTGTACATTATGAGAAGTTTTGAGGCATGAGCAAAGTTTACACGCTTCTTTGACTAGTTGCTGCAGCTTCGTATGCAATATTCTTTTCAGTTCTGTATGTTTAGGTTGGCTTATTTTGGTTTGAGACGTGTGTAGAAATGGAGATGTTGTGGAAATACCATGCGGAGAAGTCATTCAGTCAATCAATCACATTGCTGTTATTCATCTACCATAAACGCTTGTCATGACTTCGTGGGCGTGACGCGGGTATTCCTTCAACTCCATCTGAAATCCTGCAAAACACCAGTGTAAATGCTCCAACCCCAACTCCTTCCCACGAATGCAAATCTCATCGCTTCATAAACATCACATCGTCATCTGATCGCGCCCATCTACTTCCCAGCACTCTGGTCCCTACCCTCATTTCCCCTTCTTCTTCTTTCCCTTGCCCCCACCCCCTCCGGTAACAGGCACACTCTTCAAAGCTGCATGTTTCGGCATCTCTTCCAAGTGCTGATGCAGCTTGCTCTTGCTAGGGAACGACGCCTCACAGCCCTGACACTTGTGCGAGGGCTCAGTGCCCGCTACTTCGGCTTGCTTGGCGGCTTTTTTCATGCGCTTTTTCGCGGCGGCGCCGAGTTTAGGCGTGTCGGCGGCAGGTGCGTCGGCGGATGCAATGGATGCATCCGTTGATGTTTGGCCGTGCAAGCGGGCTTCAATGGTGGAGCGGGGGGCGTATTCGTCATCTGAGGCGGAGGCGGAGGATGATTGGGGGGACTTTGAGTCGGTGGGTTGGGATATGGAAGGAACGTTGTCGTTGTCTTCTTCTTGTGCATCATCGCGTATGCCCTCGTCTTGTTGATCAGCATCATGTGTACTGTCATCTCTGATGTCGAGGTTTTGAGTTTTAGCTGCGATATCCTCGATGGAGTCTTCCATGCCGTTTGTGTCAGATGCGACACCTTCGACTGGAGTAAAGGCGTCGCTGCTCAGTGCGTCATCATCAAGGTTGAGATGTGCGTTGTCTTTTTGCATTTTCCGCTTGAGTGCTGATATGGCTTTTTGGTGCTTCTTGCTCTTCTCGTGTGCATCATACTGGCGTTCGCTCTTGAATGTCTTGTTGCACGCAACGCATTCGTAGTGTTCTTCTTCGATCTCTTCCTCGGATTGCTCCTCCTCTTCATCCGGTGGTCGAGCAGTCGCCCAGCTAGGCAGTGCTTGAGCTTCTTGTTCTAGTTTCGCCATTTGCGCAGCACGCGCCTTTGCAGCCTGCGCTTTCCTCGCATCTCGCTGAGCTTTGGCTTGTTCGTCTGCCGACTTGGTGTTCGGCTTGTAACGTGGATCACGCTTGCGGACAAAAGCCACGAGCGTCCTGACAGCATCGTTGAATTCTCGCTTGCCCTCATCGCGGAACTTTTGGTTTTCCTTCTCCATAGCTCGACGTGTGCGGCGGTCGGGCGCATCGGACAGGCGATACTGGTCCATCCACGCAAAGCTCTTCACTGTCGCGAACCCGTTCCACGCGGCGTAGAATTCGCGAACCACATGGTCGTGTGTATCGTCCTTGTGTCCGAATGTAGGGTAGTCCGGGATGCTCAGGTCCTCGTAGTCGGCCGCATATTCCTCCTCCTTCGCCAGCTGCTCAAATGTCTCCCTTACGTATCCAAAAAAGCCACTAGGGGAGTCGGAGAAGTCTACGCTCCCTCTAAACTTGCCCATCATCCGTGTCAAGTCATGTGATGTCGTCATGCGCATGTTGCCCTGGTAGAGGTCTTCAGTCGCACCTTCCCCACTACCACCCCGCAATATGTCTCCTTCGTGGGCATCGTACCAGGCACGCTCCTGGTCGTCGGAGAGGACTTCGTAGGCGGTCTGGATCTCAGCGAAGAGGGCAGTGGTGCGTTCGGTATCGCCATGGTTGCGGTCGGGATGGAGTTCGAGCGCCTTCTTGCGATATGCTTTCTTGAGTCTGGGGAAGGTTAGACGACATGTTGTGTCTATGACGCAAATCATCTTACTCGTCTTGGGTAGCTGTCCTCTCTACGCCCAGCAGTTCATAGTAGCTTGTCTTGACCTCGCCGCCACCGCCAGATGCTTCTCCCCCTCCAGTCGACTGTCCAGCGCCCATTTTCGATCAGCCCGGCGCTAACATGTGAGTAGAGAGTCTTTATCTTCTAGAAACTGCGGCCGTCGGGAGCGTTTGCGGCCGATCAGTGGTTTGCTATACTGCATATGACTGTGCGCTGAGAATATAATTGGTCTGGGCTACAGCGGCGAAAAGTCTGGCTCGGGGTCACAAGAAGGCAAGAACGCCGACAAAGACCTTATACAGTCTAGCCAGAGTACCGTCTCAACTGAATATTCTTGAGGTGCCCATGTCGTGATTTGCTTTTCTTCATAAGGGTGCCTTTGCCCCGCGCATCGTCAACGAGCATCATTCGGAGCAATCCGCATTGCGAGGAATACGGCTAATGGCTATTTCTCGTGCCTGGATTGGAGCACGAAGCGCATGACCTGCGAAATTGGAACGCCGCACTTAGAACTGGCGACTCAACAGCCACAAAATCCCTCGCCCATCATTTCGACTCATTCTCGACATCTTTATCGCGACCTTGGGAAAGCGCCAGGGACCGTCGATCATATCGCAAGCGTCGACTTTGGGAATCCTAGCCTGGCCCGTGGTACCGGAACCACGCCGCTGCAACCAGAGCCCTTCGTGGGCCCACGTGCGACTCTTACAGGCTGACAGCCTGCGATCGCCCAGCCCTACCACCACCAAACCACGCTTCACCTGCGACCATGAAGTTCGGCCAAGCTTTCAAGCAGAGCCTCAGGAACGAGGGTTTCCCACCCGAATGGGTTGATTCTGCCATTTCTTACTCGCAGCTCAAAAAATGCATCAACAGACTCACTGATGAGCTGCAACAGGTGGGGCTCGATCCAGAAACCCTGTCGAAGCTGCTGAAGCATGTCGAAGACTTCAATGCCGCGACTGGTCAAGACGACGACCAAGAACGGCCTTTTGAATACATCTTGAACTGGGACGAATCCCCAGAGGCAGCGAGCAAGTCCCGCAAGCCTTTTCAACCCAAACTCCTCTTCTACGTCAACGAAGCGACTGGCGACTTGCATAGTGCGAAGCTCGATGAAGAAACCAAGCAAAAGCTACAGATGCTGGCTGTAGAGACTGGCATGACGCAGCTGCGTGTGTTTGAAGACGCTGGCTCATCCAAGGACTCTCGCGATTCCTTCGATCTCTCTAGCCCGACTAGCCCGACCAGTCCTACTCACCAAAATGGTGCCAAATACAGGCCGGGCTACAGGACTGTTGAGGTGCCTTTGAACTCTGATACCGAGTTTCTCACACGTCTTAGCACCGAGGTGTCTGGGCTAGAGAAGCTGCAAAAACAAGAAGAGAAGAGAATGCACGTCCAGATTGAGGAGCTCGGGAAGGAAGTAGCCAGAATGACAAACCCCGACAAGAAATCGAATCGCAAGACACTCGCAGCTTGGCGTCGAGTCTTCCAAATGTATGTCGAGGAAGGCATCTTCTTTGGCAATACAGAAAGCGACCACAAGTCACATGATGCGGACAAAGCCATGCAAAGACTTGCAGACTTCTCGAACAAAGTCGCCCAGGCGGGCATAGTAGAAACCATGCAGAAGAAGGATAACATGAAAGCGCTCAACATGTTCATGCACGTCAACCGCGAGATCCTCCAAGGCCTTCGCTTTGGAGAAATCAACCACAGCGCCATGGTGAAGATTTTGAAGAGTAGGAACACACCATCGTTGCTTCTTTCGCACTGAATGCTGACGGGATCATCAGAATTCGACAAAAGGACAGCCCTCGGCGTGAAACAGACATTCCCGCGACAAGTGGAGTACCCCGAGTTCTCAGAACATCTCGCCAAAGCTGTTTGCGCCGAAGTCAACACCCAGATCCTAAGCAACATCCCCCAAATCGACGATTACTCATGCCCAATGTGCATGGAGATCAAATGGCGGCCGGTCAAGCTTCGGTGCAACCACGTATTCTGTATCCGCTGTTTAATCGTCATGCAAAACAACAAGCAGCACAACTGCCCCTTTTGCCGCGAACCCACCGTCTTCGACGCCAATTCAGGTACGTCATGCTCACACCATATACGAGATCCAGGGATCACTGACTAATGCCAACCTAGACAACCTTGATCACGAACTCGCCGCCTTCTTGAAGAAGTGGTTCCCGGACGAAGTCAAGACCAAGCAACGTTACAATGAGCTCATGGCGGGTGTTGATCAGTATGGAGAGGTGTATGCCACTCAAAAGTGCGTCGTCATGTGATGAACTCCACCTTCCCTGTCACTTGCTAAGATTTAGTAGGTTTCTGAGAAGCGGGTCGCTATGGTAAGTTCTGCTATCTACTGTGACGAAGACCTACGCTAACCGATATGGCAGGCACATGGTGTAGATGTTTGGATGGCAGTTTGTTTGCAGAATGTTTTGATGATACCCACACCCACGAAATTAGATTTCAATTATTTTTGAATGCATGCCTCGACTCAACAAATGTGTCTTTAGCTTCAACCACTGCATGTTGTTTGGGCAACACAACTTCGCATGATTGACAGCAGATGAAGGGTGATGATGATGTGTCGTGCTGGGTCTCGGAAGAGTAGGACTTCCGATTGATGCGTCATGCACTCCACAACTCAACACGACCGTGTGCAATGGTCGGCCGATGTCAACGCGACAGCTTCTATACTTGGTAGCATCGGATTGCACGTAAAGCATCCCACCGCTAATCGGTTGAGCGATGCCGATCTACCACGTCGGTACCGGGGAAGAGGACGCCGGCCCATGGAAGGACAAAGCTTCGACCCAACGGTACGCACATTGCACTCAGATGTCATTGCGCCTTGACCGTACTTTGAAGACAATGCCTTAGAAATATTGTCCAAGCAGTTGTCCAAGCATTGCTACACGCATTGCCAGCTGTCTAAACCCACCATTACGAGGGGAAAGTAACATCGTCTTGTGATCTTCCATCGTGTTCGACGGCAGGCAATGTCTCCCAATAAAAATCGCCTCTCCCAATCCAAATACGAATGTTTAGTTTCGAAGGCATATCCTCGGCACAATTGTTTTCTGGAGACGATATTTGTGTATCTATTTCGAGCGGTCTGCCGGCTGGCCGCAACCAATCAGAGTTCGACAAGGGGTCGCGCTTTACTTCCTTCGGCTACTCGCCAAGGGCTTCGGGCCTTCGCCGTGGCAATTGTAACGTCACTTCCGCCCAAGCCCTCTCAAACGGTCATAGGTGGGC
>Ga0265780_10003663_pt1 | contig 20096 bp, 16 predicted proteins | sample P1T30metagenome_FD_192432 | JGI IMG/M metagenome (GOLD analysis project Ga0265780, IMG submission 192432) | Plant litter microbial communities from East Loma Ridge, Irvine, California - P1 T30 | ecosystem: Environmental > Terrestrial > Plant litter > Unclassified | place: USA: California...
CGCGTTATATAGTCGCGTCCTCGCGTTGCTTCGAAGCATAACGACACGACCTTCCCTCCGACCCTAACTTCAACATCAGCAATACCAACTCTATGGCGCGCGAAGATGCCGTTACAATGAGTCGTGCTCCCTCAGTCGACTCATCCGCACCTTCGACAATCCAAGTGGCCCACACCTTGGACGAAGACACATTTTCTGACCGTGTCCCGGCCTCGACGCCTCCTACCAGCCTTGCTGAATCTAACAGTACCTCTGGTTCCGTCAAAGGGAGCTCGGCCCCATTCCAGGCTCCCGCTGCCATGCCTACCGTCGAAGAGGAGCAATCAGGTGGCCGCCGTACGCGACGCGCGAGAGCTAGCGTCAACTACAACCTGGTGGACCTCATGAACGCCCAAGTAGTCGAGAGCGCAAATGCCAGCCGCAATGTATCTGGCCTCACAGGACGTACACTCGTCAGTGCCTCTGACGATACCGAGGATCCTATCATAGGCGCATCGTTCGGGCACAAGGTCGAACAAGCCATGGACATGGACTGGGAGATCCCGGATGAGCTGCCGCCACGGCCATCCTCGAGCGCCCTGCAGCGTAAGCCGAGCGTCAAAGACCGTGTTAAGAAAGCGGCGGGCAGAGTCGGATCAGTGTTGGGCAAGCGTTCACACGACATGATGGAGGCCGGGAAGCGCAAGGTTGGGGAGTTCAAGGCAAGGAACGACAAGCACAGCAAGTATCTGAAGGAGCTGGATACGGGCGCTAAAGGTGTGCTCGACGAGATGGACTTCGACTCGGACGAGGAGGAGGAGGAGGAGAAAGCGCAACAGGCCAGGCCAGCGAAGAAAGCAAAGAAGGAGAAGGCTTCGGCTTCAGCGTCGCTCAAGCCTATGGCACCGCCACTCCTCAAGGCAACAAGCGCTTCTGGACATGTCACCGCGCGAAAGGGCAAGCGATGGTTGAAGGAGGGTTTATACGTTGGACAAAGTATGGACAACGACCGCACACAAGTTGGATCAAAGAAGAAGCTTCAAAAGAGTCGGCCCAGTTCCTCAGGATCACAGGATACTCAAACTCAACCGGCAAGAAAAAGGACAATGCTGCCTTTACCCATGTTCGGCTATCTCGGAGACGACAAGGAGGTGGATTTCAAGATTCCGTTTGACGTCTTCGCGCCCTCGTTCAAGAAAGGCGACCCAAAGCCCAAGGACTGGGTTGCGAGCAAGAACACCAAGAACCGCATTATCGGTGACGCGAAAGAGATCTGGAATCACAAGAGCAACCTAGGTCAATCACTCTGCATTTGCCAACCTCCTGCGGATGGAGAATTGGGTTGCGACGAAAACTGCCTCAACCGTCTTATGCACTACGAATGTAATGCAAACAACTGTATGCTCAACGATTCGGGCTGCAGCAACCGCCCATTCGCCCAGCTCACAAGCCGACTGAAGAAAGGCGGACCGTACGACGTCGGAGTCGAGGTCATTGGAACGAACAACCGCGGCTTCGGTGTTCGAGCTTGCCGGACGTTCTCTCCCGGTGAGATTATAATGGAGTACACTGGTGAGATCATTACCGAGTATGAGAGCGAGCGCCGAATGGTGGAGGAGTATAGCAAGAGCGCCAACTACTATCTCATGCAATTCGACAGAGGACTTGTCATTGATGGCACGAAGGGCAGCATGGGTCGTTTCGTCAATCACTCATGTGCGCCAAACTGCGAAGTTCGCATGATGAAAGGCGCTGATGGCCACGCGCACATGGGTATCTTCGCTGGCGATCTTGGAGTCATGACCGGTGAAGAGTTGACCTACGACTACAACTTCGACAACTTCGGTTCATCGCAGCAGAAGTGCCATTGTGGCGCTCCTTCTTGCAGAGGCTTCTTGTCGAAGCGTCTCAATGCGGCTGAACAGAAGCTGCGAGACAAGGAGGAGCTGGAGCGTCAGCACAAGGCAGCCTTGGAGGCGGCTAAGAGTGCTGAGGCGGCTGTGAAGGCCAAGAAGGAGAAGGACAGTAAAGGGCCAGGTTGGACTGGCTGGATTGACTTGAACAGCAAGGAAGTGAGAGAAGCGTTGAAGAGAGAGAAGCAGGCCAAAGAGGAAGAGGCCAAGAACTCGGAACGTGCGAGACGTATGGCAGCCAGACGTGGTGAGGTGGTTCCACCTCTTCCAAAGGCAGCAGAGCCTACAACCAAGGCGGCTGTGGAGTCTAAGAAGCCTGCTCGTGACACCAGCCGTCGTCAAACGACCGGAACAACGACGAAGACACAAAAGAACACTATCCGCAAAGTTCACTCGTCAGAGTCAATCTCTGCTGACGCGGGTGCAGAAGCCACCAAAGAAACTTCTACCGCTCTCAAAACCAAGCGGTTCTCTGGAAGCATCTCAAAGAGCAGCCGCCGGCCGACTTCGTCTGGCAGCGCCACCACCACTTTGCTTCAGCGCACACTCTCCGCGGACTCTGATGAAGATCAAGCGGTTATTGGCATTCTCTCACGCACAAACGGCGACGTCACGACAGCAGATGCTGCAGCCGGCGGCGACGAGGAACTCGAGACCGCCACCATCGCTGCATCATCATCAAAGAGCAAGAAGCGCAAGCTGGGCAACATGCTCAAAGACGCCGCCAGCGCCGTTGGCATCGGTCGCGGCAGCAAACGCCAGCCCGCAACTGAAAACGTAGTTGCTGAAAGCTCGAACAGCGCCGCCAGAACTCCTGGTAAGCTTAAGCAGAGCACCTTGAGCTTCTCCAAACTGCTTTGATGGCTTGAAACCCCATCGGATACACTGCCAAGGGCGACTGCCACACCACAATTTTTCTTTCGACATCGCCATTGCAGCATCAACCACGCAAGAACAACATCGAAATCGAAGGCCAGCCTCGTCAGCAGCAGCAATATCTTTCAGATTTACATTTCCCTCTCTTCTTTCCATCCCTCATCTTCCAAGTCTGACGGCGCATACAGGAGCTCTGTGGAATTATTGAGATACAACGTCCGGGGCCGGGGATTTTGAATCGTGTCTTCTTGGGTTTCCTGCCCCTCTCTCTTTTTGCGCTACGGGTTAATTTGGGGTTGGGTTCATTATTCTGACACTCGGTTCGCGATGAGGTATAGGTGGGACCTGAGTTGGGTCCGAAATATCGAACGTAGTACTACGTAGGCTGTAGCGTATCGTCTCACATCATATCGTAGCAATATCCGTAGCATTAGGTTAGACTCGCCGTACACGGCGTAATTCCATCGTCTCTATTTTCGGACTTCTGTCTCGCTTTCTTTGCTTTTAACGATGCGCGGGCTCATCATCTTCCTTGCTAGGTACTGCTATCGGGGTTCACTCCGGGTCGGATGGATGTCAGAAACGACTCAACTACATGTGTATACTGGTTTGCAAGAATGAATTTACAAGTTATACCCAATCACCCAAAGTAAGGTCACGATGTTCGTCAAAGCGGGCGTGTGATGATCGCGTTGGCAGATTCGCAGGATTCCAGGCCCTCGGCACTCCTATTTGTCAGGTCCGGCATTTGAAGAACGCCAGACTATATGTCGCCGGGTATTCTTGCTGTGAAAGCAAGCAAAACGATAACCGACTCATCGTAAGGCTGTCGCTGGGTTGGGTTGGGCATCCTTCCTGTGATGAGGTCTGTTGTGACGGGAAAACGACGTCGATGTGGCTTGGGCTTGGCTTGGGGGTTATTACGTTATTACACATAGCGCCGAAGCGAGAAAACGCCACGATTGATTGATTGGAAAGGCTAAGGAGGGAAGAATTGGAGGAAGGAGCCATAGTCAGCAAATAGTCGGATTAGTGATAACGGTGGGTGGTGGGTAGATGGGCTGGGTTGACTACTGTAGTAGCCTACTGTATATGTTGACGTGTGGATTCCTGTCTCAGAAACAACCACGACCACGACCACGAACGGGGCTCGAGAAGCTTCTTTTGGTTCGTGTCTTGACTCTGGCAGGAATAGGAATAGATACTGTTTTTACCGGTACTGGGGGAGAATCGAACGTTCGTGCCTGCTTCTATTTTCTATTTCTATTTTCATACCTGTCACGCTTGTCAACGGTTTCTTCTTGTTTTCTTAGAGTGAGACAGACAGGTCACTTTTCCCCAAGACAACCGAACTGCTCGTAACTCGTATGTACAGCGTTTAATGTTTCGCAGCGAGAGCCGCGAGCCGCTGGCTCCCCGCACGCGCAAGTGACAGGTTATCGGGAAGACGTTGCGTCTGTGGGGAGGCCCGGAGTTGCCGACATGCAATGATATAATAATGGTTGTGGAAGATGGGTGATGTGGACTTCAGACTCCAGACTCGATATGGGTGACTCAGCGGGTGATACTGGCTCGACTGGCACGATGAATATCACCGCGGACGTTGAGGGAAAATGGCACACGATATGGTTAGTTTGTAATAGAGAGGCTGGAGTCAAGTCCGTTGAACAGTCGAGGCGGGTCTATATAGTAGGCTCATGTGTATTATATGCGAATGGGCGATGCGATGCGGAAGATCGGCGAGCCGCGAGCCGGGTTTGATCTGCGTAAGCGAACAGATGGAGACGCCTTTTCGGAGACCTATCCTATTGCGGTGTGGCGGGCGATGGAAGACGATGAGCCGATGGATCATACCGGCCGCGCACCGTCAAGTAGACTGGGTTCGATCAAAAAGAGGAGCTGAGCGTGCAAAAGAGGGCGTGCAGATGGGAAACATTTGAATCACATCACAATCATCGAAGCCAAGGCAAAGCCGGTACAGTACAGCCTTTCGTTAGGTCTCTTCGTATCTTCGTATCCGCTTCCACTCGACATGTTTCGCTTCTTTCTATTCGCGGCGGCCTCTTCTACCAACGGCAGAGCTGGGGGGCTTTATCGCGCCCTGTCCTTCTGCCCCTCCTCCTCCTCCTCCTTGTCCGTCTGCCCCAAGCGAAATCATCGTCGTCGTAGCAATTGCTGTTGGTCATGCCCGATTGGGAGCGTACCTACCTTAACCACTCGGCTCCTTCGATTCGATCGTAGACAGGCATACCACTCCTGCTATACACTACGCGCCGCTCGCTATACACTTACGCCGGACCGCTTAACACTGCTAGTCACCTGTAGACTTATTACTTATCTACTGCCCAGCCCAGCGCCTCTCCCGCCGCCTGCGCCGCTGGCATACATACCTCATACAGCTGTGCATCAGTGGTAAGAGGCTCTTGCATGTCACTTGTGCATACTCATGCACCCATCCATGTCCATGCCCATGCCCATCCCGTCCAAACCGACCCTGCCCATTACCGCTCCCTGCAACCTGATCCCAGCGCGCCGTCACTACCACCCCTGCCCGCCTGCCTGCACACTGCATCGTTCCGACGTGTCGATGATTCTTGCGCTCCACCCGCATCACCATCGCGCGTAGCTCGTTTCGTAGCCCATTGTCGCGCGTCCCTCGCGTGCATCAGCCTTCGCTGCCGGCGCCAGCTACCACACCCGAAAGACTCGCAGCTCTTCGATGCTGCACCGAGTCCTGCTGCCCACCATCTCCAACACCTGCGAAGCCGCCACCAGCACCACCACCACCGCCGATGACGTAAGCCCGAGGAAGAGAAGGAAGACGGCGACGACGAGCATGCTGTCGAGCGCCGCCACCGACGAACGGCCGCTGCCTCTCCCTCTGGACGACTTTGAGGCGTCATATGCGAAAAATGTCCTGGGCCTGGATTATGGCGAAAGCGAAGAGGCGCTGGACGAAAAGCTGAGCATACTGGCTGGCGAGTTGGGTTTGCACGCCGAGGCCCTGCGACTGTCCACCGAAAGCGCAAAGGCACCATCCACTAACACCTTCGCATCCTCCAATGCCGTCCGGCGTTCAGAGTCGATTGGCTCGAGAGCGTCGCGCTCGACTGGCTTGACCACCTTCTCCGACTTCTCCAAAGACCCATCCTGTCTGCGTGGTAAGGGCCGGGCATCGCTGTCATTCCGCGACTATGATTCTTTTCTATCGCGAGGCTCACTGAGTGAACGCCGAGACTCACTATCATTCACACCACCACTTACGCCATCGCAATCGACCTTGTCCCTGGCCCTGTCATCTCCTCCCGATGCCTCACCCAGGAAACACTTTCGCAAGTTGCGAGGCTTGAACGTGCTGAAACTTAACCGGGCCGGTTCCGACACCTCACTACCACTCGAAGCATGTCCACATTGTCCTCAGAATCTGTTCAGTCAGCGGCGAGCGATACACAGGCTTCCATGCGGCCACAGATTATGTACCCAGGCTCTGAGGGATACCATCATCGCCAGCAACCATGGCCACATAGGCTCAGTACCCAGCTGCTGCGGGATACCGGTCCCGGGCAGGTTGGTAGAACAGGTCATGACCCATGAGGAGCAGAGTGGTCTTCTCGACAGGCTGGAGCAATGGGACGAAGCAGCCTGCACACATATCCTTGCTCCACACGAAATAACGAACTCCCAACATAAACCTACGCCCACTCACAACATCTCTCCACCTCTCTCAAAGCCACATGACATCGAAACCATCCTCCCTCTTCCCGGTTTTCGCGCCCACCGTGAAGCCCAGCAAAGCCAACGCGATCGCTTCCTCAGCTGGTCCGCTCAGTTTCACTCAACACTCGACGCACATCGGACAACCTCCCGAGGCATGCTCCAAACCCGCCACACCCTCGCGCTCGACGACCTTCGCGAAGCGCACGCCGTCTCCCTCTCAGAAGCAGAAGACAAACAAGTTCAAGCAGAGGCAGATCTCCTCGCCACCCACGACCGCGAAAACCGCGACATGGCCACAGCGCTCAAACACATGGAAGCATACTGTGCGGGCACTCTCGGCGGCGGCGAACCGCACGGACGAACAGTCACAGATCAAGATCGCGGCGAGCTGGAAAAGACGCGCCGTGCGCGAGACGCCATGGCCGGACGACACGAGGGGGCGATCCGCGTCTTGCGAGGCGAGCAGGGCAGGCGGATGAAGAGTCGGGTTGCGCGCCAGGAGCGCGAAATCGCGAGTCTGGAACGCGCGCAGAGGGCCGAAGCTGCCGAGCTCGAGCGAGCTTTCGACATGACCGAAAGCCTCGGATTCTTGAAGAGAGAGACTCTGGTGCGCAGGTGGGAGGTCCAAGATGCCATTTTCCTGCGCAAACTCGAGGTCGACACCGGAGTCGTGTTGGGCGGCCGCCTGCCCGAGGTCGACTGGACGGCCGATCAGCTCGTGGGATGGCCTCGCGGCGATGCCGAGGCGGGTGCGAGTCCTGGCTCGCGAGCTCGCGTTGACAGTCGTTTGACGTGAGGAGCAGACGTGACGGATTTGAAGAAGCACACCCATCGACCGCAAAGCGTCCAAACATAGGGAGCGAGGCAAGGCGAAGCGACGCTAACCCCAGGTCCGGAATAAATATCATACGGGCCGTATGGGCGAGAGAAAGTGGTGGTGGGCCATGTTTTGCCACTTTTTTCTTTCTTTCTGTTTTTGTTCAACTGTTCTTTGCTTTTCGAATCTCTTTTGTTTTTGGTTTTTTCCCTGACGAAAACTCGCCGTATACCCCAACAACCATCCATCTTTCCTATTTTTTTTCTTCACAAACTGGACATTTTGGAGGGGAGGAGGAGACGGCTGCCTTTTTGATGACTTCGACGACCACCAAAAATCACTTCGATGCTTCCATTTTTGACTTTTTTTCTTTCGCATCATTGACATTATTATCGGAGGAGGAAAAGAAAGGTGGGTACATACATTAGAAGGCATGTGTTGTTTTCTCAGTTTAGCTTTGATGAAGAAGATAAATGCATAGCGTAGCCAATTTATAGTTATTCACTTAAACTTGACATTTGCACTTTCAATCTATTTCCTGACGTTTCACCATGCTTTCGCCTGATGTTCAGCAATCTATATGTGATGATATATGGCAATGAGAGATGTTTAAAATATGATTGATCGATTGGTTTATTTCTTGTTTTTGTCGTATATTTCGGTTTTATCGTGAGTTTGCCGTACCCAAGGCTTTTCTTGGTTTGAAAAACAAATTGATATCTACAAAAAATTGCCGGACTCGAAAACAGGGAATTTCGGCTTCCAAAAGTGAAAAAAGCTGCAACCGCCTGACCTTCAAGTCAGCCTTCACGCAGTACGTCGGTTCGACGTGCTCATGAGCGTGATCTTCTTGCCCTTCTTGCCCTTTTTGCCCTTGCCGCCAGTGGCAGCCGCGTCGTTGCCACCGCCACTGACAGACACCTCCTCGCCATTCTGCATGCTCATCTGCGCAGCCTGCGTGACCATCTCGTCCTCCTCGCGCATCATGTCTTTCTCCCAGCCTTGCAGCCAGCCGTCACCGACGGCAAAGTCGGAGTCTGGCGGGAGGTTGGCGTAGTCGGCATCCGCAGCGACCGCCGCAGTGCCCCAGACGGTGCGTTGTGCGTTTGGCGAAGTGCCGGGAGAAGCCAAGTGGGCGAAAGCCGAAGTAGTCCGATGAGCCCAGGGCGGCGAGGAACCATGTTCGTTGGCCGAGGAATCGGTGACGGAGCCTGGGAGGGTGGGGAGGTTGTCGGCGGAGAACAGGTCGTTTGGAATCGAAGGGCGCTTGTTGCGACGGATGTGAGCAATCTCTCTTTCGGAAGCCTTCTCGATGCGCACCCGGTCCTTTTCCTCGCGTGCGTCCTTCTCCGAGTGACGCTTTCTTCGTCGGTCGATCTGCACTGCGAAGTCTTTGAGAATCTCCGGGCTGACTGTATCTGTCCAGTCGCATTCCAGGAAAGCGACCTCACAGCCATAAGGCAAGTGACCAAGGTATTTGACCCTCCTGCGCAGTTCGTCGTCGACTACGTGACCGCTGCTGACGCGCTCGACACGCGGCAGGATGGATGAAGGGAAATGCTTGTAGGAGCCGAATTCGGCTTGCAAGATGCGAATGTCAAGCGGCGACAGGTAGTAATGTTGGAGGCCGTGGTAGAACAGATACTCGTTTGGCTGTGGCTTCTCGACATTGCGATTTCGCATTTCTGCAATGGTGCGCGGGACGTAATTTGTGTTGTTTTGGGTATCGTGTGTTGCAGAGCCGTCGGCGTCTTTGGGCCCGGCACCGTCTGTTGACGAGGTGTGTTGGGCATGCTTTTCGAGGTACATGTCCGGCACACCTTCGTCACTCTCGTTGAACACGATGGGAGCTCTTTCCGGCTTTGGTTCTGGCTTCTTGGGTTGCTCAGGAGGGTTTCCAATCCCTCGGATCTTTTCTTTGGACTCGTGGATCATTCGCTTAGCTCGGTTGGTCCATTCAGCGTCCTCGCCAAACATGAGCTCGTCTTCTTTCTCCAGCATTTCAATAGCCGCCAGGGCTTCATCGAATTGCTGGTTCATGTAGTCTTCGCTTCCTTTCATCAAGTGTGCGTAGTCCATGACTTCGGTTGCGAGATGCCATGGGATGTCTTCACCCCTGGGTACCACCGGCCCGCTCTCTCGAGGCATGGCAAGTGTGCTCCCAGCTTTCCGAGTCACCAACCGCAAAACGACATCACCACCTTCACGGGGCGCGTCGCCCTCTTGGCCTTCATAGAAACGTGCAGGACGCGTCTCGGACACGTAGATGCGATCCCAGCAGATGGGGCATTTCTGCCATCGAGCTCGTTTCTCAGGCGGCGCGCCAGCATCTTCCGAATGCATGTAGCGGATGAGACATGGTGCGCAGAAGATATGTCCACACTTGGCCATGCGCGGCGCAGTGGGTTCGCCTAAGCAGATCGGGCATGACGCCGCCTGCGATTTGGAGGAGACGATCACCTGTAATACATTGTTCCAGTCGAGGTGAACGTCCGCGTCCTCAGACTGTGCGCGATAGTCACCACGCGGATCGACAATGAAGCGGTAGTTCGCGTGAATATACCTTGTGCGGTGTCAGTGTTCTTGTCCGCCTACACACATTGTGGCCTCCAAAACTCACCTCGCCTTATCTGTTGCATGGTACCCGCTTCCCAATCCCCAGGTGGTGTTTCTCCTCTCACCTCGCCTTCCGCCGTGTCGGAACTGGTGCGTGTGCGACTGCGGCCTAGGCGGAAGGGCAAAGTTCATCAAGTGGGTGATGCTCTGCTGCCCGCGACGACCATTTGGATTCTGCATACTGGCCATCTCAGCCTCTGCATCCTCATCCACCAGTCGGTACGATGCCTTGCTTTTCGATTTGTGCTTCGGTTTCGCGGCCTGGGTGTTGCGTGGAGCGGCGTTGCGGGTCGAAGAGTTCGCGCGGACGCCGCCGTTGGTGTTGGAGAAGAAAGCCTGAGTCGTGGAGACTGACGGAGCAGTGGAAGAGGCGCCTGGGATCTGCTTTGGATTGGAAGCAGTCTTGGAGAGCGCAGGCGGCTGGGACGACATTGCCGTCGCCGGGTGAAGGGTAGGCTATGAAGCGTCTGATGGTGTCGACGTGGGGCTGCAACGGGTGTTGTGCAGGGCCGGGATTGACGGTTGCCCAGCTAGGGCGTGTAGCAAAGAGAGTGAGTGGTGTTTGTTGTGGTGGTGTTGTAGTGGCGATAGAGCTCCACAAGGGAGTCTGATGGGAGGAGAAGGAAGAGGAACAGGATAGAGGGACTGGAGTCTGGAGGAGATGGATGGATAGGATCGATGACACACGCCCCCCACCGTCTGTGGTCCGCCTTCTAAAACTGACGACAAAGGCTAAACACGTGCAGCGACCTCTCGTGTTTGCCACCTACTCACAGCAACAGGCTTACAATGTCTCCCATGTGTTTTCTCGTGCTGTGAACACTGACATGTTCCGTACTAGCCGCTGCGATCTAGAGAATTCATACTCTCACTGCCTCACGCCAGCAGCCGCAGAGGAGGAAGGGTAACAACACCTCGAGCTCACATGCATCATCTTCGCAGGTAACGTCATAGCAGCAACAGATCCATCCTTTTCATGCCATCCATCTTCATGTCCGACCGCATTCTTTCTAATCGCTCATGCTCTACTCTGCCATCAAAAACTTCATTCGAATCCGACCATTCTCTACCATGTCTTCCCAGATCGACAGCGCGGTTGCCTCCGTCCTCAACATCGACCCAAGCAATGCCGTTCTCGCCGGTTCAGCTGGCAGTGGGGACTCGTCAGCAACGGCTTCGAAGATCAAAGCAACCATGCCCGATGGATCTGAAAAACAGTTCTTTATTAAGATAGGACCAAATGACGCGATGTTTGCGGGCGAGCATGCTTCTCTAAGAGCCCTGCACAACGCCGTTCCAACCATCTGTCCACAATCTTACGGCCATGGTCAGATGGCAAATGCACCTGGCAAATCGTTTCTTGTGACCGATTTCCTAGAAATCACTTCAGGACGCCGCGGTAAAGCGGCTGGAGACTCTCTGGCCAAGAAACTGGCGACCCTTCACAACACTCCTGCCCCAGTGCCTTCAGGTCATGACAAGCCCATGTTTGGATTTCCCGTACCGACGTGCTGTGGCGATACGCAGCAGCCCAACGACTTCAGTCCGAGCTGGGCGGAGTTCTACGCTGAAAACAGGCTACGATTCATCGAGAAGCAGTCAAGAAAATCGAACGGCAAAGACCAAGAACTCACCACGTTGGTTGAGCGACTGTGCGATGAAGTCGTCCCCAGACTGATCGGCGACGACCATCTCAATGGCGGCAAAGGTGTCAAACCAGTAGTTGTCCACGGCGATCTATGGAGCGGCAATGCTTCTGTGGGCAAGCTCCCCGGGATGGAAGCGGCTGAGGAAGTGACCTACGACAGCAGCGCCTGTTACGCACATTCTGAGTATGAGCTAGGCGACATGAAGATGTGAGTTGTGTTGGCGACATTTGCTCATCGACCTTTACTAATTGTTCTGGCAGGTTTGGCGGGTTTGGCCCGGACTTCATGAAGGAGTACCACAGTAGCTGTCCAAAGACTGAGCCGGTTGAGGAGTATGACGACCGGGTGATGCTGTACGAGCTGTATCATCATCTGAATCATTTCGCCATGTTTGGTGGTGGGTACCGCGGCGGAGCAGTCAGCATGATCAAGACATTGCTCAAGAAGTATGGAGGGTAAGAAAAGGGAGACTTGTAAGCTGCTGGCGCTGAGTGATGCTTGATCGTGCCGCGAGCCGAGCTTAATACACGTACATATTGGCGTAATGATCATGATGAGAAAAAATCGAGGAAACCTTCGAAAGCTTCGACAGCAAAACATTTTTGTTGTAAGAATAATGTTTGACGTTCACCATCAGCAACCCTTTTTCTCGTACTCTCAAACACTTTGGGTGTATGTTTGGACTGGCCAGGCCAGGCCATTCTCTTTATGCAGGGTCAAATGGCGTGCTCGCGATGGCAACATCTGATTAATCTCAAAAGCAGCCCCACGCCCCAGTCTGGTCTATGAGTCGTGCACTCGACTGCATCTACATAGCATTATCGTGTTCTTCCTTCTGTTGCGATGACATCTGTCTTGGTTGTTCGCTATTCATTCTCACGCTCTCTTGGCGCAATTGACGACTTCGGCTGACGCTACCGACCGACTTCGGACGATTTCCTCCATAACTCAATCGTTTCGCCTCTGGAAAATCCCTCACACTCTGCTTCGACCGCATCTTCTTGTGACTACTGAGCGCTCGTGCATTGCGTGCTTGCAGGAAAGAGTGTGCAGAGCCACATAATTGGAGCCCGGACGAGTTGTCGACCACCGGCATAGCTGTCGCCGCGCTATCACCAACAACGCTTACCTCCGGCGCAGCAGCTCCCTTGAACCGGCGTGTGCCTCGTCTACTTCTCTATCAGGCCGGCCATCACAGTCTTTACACCGACCGAGTAGGATCGCCGGATCCTTGCCTACCCTAATTCGCGAACTGCCCTGAGGACCCTGCACGTGCAGTCCCCATTCGGCCTCATCCCACCCTCGCCACATCTCCCAAACACTCTTATCACTGGCCTCCATGTTCGCCCGGCCATCCCATGCTGCTGCCAAACGCACTAGCGATGCGACTATGAGGCTTGCCTCGCGGCAGCAACGAATGCTGCTGTCAACTCCTCGCTTCCACTGCGGGGTGGTGAGGAGCAGCATCAGCAGCTATGTGCGAGCTGCCTCGCCGGGTTCGGTAGCACGACGAGCTCTCCCTGCCTCGTCGACCGCTTCCGTCTCATCGCCGTCTTTCGCGGTTCCATCACAACTACGTTCGACTGGCCGCGTGAACCCTGTGCGCACCGCAACCACAATGTCCGATTCGACCGAGTTTTATGAGGCGGTAGTTGTTGGAGGCGGCCCTGCTGGTATCACTGTTGTCGGCAACCTCCTGGAGCAGAAGGTTGAACCTATCCTTTGGGTTGACAATGAGTTCAACGGAGGGCGAGTCAACAGGTGCTACCGGGAGGTGCCTTCCAACACGAAGGTCGCCCTCTTCATTGATTACGCTACTGCATTGGCACCGTTCAGGAAGATAGTCAGCAACACTCCCTCACGATCACGATGGGAAGAGCCCAGTGAGAGCGATGGTGTCGCCGTATCCGGCAAGCCTGACAAGCTGCAAGACCTCCGAAGCCTGGATCCTGTCAAGGGCTGCCAGCTTAGCCACGCAGCGGACATGCTGTTGATGCTGACCGAAGGCCTTCGCAAAACAGCCGGCGTATTTGCGAAAAAAGTCCAAGTCACAGAAGCAACCCTCGACGAAGCGAGCCAAAAATGGACTATAAACCTCACCAGCACAACCCCCTCAGAGACCGACAGCACCCCCATCGTCACGAACCGTCTCATTATGTGCACTGGCTCTTCACCGAACAACTCGCCCCTACCAGTCACCATCCCCAGCCTTCACAATCTAGACCTAGACTGCGCCCTCTCCCCATCCTTGCTCTCCACAGCCCTCTCACCCCTCGGACCAACCACAATAGCAGTCATCGGCGCCTCCCACTCCGCCATCCTCGTGCTAATGAACCTCTACAACCTGGCCCGCACCAGCAAACCCGACCTACGCATCAAATGGTTCACCCGCCACCCGCTGCGCTACGCCGAGCAGCGCGACGGCTGGATCCTGCGCGACAACACAGGTCTCAAAGGCGCCGCGGCCGAATGGGCTCGCAACAACCTCGAGCCGGACACGCTGCCCGACAGCGACGTTTCAAAGTACCTCATCAAAGTCGCTTATGAGGCAGGGGCCGAAAAGGAAACGTACGAGCGCCATTTGCAGGGCGTCGGCTTTTACGTGCAAGCCATTGGTTACAGCCGCGATCCCATCCCGGCTCTGAAGACGAGCGAGGGCCGGGCCATTGAGCCGGTGTTCGATCACGAGAATGGGCACTTTGCGTACTCGGGCGGCGGTGGTGGAGACGAGCTGCAGAAACTGCCCGGTCTGTTCGGCGCGGGCATTGCGTGGCCGGCTCGGGTTGTCGATCCCGAGGGGAATGTCGAGTATGCGGTTGGGTTTTTCAAGTTCATGAAGCATATCAAGAAGGTCGTTGGTTCTTGGATTTGAGGAGGCTAGGTATATTGTCAATCGGCCTTGTGAGGTTGAGGATGACGTTGTGATTTTAGCTTTTGTATAGACTTGCATAGAATCGTGCAGCCACACTGCATTCGAACGAACTAGTCATTTCAGGTTCGTCTGATCAATGGGCAGAAAGGAACGTACCGCAACACTCTTGCAACACGATCACGAAGTATACACGAGACATCAAACCAGACAGTAGTGAGACGTCCCATGGTGAACTCGAGAATCCTCGTCTCATTCCTGACTATAATTATCATAAATGAGCTCGAAAAACTCAACCTAACACAAGAACACTCTCAGCCCTTCCTCCCACAACAAAACAACCATCCCCATCCCCCCTTGCTCCCCACCCCCCTATCCCTCGTCCGCATCCTCCTCAGCGGCCTCTCAAGACAATCCTCATCATCGTCTTCGAAGAAACAATCCGGGTAAACCTCCCCCGTCCTCAACCCCCCATCCCCCGCCAACAAACTCCCGAAACTAGCCCTGCAGCCCGCGCCACCTGCACCCGTCGTCGCAAGAGCATGTGCAGCAGTCGTCGGACTCGCCAGAGCTGTATCCTCAGACCACCGGCTGAGTAAGGGCTTCTGTTGACCGGCCAAAGTGGAGCCTGAGGAAGTCGAGGTCGAGGAGCGCGAGGTGGTGTTTGCTGTGGCGGTCGTGGCTGTTGAGCTCGAGGAGAGGATTCGTAGGGGGATGTGGTGGGGGTTGCTGTTGATTCGAGTGCGGCCGGTTGCAGTGGTGGTGCTGCTGCCTCTGCCGCTCCCGCTGCTGATGCTGCCGCTGGGAAGGCGGGTTGTGATGTTGTTGGGGTTCATATTGATGCTGAAGGATCGGCTTGATTTGTGAGGGTGGTAGGAGGGGGAGGGGATCGTAGTTGTTGGGCTTGGGAAGGTCACCGCGGTAGGCGACGAGCTGGAGATTGTGTCGGTGCGGTGGCGCGTGGTGGGAATGTTAGTTGTGCTGTTGACTTGGGTCATTTTGGCACCGGAGAGGAGTCGCGAGCGCCAGTTGGGCTCTTGTTGATGGCATGGCGTTTCCTCTGCTCGCTGAGGATGGTCATTCATTGGAGACTCCTTGATCACTCGCGCCAGCCGATTCGATGAGGGTGTAACTTCTTGCACTGCTGGGAAGAGGCTGTATTGTTTCTTCTTCTTGTTGGTCGTTGGCGGAGTCTCTGTTTTGTCCTCCTCGAATGGACGAGGCGACAATGGAATTAATTGCATCTCATCGTCGTCGGCTCCAGGGTTCGCATCATTGGATGTACTCATCGGGTCTCTTCGTCTCTCAAGCCCAAAGTCGAAGCGGTTGATCGCCGTATCACCCACGACAGGTGTTGTGCCCGCGCATGGGAGACTTGGACTCTGCGCCGGCGACGGGTCATGGATGTAGTAGTCCAGGATCCCAAACGACATCTCGGACTGCCTACTCGCCACGCTCGGCGGCGGCACTCGTCTCGGCTTCGGAGGCACAGGCGGTGGTTGTCGTGGTGGACAAGGAGGACAGGTCTTTCGCCTAGTCGCCCAATTCCTAGCATTGGTAGGCGCGCCAGCGAGATCAACTATCTCCGGGTCGCGTAGCGTTTCAACACCATCGCAATCGACATCTTGATCTTGGTTGTTCGACACCAGCCTCACACTACTCTTCGCCTGCGCCAGTCTCAGATCCAGAGGTGTAGGTCGCCTTGTAACAACGCCTCCACCCAACGGCCTCGCGATCCTAACCTGCTCATCGCGCGGAATTTTGGGCAGCGGCGACAACCTCGTCGTGATCCTCGTAGTGGTCTTAGGAGGCGTCCAATCGGCATCACCGCGCCTGAAGCGTTGCGTAGTAGTGGCCATTCTTCTCGAATTCCCATATGAAGTAAGTGTACGTGTGGGTCCCGGTCAAGAAACGGCGTCTTCGTGTAGCAATAACACACGGGGGTCTGAGACGCGCTTGCCTTCGCGCCTTAGATCTATACAACATTGCTGGGGCTGGCCCTCCCTCTCGTAAAGCTCCTGGTGGGTGAAGACGTGAGGGGTGGAATGTAAGTAGGGATTTTTGTCAACACATTGACTTTTGGGATTGGAATGCAAGGGACCGGCTTGCGTGGAGAGAGGAAAATTTTAGCTGATCGAACTCTTCGTAAGTGTTATGCATCATTTTGGCATGTTTTGTTTGAATGTCGTTCGCCAGAGTCTCTGGACGTGTGTCCGTGAGATGGTAGAACTTTTTCTTTGGTGAGAGAGACTCACCGCAACCTCTCACCAGAACATACTTACACTTCCAGTGCAGGGAGTCGTCTAAGCACCCATTAAGATCTGGATCTCATGACGCGCAAGCTCTCAGAGCAGGTAGGTACTACCTACATGTACTCGGTAGGTGACACCTACACCTACTGCTTTGCAAGTGAGGGGATACTTTTTTCTGTGCTTCGTGTTCTCCAGGAACAGGAGCTTTTCACCAGAGCTATAGTTACTGTGATCTCGATGCCAGGAGCTGGGTCGATTTCTGTAAGGTGCGAAGCTGGGGTTCAGCAAGGAGCTTCCAAGGTTCTTGTGTGAAAGCAGGAGGTTGGGAACTGAAGCTGTCCGTGAGGCCATACGAGTGTTGTCGTGAGCATTTTCCATGATCAGTCGAGTCGCAGAATACTTTGCGATAGATGCTAGATGATAGTAGACTGCTGTTATTGAATACTGTATGTGATGCATGGGAGGAAGGAAGGAAGAAGAAGGAAGAGACGAAAGGCTTGGCTCTGTAACATCAGGCCATCAGATCAGGTAAGGGTTAGGGTTATCACACGCGCGATGGAGTATGATGGTATCTTCGCGTGCAGCAACAATACTGGACGATGACTACAATTGGATCGTGACAGCAACAGCCGCCACGCCGGAGAAATGGAAGTGAGGACGTCAGCAGACAATCCTTATCAGCACCAACAACTCGTTCCGGACTGAGAAGTCATATTGCCACGACGACAAAGACCGTCACATTAAGATCGACTGGCTTCACCATCCACCGAAGCACTCAATCAGCCTGCTAATTGACGCGACAGATCTGCCCCAACAAGCGTGAATCTAGACAAAATGGCGACCCAAACTCAACCCAACATTAATGGCAATGGCAAATCCACAAACCCAGAAATCGACTACTTCACCGCAAACCCCGAACCAGCCTCCCTCGACCAAACCGCCAGTCTCGCCCGCGACTTCATTAACCACCATGCCGCCAAAAACCGCCGTGTAGCCCTCGTAACCTCAGGCGGTACAACCGTCCCGCTCGAAAACCAAACCGTACGCTTCATCGACAACTTCAGCGCCGGAACCCGAGGCGCCACCTCAGCCGAGTACTTTCTCGAAAACGACTACGCCGTGATCTTCCTGCACCGCCAGTTCTCCCTCCTCCCTTACTCGCGCCACTACTCGCACAGCACAAACTGCTTCCTCGACTTCATGACGTCCAACGCCTCAGGTGAAGTCGTCGTCGACTCATCCTACCAATCCCAAATGTCCGCCGTCCTGCAGCGCTACGAGCGAGCCAAGCGCGAAAACGCCCTGCTGCTCCTGCCCTTCACCACCGTCAACGAGTACCTGTGGGACCTCCGCGCGCTCGCCACTCTAATGCAGCCCCTGGGCGCTAACGGCCTCTTCTACCTCGCCGCCGCCGTCAGCGACTTCTTCGTACCCGCGCAGCGGATGGTCGAGCACAAAATCCAGTCCTCGGAAGACTTCACGCACGCCAACGGCCAAGCAGCCTCGTCGTCGTCGTCATCAGACCGCAACGGCATTAGCGAAAGCACGACCCCCGCCGCGCACATGTCGGGCAAATCCCTAGTAATCGACCTGGACCCGGTCCCGAAATTCCTCAAGCAGCTCGTCGACGCTTGGGCGCCGCGCAGCATGATTGTGAGTTTCAAGCTCGAGACCGACGAGGGCTTGTTGGCGGAGAAGTCGCATTACGCGCTGAAAAAGTACGCGCATCACCTGGTGATAGGGAATCTGCTGAATACGCGCAAGTACGAGGTTTTGTTCGTTTCGGCGATGGAGGGGGAGAAGTGGATTCGGGTGCCGGTGGGGAGGAGGGCCAAGAGCGTTACTTCGGGCGCTTCGAGGGCGGAGGATCGGGCTGGGGGTGCGGCGGCGTCGAGGGAGGCGCCGGTGGAGATTGAGAGTTTGATTGTGCCCGAGGTGGCGAGGATGCATTCGCAGCTCATTGCTAAGCGGTGATGGAGAGGGAGGGGGGGTTTTGGACAAATGACGAGGGGGTTGGATGTCTATTAAAGTATGGCAATTAAGGTACTCTACGAAATGGGTATGATGTATGCTTTTTGTTCTCCTGCTGCTCACATGATGATCCTCCACTGCGCAGTCTTGTGGCGAATCTTCTCGCCGTATAGAGCCAGGGGAATGGCCAGCGCCATTACCGCGACATATACCCCAGCTTGGGTACCGAAGGCGTTGACATAGCCTGTCTCCACCCATCCGTCAACGCCGTGTAGGAATCCGAAAGCCACGATGTTCTGCATGGAAGAGTAATGTCAGTAATCGGTCTGTTTGTAAGACAAGTGACCGCCTTACCTTCAGCCCGTTGACGAGCAAAAGCGCATCGGCATTGACAGGAAGATAGCAATCGCTGACATAGGTCATCGTTGCGACCGGGACGAACGTCAGGCCTACGGCGACCATGCCATAGCCGAAGAATCTACGCCAAAGTGTCAGTATTGACACTGAAAATCACATCGTTCAGTCGTGTCACTCACAATGAAGTCCAATGCAAGCCCTCCGCGCCTCCGTATCCGAAAGCCAGACATCCTGCAGGGACGATGATTGCCGGAATCCACAGCAGATGCAGTCTTGATTCTGGCTGGAAGACTCCATGGTGCCGCTTGCTGTATTTGTCCGAGTAGCGGTCTACGAGCCAGCCGCCGGCCCACGAACCAAAGATGTTTCCGAGAAAGCCGGAGATGTTGATCAGGCCAACGATGGCGGGGCTGAAGTTGTAGGGTGCTACTTGTAGTAGGAAGGGGGAAAGGATGTTGATCGCGACGACCCAGGCGAGGGAGACACTAGGAACGTGACATTAGCCGAAGGCTCGAGGTTCTTGGGATAGACAGGAACTTACGCATAGCCGAGGAATGAAAACGCTACCGCTGGGTAGGCTATCATCGGGAATGGGCGGAGGAACAGTTTCAGTAGACTTGTGTCTTTGGGCAAGCCACTCCAGAGGCTGAGCTGTTGAGCATAAGTCTTGGGCTTCACTTGAGCGGTACCGAGAGTCCTTTCATTGGCGTTGACAGTCTTCTCCGTTGAATTCTCCTCATCGTCCGAGAATTTAGAGACACAAGTAGAGCTTGGACTCGCCGATGGTGCTGCAACATCAACCATAGAGCGATCGTATCTCGTCTCCGGACAAAGGAAGAAGACCGTAAGGAAAGTGATGGTCGTAAGTATGAAAGCGAGCCATTTGTACCAGCGCCACGAGACGCTCGACACGATGAACCCACAGATCAGGGGGCCGATGGTGTTGCCTCCGCTGATGAATCCCATGTAGACTGACATCAGATTCGCACGCTCGTGTAGGAAGTATAAATCATTCACGATCGATGCACCCAGAGCTTCGGTGGACGACGCAGCGAACGCGGCAATGATGTTGCTCCAAAG
>Ga0265780_10003664_pt1 | contig 20093 bp, 18 predicted proteins | sample P1T30metagenome_FD_192432 | JGI IMG/M metagenome (GOLD analysis project Ga0265780, IMG submission 192432) | Plant litter microbial communities from East Loma Ridge, Irvine, California - P1 T30 | ecosystem: Environmental > Terrestrial > Plant litter > Unclassified | place: USA: California...
CATAAAGCTTGTATAAACTTCCAATATATGCGCAAAAAGCAGATGGGTATGATGAACACCAGAAAAAGCTTTTGCCGCCCAGCAGTGTATTAGTACCTTTCCCATCCCCACAAACGCCTTCGCTGTAAAAAATATCGCATCAATCCGCTTCAAGTCCTGGCGCTCACTTCGGAAGCTGCAAACCGATCATACTCCTCTTCTTCAAACTGAGGAAGCGTCTCGGGCTGCGGAATTCCCAGTCAATCCTCGGTGTCCAGCCGCCCTCCGCAACGACGTCGGGTATACTAGGCGCACCGCTGTCGCTTCGTTGGTGGTATGCTGGTTCAGGCGCCTCCGGTCCATCTCCTCCTGTCGTACGGCTGAAGACGCTCCTCGTCGGGCTCTTGCTCATGCTGAAATTTGATTCAACCGGGCTAGGGAGTTGCTGCCATGGCCCTCCCAGTCTTCGGACGATTCTCGCTTCCTCGCTCTCCCGCCATCGTTGCTTTTGCTCCGCGGTCGCAAAGGTAGCTAGTGTGCTGGTGGACTTGCTGATGAAGGAGGATAGGCGTTGGGAGATGATGGAACTGCGCGCTGATCTATCTGCCGTTTTTGGTGGTGCCAGAGAACTGCGGGCCGAGTTCCTGTTCAAGTCCATGTCTGGTGGCGCCAGGGAGCTGCGCGAAGAGTTTCCGAGATCTATCTCTATGATCCTGGGGGCAGGAAGCTCTTCAACCTTCTCGTTCTCTAACTCTTTTTCTTCGTCTTCACTGAAAGATCTGGTCGACTTGTTGTCATCTTGTACGCTGTCCGAGGAAGTAGGTCGCGAGTCTTGCATTTCCACATCGCCTATCTGTGGTCTAGCGTAGCTGCCAGGCCCCTTTGCGCCATTGGGAATATGCCAGCGGAGGTCTACGCGAAGTATGGCGTACATGAGTACCGTCTGGATCTCTACCAGGAAGTTGAAGATGTAGAACGGTGCCTTGCCGAGATAGCCTGGTAGAGGTTGTGATCTCGGGACCGGTGTCTGTAAGGCAACACCACAGCGATACCATGCGCCAATAGAGAGGAGTGTGGTGCTAATCATCAGGACTATGACTTTTGTACGAAGACGGCCCATACCGAAATGATCGAGCGGCGAATAGGGAATGAGAAGCGTGAGCATCGTCATCGGCAAAGGTAGTGTAGCGACAATGGCCAGGAAGGTTGCGCCGTATTGCTGGAAGCCGCGGTCGGTCGCTCGAGTCCCTACGTTGAGAGTATAGAAGCTCTGAACTGTAGCTGTAATGACAGCGATAAGTGTCAAGCCGATCAACGCGTAAAGAGCTTTGAACACGATGCCAAACGCAGGATGCCAACCCACCGACGGATGTGTCGACCTTACTAGGCGCATCGCGAAAACGAGATTGATGACGAATAGTATAAGAACACCTGCTGCGATGAAGATCTGTGCAGCAATTGCAAGTGGAATCTTGGTTGGATTAGAGACCGATGCGAGTCGCAAGATTGATGTCAATACGCGCTCCATGCAAAAGACTTCGGAATAGTTAGTATGCATTCCATCCAGACTGTGACTATACATACGGAAAATGAAGAGGTTTGGTAAGAACTTATGACCTCGTGCTCTGTTCCTTTGGAATATCTTCATGTGTACTGCTGCTCCGACCATGAAGAAGAACATGAAGACAGTTTGGGCAGGAATATCGATGCGTTTCACTGAATTTCCACCCAGAGGCCATGCCATGGGAGCATACGGTGGCCCTTGTGATGCCTTTTCAACGTCAGCGACTTTGTCTCTCTCCAAGTTCCAGGCCTTTCAGACAAGCCTATAGGTGGGGTACACTTACCATAGAGGGTGGCATGCCGCCTTGTGATGCCATGGTATCGCTGATTGCGTTTATTCGAATCTTCGGACCTGATTTACGCCGGCGACAGGCGATGCGTTGGAGATGAGAGTCGAGACTAGTCAATAGTCGGAGTACCAGGACGTCGAAGCGATACGGGGAGCTTCGCGCAGCGAGGCGCAAGCCCACCATATATGTTGCGCCGCACCATTCAAATCATCACTCCACTTGTGTCGACACGCCTGCAGAACACTTGTGCTATGTTTTGTCCATGCGTCCAAACAGTAGTGTGGTGTTTGATGTTAGTGTCTGAATCGCGAAACCGAGACACCGATCGCTATTTCGGGACTGCCGCTAGAACAACGTCAAGAACTGATACCACGTTCTGACCACGGGAGCCCTGTACATCGAATGTCAATGTTCGATGACCCCAATCTGCAGTGCCAAAGTCATCGATCTCACACAGACGTCGGTAGCTGGCTTACATGCTCGAATAAAGCGACGTCTTACCTCAGCTGCAAAACAGCCCGATCAGGCCGATGTTGCGACGGACCAAACGGCTTGCGACTTAAAATGTATTTCATTCATCCTGTCCATCTCTTGCTCAGTTATTCACCGAGACTGCGAACGTATGCCGTGCATCATAGTCCGCATCCATGAACATTGCTACTACTAAGGAACCGAGGCGTTTCAAGAAGCCCCACAAATACCTGGACTGTATGCTATAGCTGACACTGCCTATGGTGGTATATTTCGCATCGTTCCCCGGCTCGCAATTTGAAGTCTGTGCAGGTTCGAAGGCCTGACATCTGTGATCGAACGCTGTTACGCATGCAAGAGCTGAGTCTACCGAATACCCAGGAGGTGTTGGACGTCCCAGTACATATCACTCTATACTCTCCAACCCCATTGCTGATCTCCAAGGGTCCCCCGCCGTCTTGATCTGCGTAATATGAATCGTCAACGTCGTCAATAAGGGCTGGCAATCTTGCCGTCACTCTCCGTCTCGCTTTGACCGTCCAGGTGTGTTGAACATCAAAATCGGCTGATCTTGTCTCAAGATGTGGGTACTCGGTTGAGCTAGTAGTGACCAGTCTCAGCAGTAAAATCGTTGTCATGATCTTCTTCTCGAGCTTTCTCGTATAGTGTCTCATCGCCCAGTTCAGGGGCATGTCCATCATCTGTGCCAGCCTCTAGAACGTTCCGGCATCTCGTCAATGTCAGTTGTCCGAGTCCTCCGTGGGCTTGGGTGTTTTCAAGTCCTGACGAAGTGTTCGCATCAACGATCATAGATGTTTTGCCCACAACTAAAGCATTTATGGTAGTCGTAGCCCAACCCGCCGAAAAAGGTGGTGATCCAGCTCGTAGAACTAGTTCGCGCTTGATACCAGGCTTCTGTCTCTTGGTCGGATTGGCGATCCTTTGGCGGTTGACACTTTTTCTGGGAACGAGCTTTAGCTCGGAACCAACAAACCCGTCAAAAGCATCTCGAAGGTTTGGACAATATCGCTGCATGTTAGTAGGTAGTTGTGTGGGTCTCTCCAGGGGCTCTGTGCGCGTTGCCATTGGTTCGGTCTTGGGAGGGCCGACAGAGTCTGGCGGTTGTGTTGTCTTCGGTATCAGCCTACTCTTCGTGATGATGACGCCGCCTGAAGTCTGCGTGAAGGTCAGCAGTGTCAGCGTTGACTATTGTTGACATACGGAGATGTGCAACGTATTCGTAAGATGTATTTGGCTATCTTCGATAGGGTCCACGACCGCAATGGGAGCAGCGACGTCGAGAGTAACATCCTAAAGTCAACAGCGTTAGCTGCCCACGATGAAATCCGTGGAAGCTCCTTACACCCGGTAGAGGCAGTCCATCCAGTGTAGTAGTCCGCAGCAAAGCGAGCTCATGTGCTGGTAGACGCCGTTTCCGAGTGCTCGAAAGCCCGTTGCGAAGTCCTTGTCTGCTGCCGCTACCAGAGGCTAGACGGAGGTCAGGTGGTGGTGAACGTGGGATGTCGTATACAGATGGCGCATTCGTGAGACCATCCAAGACAGATCGATCTTCTTCGATGTTGGTATCCAGCAGCCTGTCGGTAGTTGCAGCTTCCTGACACAAGTTGGTTCTGATGACTTCTGCCTCCGCAGACGATTCTGAGGGCAAAATTGCTGGCTCCCTGCCCGGTTCCCTGACTGACACATCGCGATGTAATCCGGAGAACGGGGCAGCGGAGTCTGCCACGTCCAGATCTTGGATAGGCGGTCTGAAACGTGACGGACGGTCTGGCATCCCTCTCACACATGAAAGAAAGGCGCTCAGCCGTAGACGATTGCCGACGAAATTAGCATCGTGCGCCATGTTGCCTGAGACGGCGGTTCGCATGTGAGTTAGTACGAGGGAAAGGATGTGTGATCAAAGTCGCATGTCGTGCACACGAAAGCTTCAGAGCATGCTGTATGCTGCAGTGAAGTCTAAGGTTGCAGTCGCGGAGACAGATGGTGGCTGCCAAGAGAGCCATGACGACGCGGGTCCCGAGGTCCATGCGCCTAACGCGTCGCGAATCTTTCTATGTTGCGAAAACTGGAGGAAGTGGCACAGGGCAATCGCAAGCTATCATAAGAACCCACCATGTCGATACCGTCCACACCGAGATGGCCTGCAGACGAGACGGGCGTGCCAGAGATAGCCGGCGACGAGTGCTTCGGAGACCTGGTGGACAAACTGTGCCAGTCAGTCAATGCATGTGCATGCGCAATTGCCCAGTAGCCTAACGCGAGAGTAGGTTCTTTGAGCATAAGATCAAGCTGCCACATACCTTCGAAGATTTGCGTCGATCGCAGGAGGGCCGGGCAGTCCAGCCTCTCATCGCATACCTGTCCACCCAAGTCGACCACCCTGCCCTCGTATCCGCTCTACTGTATGTCGAGGCAGCCCAGGTCGCTTCCATCAATACCAGATGATTGCATGTATGAGTGGAGAGCGCTGACCATATTGAAGAGCCCTGAAGGGACATTTCTCTGCCTTGGAGGAAACCAGCGACGAGCCTGGTGTGAACGAAGCGCGAGGCTATGCATGCGAATTCGTAGCCTGGCAATTCTTGACGAACCTGAAAGAAGCCGACATCATCGAGTCTCTGCTAGTAGAACTCCCGCCGGCAACGACGCCGATCACCTCCAACCCACCGAACGGCTACCACTCGGGCGAGAACGAACGCGACACCACACATGCCGACGAGCGGTCGCCTTTGCTTCCCGTATCCAACACCGATTACTTCGGCCACGGCGACTCTCCCAGATCTCGCTTCGGATCGCTGATGTCACAATGCGAGAATCTCAGTGCATTGGAGCTTGCGACTGTATCTGGTGCGAAGAAGTTCCTGTCTCAGAGACCAGTCCAGAAGATCATAAATGGCTTGTGGAAAGGCGACATCGTATTCTGGGAGACCCTCAGTCTACACTCAGAGAAGAAGCCCAAAAAGTACAACCGAAAGCAGGCCGATCCCTTCTCCCGGCTACGCGTTCCATTGTACTTGAAGATTTTCGAGACACTCTTTTTTGCGGCATTTTTAGGGCTGTACTATGCAGTTCTAGTGCAGCGAAACAACGCCAGAGTAACCATTCCCGAGATACTGCTCTACGTGTGGATTGCCAGCTTCGCGTACGATGAATTTTCGGATTGGTTAGACGCAGGGCAAAGCTCGTTCTATGCCTCGGACTTTTGGTAGGCATGCGTTCTCATCACCGAGTTGGTGGAAGCTAACGTTTTTAGGTGGACCTGGGACATCAGTATCGTCGTCGTGGGCTTTGTCTTCTGCATTATGAGGATTGTTGGTCTGACTACAGCCAACGCTACCACCATCGATCTTGCCTATGACGTACTCGGACTAGAGGCTCTCTTCCTCGTGCCGCGTATCTTCTCTCTCTTGAGTCTCAATCGATATTTTGGCACCCTGATTCCGTGTCTCAAAGAAATGACCAAGGACTTCATCAAATTCCTGTCACTGGTAGTCATCCTGTACCTGGGTAAGGCGTCCGATGCTTTAGTAGCTGCAGCCAATGCTCACCGATATAAAGGGTTTCTAACTACTTTCGTACTGCTGGCTAGAGATAGTAGATTCAATGCGAAACAGATGGCAAGTTGTCTATCGGGGTCACCGACGTGCCAACTGCTGACTCGTGCAACGTAGAGTTGGATCCTGATCAAGGTCTTCTTCGGGTAATGCTGAACATCACGCTACTGTCGCTATACCAGCTAATGCCTTCTCAGCTCTAGCTACCTAGGTTTCGGTGAGTCAAGCCTCAGGCAACGGCCAAGCGAAGGCATACACCGATTCTTGTCCACCAGTACTGACGACAGCTGCCTGCAGATGTCGCCGAAGAGATGTATGCACTCCTTCGATCAACAGTGCCAATGGCTTGCTAATGCCTGCATAGCTCGCCGTTCTTCGGACCTCCTGTAATGGTACGAGTCTGACTATTTGGAATGCATCGCATCGCGGCCTGCTGATCACACACTAGCTTGTTTTCGTCACTTTGACAAACATCTTGTTGATTACAAGCCTCATATCGCTTTTGAGCAACTCGTTGAGTAAGGTAATGAGCTTTTCTATTGGTTCTCACTGCTTTGCAACCTCAAATCGCATGCATGTCTATGCATGCCAAGCGCAAAACAACGGTTAACGCCCGACTGGACCGCCTCATCTCCATTGCAGTCTCCCCAGAGTGCATTCGCATTGGGGTTAGCACTTGATTTCTCCCGGTTGGTCTTACGGGGGTGTGATACAGCCCCATTGGGACTGCAACAGGAGATTTCTCGCAGGCACTGACTGCCCTGACCCCATGAACAACCGGCTATAGCTTATCATCTCTGGCTATATTACTTTCCAAAGGATCGATATTGACGGTGAACAGGTTCTCGATCATGCGCGAGATGAATATTTGTTCATGTACGTCGGCATGATCCAAGGCAACTTTCTTCAGGCACTGACGATGCAGCTATTCCGTATACGTGCTCGAAGCATCAAGCTCGAATCGATTGACATACTTTCTGCCTCCACTGGTAAGTATGTTGTTCAGTGCTATTATTATGGGGAGGTTAAAAGCGGGCATTAAGCGCCGGGTCGTTCAACGCCCAATCGACACAGCCTCTATGACCATCGTGGAAGACGCGCTCAGAACCAACCAGTCAAAGCTTTGTGGCCGGCTCGTGAAGGAAGCATCGTCGGCGGATGCTCTGCCGTTGTCACGTCACTGACAAGCCTTGTTCTGGCGCTCAGGCTCTCTCGACTCAAGGCCGCTGTGAATCCCTGCGAACCCACAACGCAGTGGTATCCACAGCCGTGCTCAACTTTGCAAGGCTGACCGGCTTCCAGAATCTCATTCCGCTAGTCATTCGACCGTTGCGGCTCGTCATCCCCTCCGAGCGACTCAGGAGCGTCCGGATCGTCTTGCTCAAGGCCACGCATCTACCTCTTGTATTTGCAATCTGGGCTTATGAGCAGCTGACCGATACCCGTAATCTCGATGTGAAAGTGACATCTTTCAGCGGACCGCAGACACCAACCCCACCAAAAAAGGCTCTTCGGTTGCCGGTCAACTCTCCACGCCTATTGATGGCGGAAGCACCAAACTCATTTGCGAGGAAGCCCCAGAAGCCCCAGGCACGAGCAGGGTCTACAGAAACCGATGCTCCCTTGAAGGCACTAGTCCTCAAGCTTTCAACGCAAGTTGAAGAACTTACTGCGATGGTGTCGCAGCTCCAGCAGCAGCGCGAAGCGAGCACATCGGTCGCTTGATGGCCGGCGCTTGCAGCCGCGGACATATAGGTACATTTTGCTAAGGATGAGCGCTGCAAATCCGGTTAAAATTCAAGTTGATCTTATCTGTCTATCCCAAGAGCTACTCAAACAAGCGTGTATGGAGTTGATGTGTTGGTGTCTCACTTTGGTAACGGCAATGGGGTGACACATGAATGAACGATCAACGTCAGATACAGGCGGGACATCCTTTGCCAGACTGGCCAGTTTCATGGGGATGCACATCGAGCAAGGGTACAACCGCCCTCTCCTCTTGCGCCTCAAAGTCCGGTCGGCGCAAGGATGCCTGTGTTCGGCCCGCTAAGGCCTAGCTACCCGGCTGTCTGGTTCACTTGCACATACCCCGGTCTCGAGCTGCATCCATCGCCCCCCTGCCACTCTTTCATAGCCCCATGAAGCTAACAGGCGCCTGCCGCGTAGGCGGCTCGAGCTTTCTGTTCATGCTGCCCTGTCTAGCATAATTTCAGAATCTGCCTAACACTCAAAAGCCCACTGTTTAACGTAGGTTCCGAGAACGCACTTGCGCAGTATACAAATCAATTCCACCTTGGAGTTAGTCGCGCATTGCATCGTACAGATATAACTCGTCCCGGAACGCCCTGCAGTTGGCATCCTCATCCAGCTTCTACCACATCATTTCTATCTTTGCCTGTCTTCATTCCTCGCCAACCTACTTGACCTCAAAGACTTGTGGACTACATTCATCCCTTTGAGATCCTTTCATCATGTACTCGTACGCGGACCAGCCCACGCCACCTTTCAACTCGCCTTACCAACAACACACATCGCGGGCAGGCTCCCTACTTGAGTCACCCTATCCTTCCCCAAGACAACAGGAGCCTCGGCCCTACACACATGGTCTTGGTTTATATCCAGTCCACCCTTCGTTGAACACTCTCCCTCCATCGCCCCAACAATCGGAAGGCTGGGTTGGCGCTCAGTATCCCAACGGCACCTCGGCAGAGGCCACTGCAGATCCCTATCTGTCAGGAGCTTTCGATCACCCAGTCCCTCATTCGCCAGTACCGTGGAGTTCCTCCCAGGACTCACCTCCTACATCCCCAGGCGTGTACAGTCAACGCGCGATGTCTGCTGCTTACTCGCACGATGGCTCAGAGTCTGAGTCTTACTCTGATATCAAGTTAGAGGGCCCGGCATGGAACTCAGCAGCTCGCATCCAGTTTGGCACAGAAGTGCCAGTCACTATGGGTGGTCCGTCCTTATCAGGACATCCACCACTCACAGTAGCTCCCGATCGGCTTAGCACACACATGTACTCCTACGAGAGTGCGTATCCATCACCAGCTATGCCTGGATACGGCTCGGGACCGGTATACAACTACAGCAACCGTAACCCCGTACGGGCATCGCCAGTGATCAGGACTGCCAATGCACGAGCTCGGGCTGCACGAGCTCCTCGAACTGCCATCGCAAAACGAGCACGCAACCGCAGGCACACTGATCCCGCCAATGCTACCTACCACTGCCTGATTTGCACCGACAGGGGTTTTGCCAGAAAATACAACCTCAACCAGCACATGCTTACACATGCGGCCGAGCGAAAGAAGCCGAATGTTTGCCCACACCCTCAGTGCGATAAACACTTTGTGCGCAAGACAGATCTGGCTCGCCACAACCAGAGCGTGCACACGAATGACAGACCTTGGAAGTGTGCAAGGTGCCCTGCAACCTTTCCTCGTAAAGACACGCTTAGCAGGTCAGTAGTAACCTGATTGTGTGTTCATTTCATCTTGCTAACAACTTCTCAGACACGAGGAAGATGGATGCAGTCGCCGCACCCAAGTGAATGCCGATGGCGTAGCTTTCACGCGTTCAAAACTCTGATCGACGGCATAGGTCAGACTCAGCCGCTACATGACTCTTCATCGATCAGCGAGGGCTGTCCTGCACCAGCACTTGATACATGGAGCACAGGGAGACACGTCAGAAGCAGTTCGTTCAGTGGAAGATTCCACTACGGGTCGTAGCAAATTATGTCGCTGTCTTGTTTCAAGGTTTTCTTTACATTGCGTGGGTGGAAATTTGCAACAATGGCGTTTTAGTGCACTCCAAAGAATGTGAGAGCTATAGAAAATCCGTAGTTACGTGGTAAGGTTGCCCTGCTTCATCGCATAACGGCCCCTCTTGTTTACTAGGCGAATATGATCACGCTCGTTCACACTACACCATGAAACCTCTGCAATGTACAAAACTCAAATCATGACCAGCTCCTCTAGCATGGTACCCTAGCAGTCTAGGAGGCTGGAAGGACGCCACCTAGATCGATCCAAGGAGACTGGCTGCAATAAGCCGGCACTGTCCACAACGTCTTTTTGTACGACCCACCTTAGGCGGGGATACGCCGGGGACCACTACCGCAAGCCACGAAGCGCGACCCTTGTCAGATCAAGTCTACATGGATGTGGGCTGTTTGTGAAGTGTTGCAGGTATGGTGCATATTAAGCGCCCTCGATGTGAGCGAATTCACGCAGGCCGCATCTAACTGGCCAACGATACGCTGGGGAGGTGGCACGGTGAGATAGCTTGCGGACGGACCCACGATGCTACTAATTAGACGCAGCATGCTCTTTCGCGGGCTATATTACCTGTGATTTCAGTCGGAAACTAGTCTGGGGCAGCTGTAGGAACAAGGTCAGTGGACGGATGCTGCTCATGCTAAGCTGGAGCGTTCCCACCACATCACGCATCGCTGCCGACCCACATCGCAAATCAATCCCGGAACTTGTCTCTGCTCCCTGTCCGTGTACTCCAGAGACTAGTCGCGCAGCGTTGTGATGGGCGCTTAATGTTTGGCCGTGTGGCCTTGTCTTATCTGGCTCGAGCCACGTCGGCTCGTTGGTTGCAGCCCTCGAGCGCGCTAGGCCCCACACGTCACGGCCGCCAAGCTCTCTCCCACCACGATCCTCCAACGACCTCCCCAATCTGGCCGTGCTCGTTTCGACGCGTCTCTTTTCGCTTACCCTTCAACCCAGGCCCGTCGCAATAACGGCGACCTTTGCTGCCTAACCCGGGATTCTGGGTCTGAGCCAGCCAGCAGCTGCACGTTGTTTTGGCCCCTAACATCCTTCCCCTCCTCCGCACTGATACAGGCGATGCGATCAGCGTCTCGCTCGACACGACGAACTGTGCATGACGACATCAAATCAAAGAGGAAAGGATCGTGCGACAGACGTTCTGCCCCAGGCGCCACTCAGGTGACGCTCGTCCTATGCGAGTGACAGCCCTCATATGCGACGGGACGGGACCTTCTCACCCCATTATGGCTAGCCATCATCGCTCGGCCTCCATGCTCCATGCCGCGAAATAAAGGAAAAAGTCACCTGTGCCGGGCCGGACAGGGCCATCTCGACTGAGACATCCTGCTGCAATGCACATCAGTCGGGTCGCAGTTTGGGCCATTGCAACATTGGCATATCTTTGCAATCACCTCCACGTAGACTATACAGTCTGCATGTATTGCTGGGGATTGACGGCATACCTATACGAGCATCGCTTCATCCTCCATTGGTCAACTCATCAACCCAATAACATCATGAGAAAGGCCAAGCCTGTTTCCGCCCGGTCCAAAAATGGGTTGTCACTGACGAGTACCAGCCTGTTGTACCACTGCATCGAGTCTCGCCCACTGCAGTGCTCGAATATGCTTAGCCCACACAGCAACGCGGAATTTATCGCTTGAACTCAATAATGAACGACCAATTGTGCCGCGCACCCGCCGTGTTCCTGCAGTGAGCTGACCGGAAGATCCACGTGTAATCTAAGCAGTCAGCAATCTACCATGCGACCAGCCGCACCAAATTTACGGGAAGGAAGGTGCATCGGTTGGCAAGTTTGTACAACATAAAGCGAGACCCAATATGCGTGGTTTACATGGGTCATACGGAGAAGATCACGGGGACCAAGTTCTCGAAACAATCCTACGAAGGAGCGTTTCATGGCCGAGCACTGACCGACCCATGTAGCTGATTGGACGTTCCGTTGTGACAACGCCAGAAGTCCACGCATTATATGGGTAAGAGGAACGTGGTTTGACACTGCCGCTCATGGCACACATTACCTGCTAGGCTGGCTGACGATCACGCCGGTGCATTCTCGCAGCCTAGTGGCAAGAAGAGATTCCGCCTCCGTGGAAGAAACCCCAGCGACGTCAAAATCCATAGTCATCTGTGTCCCTGCTTATTGCGATACCACATAGAAGACAGCCGAATGCTGTTCGTGCAATCTGACGTTGCAAACCTTGGTACAGGTTACTGGAAAACCACACACATGGCACTGGATACATACTGGACGCAACACCACGCGGTTGCCATGCACGCACATTTCCTGGCGCTATGTTGTGCGAATCGCGTTCCCCAAAGCGCTAGACGGCGCTTCTAGGTTCCGAGTCGATCGGTAAGGCGTTAAAAAACCTGGAGTTGCCGCGATGCTTCCGCTGCCCGCGCGAGCCGCAAAACCCCTGCTAGCGATGTCTGGTGCCGCGTCCACAGTCCGCGATAGACGCCGCCTCGCTAGAGGTGTGTGCAGTGCAGCTAAAAACAACGTCGAATGGTGGGTGCTTTCAGCCCGCACATACGCTTCGTGTGAAGGTATGACATAGTTTGAAAATGAGAAGACGAACTCGGATAATCTTGCTCTCTTTCTCTACTCTTACTTTCTGTACTTGCCCGTCTCGTCATTTGGAAAGTGCGTGAGGTCACAGCTGGTCAGGCCCCCCTTTCCACTTCGGTCTTCAGCAAATTCTGTTCGCGCGTCGAGCAGGGGTATGGCGCTAACGGCTTCAATCGATCCGCCGGCTGCAGTGGAGCAGCTCAGGGCTTATGACAGTCTCCACCCACATACAGCGCCAGCCTGACTCTTGCAGTGGCCCTGAGTGCCGAAGCTACACAATACCCTGCAGAACCAGTGGAGCTATCAACAGGGAAGCTGTTCTCACCTTGGAAGCATGGTATTTTGCATAGGTCAGAAAATTCGGACTGCACTCTTCAGTATTAACTTGTCCACTTAATACAGGGCCCACTTTGAACATCGGTAAACCACACCTGTACCACACGATCTTTTTCGTTAGCTCAGCGTACTGTCTTCATGCTCGGGAATTGAAACGGAGAATTATATCACATATCTCCGGTATCCACTAGAAGCTCATCAGGGTTCTTCCAAGTATATGTACCAACCGTACGAATTTCCCAAGACGGTTTACTACGTTCGGGTACGGTATGCTTCTTCCCCGGCCAATGGCATCGAAGAACGCACGGACAGCGTACCAAATCAAGATGCAAGCCGAACCTTGGAACTATATGTGGTACTGTATTGCGACACTAATGTTATGCAAAACCCAGACCGAGTACCAGGAGGTAGGTACGCTTGTGATCCTACTGTAACTCTGGTGACTTGGCAGATGGCCATCCACGATCGAAGAAGAAGGCGGCGAGCTACATGCTGTTCGTAGTTAGTCCGCACATCTTGGGCGCGTGGAACACAAACTGCTCAACACCGGACAGAATTCCTCAATGTGAGGCTAAACCCTTTTCTGAGGCTTACATGCCATTTACTAGACGCAGTAGGGGTATCGAGATATGTGCAGTCTAAGTATAACTTGGTCCGACGCGAAGCGGTGTTCGAAGGGTCCGTATCACTCCAAGCGCTTGATTCATGAATACCATCACCCTCACGATGCCGGACTAAATCCTCTAAGCATGTCCGCGAATAATGTTGGCGGCATCTCCGTTCATCTTCACAATCAGCCTCGCCGGGTTCGGGGTCCATCTTCAAACAGTTAGGACGCTTGGCATACCTACGGCCTTTCCCTTGCTTCGGCACTGTGGCAGGATGCCGTCCAATATTGTAGCCCCGTGTTTTGCGACGATTGCAGAAGCAGCCTTGTCGTTGAGCCTCAAATGTCAAACAAAAATGATGAGAGATGCATATCGTCCGCGTCCCCCGGCCCCCTTTCTGCAATCTCACAACGGTGAGGCACAGCCAGATCGGTGCGGCAACTGGAAACTCCCGCAAGCGTTTGCTGTCCACAAACGGCCGATTCGCCGAGATCGTCGACTTAGTGGGCGCGAAGCTGCGCCGCCCGATCATAGCAAACGATGAACGCAAACCGAGCGCAGACAAGAACCCTCCGCGGGGGATAAGCCTGGATCTCCTCATCTCGCTTGCGGGGAAGCACAACCCTGACTTCCTGCCTGAAAATCGTACGAGCATCGAAAACACAAATGACTAGACGGCGATGTCGAGCTATGATGCTCGCAAGCTGCATTGCAGATGACAGCACATCCAGCAGACTGGTAGCGATCTCTCGGCGCTCAGACACGCTGTCACACCAATCGATACGAAATTCCGACCAACGACGCCGGCACGCGCATGTCCACGACTCCCGGCAGGATGCTTCTTGCAGGACAAATCTTACCGAGCTATACAAAGCGTTCCTTGTGGATAAAAAAATGCAGCGAAACGAAGCCGAGAGGTACGGAGACCAACACGAAGACCCTGCAGTCCAACAATCCAACTCAGGCAAGAGCAAATATGCGACAGCGGTCACACCCGGATCGACTCCGCCTTTGCGATTTGAGAAATGGCATCCTCCATCCCCCATCCTGCATATGCCCGTTGCCACAACGTGTGATGAACTGTGCCTTCTCGTGGCCATTGATTACGCGCCAGCCGCCCGCCGATCGGCATCACACCAGTGTTATCAGCAACCGCCATGCATTCAGCCCTATTTAGGCCGGTGGGATGAGACAAAAAGATGGATATTTGCATAATTCGAGCGGGATAGGTGAACGCATATTGGCCTGTCTAGGCAGGAGACATGCGAAACAGGAAAGTGACAAGTCGATTATACTTGCTAACACTGGTCTCGAATGGCGGTAAATTTACCCTCTCAACGGTTCAGCCGTTCGCGCTTAGACGCCGCGACCTGCGACGGCCCACGGCAGACAGGCCTCAGCAAGCAAGAAGGATGCCGGCATCCGAATCTCCCATGTCTGTAGGCTGTCTGCTCCCGTGCTGGATTGTCACTGTGACCGGTCCATGTGGGTAAAGATCAATTGTGCATGGTACTCGCACTTTTCCTACTGATTGGCTCGGAGGGCGAGACGATGTGCCCTTGGCGCCTTTCGGAGTGTATTCAATCAGGGCCGAAAAAAGAGGGGAGATGGGTCGAGAAGACTTCGTAGGATCATGAGGATGTGAAGGTAAGCTTCTGTGCCTCACGGGTGAGGCTGCTTTCTGGAAGCAGGTAAGACGCATCAGCTCTCCGCAGTGGCTGACGCAAAGTGCGACAATCCTCCAGACACTACGCCGCCGATTATCGTTACGAGCTTTACCGCACATGTCTTCAGCCCGCAACATCAGGTCAATCGCTGAGGTCGTTCTTCGCGCTCCCCGAACGCCCGTGCGCCGGAAGCGCGCTTTCAGACCCCACGCTATTTGACATCAAACGTTGTTTCCCAGTATCACACCATATGACGCTTGATACTGGGGAAAACATGCTAGATACAGAAAAGTAGGTACTGCGACGCTGCCTAAGTCGACCATGAGCCACCATCGACGAGACATCAGCCGCTGGTAGAGCCACCGGCAGTATACAGTCGGTCGCCACCACAGTCAGGGTGATCCTTTGGTCTCAGCCGTATATGTGCGACGCAACGATGTGGTAAATAGGCCAAGGTGAGCCCATGGTTGATACTCCCACTGTATGTTCAAAGCGAGTCAGTAAGCCACCATTCGCGTCGCGAGTCTGTGTCGGCGCAAAACTAAGGTGACTAGCAGACGGCTGGTAGTGCCATGACGTGAAGCTCGTCTCTTATTCCCTAATCAAGCTCTCAGACACCATCAAAAAGCTCGCCCATGTGTATAGGACTTTGGGAGGAGCTAAGGAGTAGGCAGGTAGTAGCTTGATTCGCCTCTTCTTCCCCAAAAGACATAGATTGTGCGGTGAAACAACATAACCACCTACGTATCTCGTTCCTTGTACATGGGGTTTCCTAGCTTTACGCAGGAGCCTGCTTCTGGTACGATGTGCTTCTGTCATGCAGACAGGAGCCTTGGAAGTATCCAGCGGGTTAGACTACTGCACTGACTGCATAGCAAGATTAGAATGTAACATGCGAGTTCGTGACAAGCGAAAGGCCAGAGTGACCGAGACCAGCCATCACTGCGAGAGCATGCTTCACCGCCTGAATCTCTGTCTTTGATGACGGTGAGGTAGCTTTTCGAACGACCAGGGCCTGCACAGTGGCGGCCCGGTACAAGCGAGAGGTCTCGTTGCTTCCAATCACAACACCCAGGCTCCTTGCAGCTGTACAGTGAAGGACCATTCCGTGATGATACACTATATCTTTCATGCATACCGTGTTACACCACAGTCTAGACACGATTATAGCATGCCTTGCAGATGCCAATAGATGTTTCGTTGGTCCAGGTACTGGCAGGCATATCTTACGGCCAAGTGACTCTACCTCATCACATACACCTCCGCTTGGTATTCGGCAGAAGCTGAGTTATTGCCAGGCAGCAGGAGTCAGTGACGATGCTCACCGGAATGCCTTGAGGCATTTGCGAAACTTCTGCTGGCGGCTGGGATCCCAAGGCTAGAATATCGTCTGGGAGACGCCTGTCCACTCAAACTTTACTTCGATGAAGGGCGCATGAGTCCAGGCATCGGTATTGTTAGAAGCGCTGGTCTTGCTTCGCCTGCATTCATCGTTGGTATCTTGAAGTGGGTGAGGAATCTAAGCCCCAGCACTGACGCTCGATGGGTTTCGCTGATCGCATGAACAATCAGAAAGACTTCGATATGGAACTGTCATGATGGGTATTGACGTATGTCGTTCTAAATATAATACATGTTCATCTACATATCGTACCTGCGCAAGCACCGAGATGCAGTGTTGAGGCGGTGCAGCACTGCCCTGCCTGTGCCGCATGCACGTCAACTACTACGCCGTATCATACTGCCGTGTTAATCGTCATTCGTGAATTGTTCGTCCTCTCTTCTTCACCTATCGCTTCTGCCAGTCGCCAATCTTTTGTTGGGTGCTTAGATGAAGTCTCCATCACCAAAGCCACCGAATGGATTCGGCGGTCGTCCACCTGCTCCGCCGAAACCACCAGGCCCTCCAAAGCCGCCCCCGCCTGGGAACATAGGACCTCTCCCTCTGTCCTCTCTGAGTGGATCGCCTGGTCCTAGAGGGTCGTAACGCGCCCCCGGAGGTGCTCTGGGATCATATCCACCCTGTCCGCCTTGACCGCGAAACAGCGGATCATCGAAGGTGGGATGCATCCCGCCGCCGCCAAAACCGCCGGGTCGTGGCAGCCCTCCTGCTAGGTGTGGCCGAAGGGGATCATTAGGTCCGAGACCCTGTGGATATAAATCGTCATGCCCAATGTTGATGGGGTTGTTACCGGGCATGCGACCGGGCTGTCTGTTCATGCCCAACTCGTCGTCAAAGCCAGGTATGGGTTCTGGTAGATGCCGCCCCGAGCCTGGCTGTGCGGCGAGAGGATCGTTGAAAGGGTATGGTCGTGCGGGCTCCGGTTCGGTGGGGGGCTGCCGTGGGTTTGCGGGTCCCCCTCGTTGTGGTTCTTGCCGATCCGCTGTAGGGGTGCGCTCCCGGTCGGTGTTGCCCTCCTCGTAGCCTGGCTTGTTCAGCCCGGGTGCCAGCTTCTGTATGACAGATATCTTGAGGAGCGAGCCGAGGTCGTTCAGCCTGCCTGGCGAGATGAACAGTTCTTGCACCTTCTCCGACACCTGCTCCGTTGATATATCTTCAGACACGCTGAATGGTAATTGTGATTCGGATATGTAGTCCTTGGTCGTGACTTCGAAATGTGTGGTCTTGTCATCGCCGAGCGCGAGAGCGTATACGACAGCTTTGCCTCCCAACCTATTGACCTTGACGAGGTACTCCATGGCTGATTGCGCGTGGGCGTATCTGAAAGCGTATGAGGATGACGCATTCCATTCCTTCGGTAACGACTCTGGGTTTTCGGCGTCTGCGTGCGCTTCTATAAGTTCCCGAGTTATGACGTGTAAAGGTAAGGGTGAATGAGATGGGTGCTTACCTATGCGCTCGTCTTCGCCCAGCCCGATCAGGCGGAAGCCAACAGCAAGCATGCCGGCGTGTACTGCTAGTGCGACGGCTTCGGTGCCATTCTTGAGCTGTGAAGATTCGCCTTTTGGTAGCGACGTTGCCATGAACAGCGCGAGCGAACCCGAGCTTAGCGGGTTGCCCGAAGTATTCTGGTGTACCATCTTTACGGATCCCGGGTGCGTTGTAGTCGTCGAAGTTTCGCGGAGTGGATGAAGGGATTCGTGAAGGTAGTTATAGCTCGTGTATGGTTTATAGAAGCGTAGTGGTGTGAAGAAGTTTCAAGGCCGATGGAAATAAATGCACTATGGTTGGAGTTCAGGCAGCGGCCAATGACGCGTGGGCGGGGCACGGGAACGCGCTAGAGCAATGCACGATATCTGTTCATGCACGATGCAAGCGCCAGATTCGATAATCTCTCTACTGTACTACTTGCATGACATCACTGTCGAGATCAAAGTTTCCGCAAAAAGCAAGTAATATTGCCGAGCCATGGGAATGCTCAGTATGCACCTATGCGTAAATCAAGACTATCGTGCTACTCCAAAGGCATGTGCGCCAACCCGTGGGGAATAATGTGGGACCAAATACGCCAGAGGCAATGCAAGAAGAAGAATAAGAGGCTTAAAGGAAAGTGCATCGGGCCATGTGGTGGGATATCTATTCCGGCAAATCCTGTGAGTTGCTTGCTGCGAGTTCGTTCGGTTCAAGAAGGCTGCAGTCAACGTTAGCAGGTATCAAAAGGCAGTACACTAACGGACAACATACGAGTACTGTTTGTACAGTGTACCCTCGCCTCCCTTCTCCAAGTCCACGTTGAACACATAGTAGTTGCCTTCACTGGTAACTACCATAACCTGAGGACCGTTATTATTCAGCGCTACCACATTCCTCACAGGTCCCGTGGAAGAGCTTGTCGGAGAGCGTGGTATCTTGACCCACGCAAAGTCGCGCGAGGGCTCCCAGATCTCTGCTACAGCGCTGGGTAAGTATCCGCCGACGGTAGCGGCGAAGGACTTTCCAACGGTCTGCGATGTGCGTCGAATCAAGCTCCCAAAAGTGGGATTGATGGGTTTCCGCTCCGGAGTCGATACATCTGCTATGCTGGCACCGAATTCATCCGCTGTCTCTTGGCTCGTTCGACTTCCGCTACGTGCATGGGACGCGCCCATGGGCTTGCTAGGCCCAGAAGATACGCTATTACTTCTGCTGTTGGGCGCTCCTAAGCGGAAGATGTGGACAGTCTCGGTCGCCGACGATACACTAAGCAAGGTCGATGTCGAGTTGAAAGACATGCTGTATATCCTGGCCGGGATGGAGCCTCTCCGGAACTGGTACAGCTTCTGCGCATCGGGTATGGAGAAGACGCGGATGATGGTGCCCTTTTCCGATGCCGTCGCCAGCAGGGTACCATCGCTGTTCAGCGCAATGCAAGAGAGTGGAGAGTTGTGCGCCTCAATCACGTTGACTGCCTCCATCTTTGTAGCATCGTATATAAGGACTTCTCCGCTTGTGGGTGCGATGTGATCGGCTTTGGGCGGCGCGTGCGAAGGCGGCTGGAAGGTAGCGGGTGCGGCTTTGGTGGGTAGCGGATACACAAGGTAGTTGTTCTCGGACGATGCTGAGAGAGCGCATATCGCTATGCCAGTCAGTATGTGTGAAGTGCTGCTTCTTGCGACGTACCATTAGGATTAGGCGACGTCTTCTCCGTCTTGAGCATCTGCAGGTTGCTTATATCGTAGATGTAGAGTTCCGACTCGAGCACGACGACGATGCGTTTCCTGTTCATGCGCATGGCGAGGATGGCTGTCCGGAATGTCATCTCACATATGGTCGAGTGCCTCTTGTCCTTGTCAGTGCGTGCCTGGCCAGCGTCGCCTGTCCGACGAACCTTGGTGTTTTGTATACGCAGCACGCGTGGCGACAGCGTGAGGGCTACTAGCGACGTGGAGAAGAGCATCTCAAGACTGGAGACATCTCCCTCGCGCGACTCGGACTGCTTGTTAAACGGGTCGGTGGTGTATATGCGGTAGCCATTGGGCGTGCCTGTGCGATTAGGTTAGTATATATTGGGCGGATAGCAGACAGGGCGCATACCGACGCCTAGATGGCTGTGGTCCTGGTTGAAGGTTACGAAATTCATCGCTGGAGTCTGGCGTTGGCTGCGTGGTTCCGGGTGCTGCGAGGGCTGGGGACTATCCGCGTGATAGCTCGGTGCAGCTGTTGGCCGCCGTTCGCGGGGGTCCAAGCCCTACAAGCGGGTGCGCAAAGGTAATCGCAGGCCCGAGCGATTGCGATGCCGATAGCGATGCGTGTATACGCCGGTGCAAGTGATAGAAAAAGATAGCCTG
>Ga0265780_10003665_pt1 | contig 20090 bp, 9 predicted proteins | sample P1T30metagenome_FD_192432 | JGI IMG/M metagenome (GOLD analysis project Ga0265780, IMG submission 192432) | Plant litter microbial communities from East Loma Ridge, Irvine, California - P1 T30 | ecosystem: Environmental > Terrestrial > Plant litter > Unclassified | place: USA: California...
CTGAAGCTAAAACTTTGGCTGACAGCCCCAAGCTATCGACCCACATTGTGCAGCCCGGCGACACGCTATTTAGCATTGCCCGGCGCTTTGGCCTGAGCCTAGCGGAGTTGAAGCGGCTCAATCACTTGGCCTCCGACCAGGTAAAGCTGGGCCAAAAACTAGTGGTGGGTGGGTAGTACCCACCGATTACCACGTAATTTTGCCCAACGGCCGCGATTGGTTCGCGGCCGTTTTTGTTTGGTCTAGCTTCCCACCATGCTCAAAATCAACCCACAAGACGCGCTCGACTACCACGAGCAGAGCCCGCAGGGCAAAATCGAGGTAGTGCCTACCAAACCCGTGAGCACCCAGCTCGACCTGGCCCTGGCCTACTCGCCGGGCGTGGCCGAGCCCTGCAAAGCCATCGCCAAAAACCCCGACGACGTGTACAAATACACCGCTAAGGGCAACCTGGTGGCGGTTATTTCCAACGGAACGGCGGTGCTGGGCCTGGGCAACATCGGGCCGGCGGCTTCGAAGCCAGTGATGGAGGGCAAGGGCGTTTTGTTCAAGAAGTTTGCGGGCATCGACTGCTTCGATATTGAGATTGACGCGGAAGACCCCGACGAATTTATTCGCATCGTGAAGGCGCTGGAGCCCACCTTTGGTGGCATCAACTTGGAGGATATCAAGGCGCCGGAGTGCTTCCGCATCGAGACGGAGCTGCGGGAGAAGATGAACATTCCGCTGATGCACGACGACCAGCACGGCACGGCCATCATCACGTCGGCCGCCTTGCTGAACGCACTCGAAATCGTCGGCAAAAAGATTGACGAGGTAAAGCTGGTGGTGAGCGGAGCCGGCGCGGCCGCCGTATCGTGCCTGCGCCTATACCTGGAGCTGGGCGTGAAGCTGGAGAATGTGGTTGTCTTTGACAAAGACGGCGTTATCAACGCGGGCCGCACCAACTTGGCCGACATGCAGATGCGCTTTGCTACTACCCGGCCCGTCAGCACGATGGCCGAGGCGCTGGAAGGCGCCGACGTATTCCTAGGTCTGTCGGCGGCCAACGTGCTGCCCGCCGAACTGCTGCTGAAGATGGCCGACAACCCCATCGTCTTCGCGCTGGCCAACCCCGACCCGGAAATCGCCTACGACTTGGCCATGAGCACCCGGCCCGACCTGATTATGGCGACCGGCCGCTCGGACCATCCTAACCAAGTGAACAACGTGCTGGGCTTCCCCTACATTTTCCGGGGGGCTCTGGACGTGCGCGCCACCGAAATAAACGAGGCCATGAAGCTGGCCGCCGTGCACGCCCTGGCCGAGCTAAGCAAGGAGCCCGTGCCGGATATGGTAAACAAGGCTTACGGCGATAACACCCTGGCATTCGGCCGTACCTACCTCATCCCAAAGCCGCTTGACCCGCGCCTCATCACCACTTTGTCGCCGGCCGTGGCGAAGGCCGCGATGGAAAGTGGCGTTGCCCGCCGCGACATCACCGACTGGCAGGCTTACGAGGACGAGCTGCGCGCCCGCCTAGGGGTCAACCAGAAGCTGATGAACCGCATCACGTCGGCCGCCCGCTCGGGGCCACGCCGCGTGGTATTTGCCGAGGCCGATAACTACAAGATTATCAAGGCGGCCCAAATTGTGCGCGACGAGAATATTGCCGTACCCATTTTGCTGGGTCCGCAGGAGCGCATTTTGGCCATCGCTCAGGAGAACAACATCGACCTAGAAGGCTGCGAAATCGTTGATATTCTGCAAGAAGAGAAGACGCGCCACGAGTACGCCGAGCTATTCTATCAGAAGCGCTCGCGCCGGGGCATCACGCTCTACGAGGGCAAGCGCCTGATGCGCGAGCGCAACTACTACGCCGCCATGATGGTAGAAACCGGTGCGGCCGACGCCTGCATCACTGGCTTTACCAAAGACTACGGCAAGAGCATCGTGCCCGCGCTGCAAGTAATCGGGCCGGCCGAGGGCGTGAGCCGGGTGGCTTCGATGTATATCATCCAGAATCGCCGGGGGCCGTTTTTCTTCGCCGATACCACGGTGAACATCAACCCCAGCGCTGAGGAATTGGTGGGCATTATTGGCCTCACGGCGCGGGCGGTGCGGTTTTTCGACGTGGAACCTCGCATAGCGGCCATCTCCTACTCCAACTTTGGCTCGAACTCAGGCGTGCTACCCGACAAGATGCGGAATGCCACCGCCCTGGCCAAGGCCAAGTACCCGGACTTGCTCATCGACGGCGAAATGCAAGCCAACGTGGCCCTGAACCCCGAGCTGCTGCGCGAGCAGTACGGCTTCTCGCCGCTGGCCGAAAAAGGCGCTAACACGCTGGTTTTCCCCAACGTAGAATCGGGCAACATCGCCTACAAAGTATTGCAGGAAATCGGCGGCGCCGAGGTTATCGGGCCGGTGCTGATGGGCATGCGCAAGCCCATTCACATCTTGCAGCTCGGCGCCTCGGTGCGCGAGATTGTGAACATGACGGCCATTGCGGTGGTCGATGCCCAGCGCGGCGGCAAGGCGCTGTAGGCCCGTGGCACACTGCGCCGCGTAGCGGTGCCACGTTTGTAGAGAAAGTGGCAATGCCGAAAAGTGCCGCCTAGCGGTGCCAGAACGTTAACAAGCGTTTTCTGGCATTGCTAGGCGGCACTTTTTGGTTGTTGCGTTAGCAAGGCTACAAACGTGGCATCGCCACGCGGCGCAGTACGCCGCAACTTGGATTGGCTAATTAAGCGTGTAGCCCAGCGTGAGCAAAAAGCTGCGTGGCGCGCCCGGAAACAGGCGGATGTAGTCGTAGCCGCCCACCCAATAGGTGCGGTCCGCGAGGTTGTTGACGTTGAGTTGCAGGTTGACCCGATTCACGCGGTAGTAGAGCGCGGCATTGAGCAGCGTGTAGCCCGGAATGGTTTGGGCGGTGTTGAGCGACAGCGTACGCACAGTGGCCAGGTTGGAGCCAAAGCCGAAACCCAGGCCGTTCAGCGCGCCCCGGTCGAGGGTGTAGCGCGTCCAGAGATTGGCGAGGTGGCGCGGGGCATTGGGCTTTTGGGCACCTACCTCGGCAGCCAGCGGGCTCTCGCTGATGCTGGCCTCGTTGTAGGCGTAGGATGCGGTGATGCTCCAGTTGAGCGACAATTGGCCGAGCACGTCAAACTCGACGCCCTTCGACACCTCGGCGCCCACTTGGCGCAGCAGGTCGGGCTGGCCGGCGTCGTTGGCGTTGTAGAGCACGTTTTTCTGCTGAATGCGGTACACCGCCGTGGTAATGTTCAGGCGGTCCTGGAGCCAGCTCGACTTAGCGCCCACTTCCAGCATATTGCTGGTGAGGGGGTTGAACGGTCCGCCCGCGTTGGGGTTAGCGATAGTGGCGGCCGTTTGGGGATTATAGCCCTGCACGTAGGTACCGTAGAGGTTCACGTAGTCATTCACCGTAAATACCAGTCCGGCGCGCGGCAAAAAAGCGTGCTGTTTGACGGTGGTTTCGGCAGCCGTTTTGTAGCCCACCAGGTCGGTATAGCGCTCGTAGCGCACGCCCAGCAGCGCCTGAAAGCGCCCCAGTCGCAGCTGGTCCTGCACGTAGCCAGCGTGCAGGTGGTAGTAGGTGGGGTCGAAAGAGCGGGGCGCAAAAAACAGCTTACTATCGTCCTGCATACGCTGCGAGCTCAGCACATCGGTGAGGTCGAAGTGCGGCACGTTGGGCACAGGGTTGCCGCTGGCATCGAGCAGGTAGCGCGTGCGGTTGGCGGGCACGTAGGTGGCGATGGTGCCCGTGTTGGCGGCGTTGCGGTAGCCGCTGGCCGTGAGCTGCGACGCGCCGGGCGGCAGGGTTTCGCTGGCGTAGTCGTAGCCCAGCACCAGGCGGTGGGCCAGCGGGCCGGTGGTGAGGTCGTAATTAACGAAAGCCGACAGGTTATCAATGTAGCGGCGGCGCTTGCGGGCAAATACCTGCATGGCAACCTTGGTATCAATATCCTGGCCCGCTGCGTTTTGGGCATAGGCATTGGCGCTGCGATGCTCGTAAAGGTCTTCCGAATAACCAGTTTTGATATACGCCAGGTTACCCGTGAAGCCGGGCGCAAACTGGTGGCTCAGCGAGCCCGTAATGTTGTAAGTCTGCTCGTTGAGGTAGTCGTTGCCGGCCGCCAGCGCTTGCGAAGTGGGCGTCGAATACAAGTCATTTTTGTAAGTCGCCTGGCCCCGGTCAAGCCGGCTGTTGGAGCTGTTGTACACGATATCTAGGTTGAGCCGGGTGCGGGGCGAGGGCAAAAACGAGAAGGATGGCGCAATGACAAGGTTGCGGTCGAACTGCAAGTCGCGGAACGACTGCGCATCCTCGTAGCCCAGGTTGAGGCGGTAGAGCAGGGTGCTGTCCTTGCTCATCGGCCCCGTGAAGTCGGCCAGCGCCCGAAAATTCTGGAAGCTGCCCAGCGAAAAGCTCAGCGACTTACGGTTCTCGTTTAGCGGCTTTTTGGTCACGCGGTTGAGCACGCCGCCGGGGCTGGCGTTGCCAAACAGCGCCGACGACGGCCCTTTCAGCACCTCCACCCGCTCGAGGTAGTTGGCCAGCGGCTGCTTCCAGAAGCCGGTGCTGGTGCGCAGCCCGTTGAGCAGCTGCGTGTTGCTCTGCCCATTCACCCGAAAGCCCCGAATTACGATGTCGTCGTAAAATGTAAATTGCGTCACGCCGCTAAAGTTTTTGACTACTTCGCCCACCCGCATCAGGCCCTGGTCGGCAATGAGCTCCTTGCTGGCGTAGGCCACCGACTGCGGTAAGTCCTTGATTTCCGTCTCCGACTTGCTGCCCAAAAACGTGGCTTTAGTGCGGTAGGTGGTTTCCTTGCGGCCCAGCACTTCCACCTGCTGCAAGGCTTGGTGGGCGCTTTGCAGCGTGAAAGGCAGCCGCAGGCCGTGCTCGGCGGGCAGCGCCACGGTGCGGGTGTGCGGCTCGAAGCCCACGTAGGTGAGCCGGAGCTTGTAGGTCTGGCCCGGTGCCAGCCGCAGCTCGTAGCGGCCGGTGGCATCGGTGGTCGTGCCCTGGGTAGTGCCTTCTACTACGATGCTTACGCCGGGCAGCACCGCGCCAGTGGGGTCTTTTACAGTGCCTTGCACCACGCCCGCTGGCGCGGCCCCCGCTTGGTTCATCTCTTGCCCGAAAGCAACCCAGCTTATCAAAAAGAAAAGTAAAAACGCGCAGGAAAACTTCCGCATACCTTATTTAGAATGATTAAAAACAAGGCAAAGGTATTTAGCTGGACTGCTACCACAAGGATTTTTCCTGAAAAGAATTGAAAAATGGCACGTTGCAATTGCGTTTAATGGAGGTAAAGAGCGTTTGGGGCAAGCGATTTTGGCGGGCTTCTTCTCCCCTATCATTATGTACTGACCGCCCGACTCACCAGCAACCTTGATTAGGCGCTGGTGAAGTTGCACTTATAAGGGCCGTGGCAATGCGCGCCGATAGTCGCCTCCGACCGCGGTGGTAAGATTCCGGGACGCGCCTGACGGGCCGCGTTGAGTTTCGGCGGGTCGGGCTTATTTTTGGAAAGTATAAAGCCGCGAACCGCTCGCCCATTCAGCAATTGCCCTAAACCAGCATTTTGGGCCGGTTTGCGCTCCCTAGCTCCTTTTCCATGATTGCCTACCTCGACGGTAAACTCGCTTACAAAGACCCCACCCAAGCCATTATTGACACCGGCGGCGTGGGCTACGAAGTAAAAATCTCACTGGCTACGTACTCTAAGCTACCTACTGAAGACCAGAAGGTTAAGGTGTACACGTACCAGCACATCAAAGAAGACGGGCAGACGCTCTACGGCTTCCTCGACCCCAATGAGAAGGCGCTGTTTCTGCACCTGATTTCGGTGTCGGGCATCGGGCCGGGCACGGGCATCAACATGGTGAGCAGCATGGGCGTGGGCGAAATTCGCCAGGCCATCGTGAACGAGGACGTGCGGGCCATACAGAGCATCAAAGGCGTGGGGCCCAAAACGGCGCAACGCGTGATACTCGACCTTAAAGACAAGCTGCGCAAGGATGAGCTGCTGGCCAAGGCCGGCGTAGACACCGTGCCGCTGGCCCGCCAGCACAATACCCAGCGCCAGGAAGCGTTGCAGGCATTAGTAATGCTAGGCTTCGCAAGGGCGGCGGCCGAGAAGACACTCGACCAGATTCAGCACAAGCACGGCAACGAGCTGAGCGTGGAAGAGCTAATCAAGTTCGCCCTGAAATCGCACTAGGCAATCGGCCGGTACGCAGCTAGACTTACCGGGTTTGGGCGGCTTTTGGGCGGCCTAAACTTTGAAAATTCACTTAGTTAAACCCGGCAACCCGCGGCTCGCCCGCGGGGCAGCCGCACCTCTGCATCTGCTTGAAGTCTCTACTTTCTGCTGGTTACAAACTACTTAGCCCCACCGCTATGCTGACGACGGCGTTTGTCTCGTCGGTCTTTATGGCGGCTGCATGGGCGGGAGCGGCCGGGCCGGCTGGCCGGGCGCGCACCGCAGTTGGGGCGTATACGTGGGCAAGCGGCCTGGGGTTGCCGCAGCAGGGCGTGCCCGCCGATACGGGCCGCTACCGCCCCAGCCGCCGCCCCAAGGTGCGCACCCGCGACCGGGCGGGCAGCCGCTTTTCGCCGCAGCGACGGCGCTCGCCATTGGTGCTGCCACTGCCCAAAAGCGTGCAGCTCAACGTGACGCCCGACGATAGCAGCAAGCGCTACCAAGTGCGCGAAACGGTGGGCAACGAGGTCGATTACCGCGACCCCACCGAGATTTCGCGGGAGGAGCTGCTGCGCTTTCAGGAGCGGCAGGCCATCAGCGACTACTACCGCCTCAAGAGCCAGGGCGGCGTGACGGGCCTGGGCGCGCAGCCGGGCTCGGCGCAGGCGGCGCGTTTGATTCCAAAGATTGACCTAGGGCCGGTGGCCGACCGCATTTTTGGCGGGCGCTACGTAGATATTCGGCCGGCGGGCGCGCTCACGCTCAAGCTGGGCTGGCGCCAAAACGTGAACCGCAACCCCGCCCTCACGCTGCGCCAGCAGAGCGTGGGCGACTTCATATTCGACCAAAACCTGAACCTGAATTTGAGCGGCACGGTGGGCACCAAGCTCAAGCTCACGTTCAACTACGACACCAAGGCGGCCTTCGACTTCGACAACCAGATGAAGTTCGACTATGCCGGCCAGCCCACCGACATCCTGCGCAAGCTCGACCTCGGCAACGTGAGCATGCCGCTGAATAACTCGCTGATAACGGGCGGCTCCAACCTGTTTGGTATCAAAACCCAGCTCCAATTTGGGCGGCTGGGCGTGACGGCGGTGGCGGCTACGCTACGCGGCTCGGCCGACGAGGTGCGGGTCCAAAATGGTGCCCAAAGCCGCACGTTTGAGCTGAAAGCCAGCCAGTACGAGCGCGACCGGCACTACTTTTTGTCGCAGTACTTCCGCGACAACTACGACCAGAACCTGCGCAGCCTGCCCACGGTGCAGAGCGGTATCACCATCACGCGCCTTGAGGTGTACGTGACTAACGACAACCGCACTACCGACAACCTGCGCAACGTGGTGGCCCTGCAAGACCTGGGCGAGCCGCGCCAGGAGCGCATTTTCCGGCCGCAGGTCTACAACCCGGCCACGGCGGCCACGGTCAAAACGCCCGCCCGTAACATCGCCAACTTCCTCTACAATGCCATTATCAATAGCGGCCCTACGAGCCGCGACAACCTTCAGGTCGAGCAAACCCTTGGAAATCTAAACCTAGGTTCTGCCGGGGGCACGGGTACCGTGAACCTAGTGAAAAACCTGGATTATGAACGGATTAGGGCGCGCAAAATGGCGACCACCGAATACACCTTCAACGCCCAACTCGGCTACCTCAACCTGAATACCGCCCTGCTGCCCGACCAGGTGCTGGGCGTGAGCTACTCGTATATCTACAACGGCAAAACCTACAACGTGGGCGAAACCGTGAACGAGTACGGCGGCTTGGCCGACCAGAATCAGGTTATCTTCCTGAAGATGCTGAAGGCTACCAACCCTGGCGTGGGGGTAGTAGACCCGAACGCCCCGAATGTAAACGCAGCTTACAAGGTGCTTGGCAACACGCCAACCTGGGATTTGATGATGAAAAACATCTATTCCCTGAACGCCTCGCAGCTCAACCGCGACAATTTTAACCTCCAGATTATCTACAAGGACGACGCCACGGGCGTGGACTTGATTTCACTAAAGGAAGGCTCGCGCATCACCAATACGCCGCTCATTCAGGTGTTTGGGCTGGACCGGGTGAATGCCAACAACGACCGCAACGCCGACGGCAACTTTGACTTCTTTCCGGGCGTCACTATCGACCCCGAATTGGGTAAAATCATCTTCCCCAGCGTGCAGCCGTTTGGCTCGTACCTGCAAGGGCAGTTCGACCCCAACGTGCCGGCCGATGTAGCGCTCATTCCAAAGTACGTGTACCCAGAACTGTACAACAAGACCCAGAGCGACGCGCAACAGGAGCAGGTAAAGGACAAGTTTTACTTGCGCGGACGCTTCCAGGGCGCGGCCGGGGCCGACGAAATCAGCCTGCCCGGCATCGGGGTGGCGCAGGGCTCGGTGAAGGTGTATTCGGGCAGCACACTGCTGACGGAGGGCGTCGACTACCAGGTTTTTTACGACCAGGCCAAGGTTAAGATTCTGAACACGGCCTACCTCAATGCGGCCAACGAGCTGCGGGTAGCCTTCGAGAAAAACGCCTTGGTGCAGGTGCAGCCGCGCAAGCTGCTGGGCACCCGCCTCGACTACGCCGTAAATAAGGACGCGCTGTTTGGCTTCACGGCCATGCACATTCTGGAAAACCAGGCGCCCGGCATCAACCGCGTGAACGTGGGCGACGAGCCAGCCAACAACACCATTTTGGGGGCCGATATGAGCTTCCGCAAAGACAGCCGGGTGCTCACCAAGTTGGTGGACATGCTGCCCATCGTGTCGACCAAGGAACTCTCGACCGTGTCGTTTACGGGCGAGGTGGCCAAGCTCATCGCGGGCCGGGCGCAGCTCGGGCGCGGCGAAGACGGCGTGAGCTACATCGACGACTTCGAAAACGCCCGCACGCCCTACACGCTGGGCGGGCTGGCCTCCATTCCGTCGTGGCGGCTGGCGGCCACGCCAGCGCCCATTTTAGGCACCGCTACGGGGCTGGCCACCAACTTCCAGCGCGGCAAGCTGGCCTGGTACACCGTTGACCAGAGCTACTATACCGGCGGCTCGGCCGTGTCAGCCAATATCGGGGCTGATGCTCTCAACAACCACTACTCGCGGGGCATTCAGCGCAACGAGATATTCCCCAACAAAGACCTGGGTGCCACCGGCAACGGATTCGAGTATTCGTTTGACCTAGCGTACTTCCCCAGCGAGCGCGGCCCCTATAACTACTCGCCCGACGTGGACGGTGACGGCCGGTTTTTCCGGCCCGGCGCCAACACGACATTGGGCTTGCAGCGCCGGTTTGCGGGTGTGTCGCGGGCCATCACCTTCGATACCGACTTCGACAACGCCAACGTTGAGTACCTCGAATTCTGGATGATGGACCCCTTCTTGCCTGGCAAAAATGGCCTGGTAGACGGCCGCCTCACGCCCAACGGCGCAGTGGACCCGCGCGAAACGCCCACCAACAACACCACAGGCGGCCAGCTTATTCTGAACCTGGGCAACGTGAGCGAGGACGTGCTAAAAGACAGCAATCAGCACGAATTTGAGAACGGCCTGCCCACGCCCGCCGACACCAACCCCGCCTCGCTAATAACTCAAAGCCCTTGGGGCGTCGTCACGACGCAGCAGTTTCTGACCGACGCCTTTAGCGGAGCGGCCGGCGCCCGGGCGGTCCAGGACGTAGGGTTGGAAGGCCTAGACAACGCTGCTGAGCAAGCCTTTTTTGACCCAACTAAGACGCCGGGGCCATTCAGCACCCTGCCCGACCCCTCGGGCGATGACTTCCGCCACCACCTCGACCCAGCGTTTGACCAGAACAACACCCAGATTATTGGCCGCTACAAGGATTACGACAACTACCAGGGCAACTCGCCCGAAGGCTCGCAGCTGAGCTCAACGGCCTACCCCGATAAGGAGGACCTAAACCGCGACAACGTGGTGCAGGACAGCGAGAACTACTATGAGTACGCGATGAACCTGCGGCCAGGCAACCTCAATATCGGCCAGAACTACATCATCGATAAGGTAGAAGCGCCCGTGAACACCACCTCGGGCACGGGCAATACCGAAACGGTAACGTGGTACCAGTTCCGCATTCCGATTCGCGAGCCTAGCGGCACGGTGGGCCAGCTACCTAGCTTCAAGAACATCCGCTTTATGCGCATGTACCTCACGGGCTGGCAGCAGCCGGTGGTGCTACGCATGGTGCAGCCCCAATTCGTGGCCAACCAGTGGCGCCGCTACCTCACCCGCATCACCGACCCCAACCTGACGGTGGGCCAAACCAACATCGACGCCACGGCCTTCAATATCTCGACGGTGAGCGTGGAGGAAAACGGCCTGTCGAACGGGGGCGGCATTCCTTACGTGCAGCCGCCGGGCATCGTGCGCGACGTAGAGTACGGCTCTACGTCGGTGTCGCGCCAGCAAAACGAGCAAAGCCTGCGCCTGTGCGTGGAGAACCTGACCGATGGCTACGCCAAGGCCGCGTATAAGAACATCACCATCAACCTACTGCGCTACAAGCGCCTGCGCATGTACCTGCACGCCGACTCGCAGGACCCCAACACCAAGAGCGGCGATGTGTACGGTTTCATCCGCATCGGCACCGATTACACTCAGAACTACTACCAGTACTCACTCCCGCTCCGGCTGACGCCTCCGACGAGCGGGGCGCTGCCAACGGCCGATGACGTGTGGCCCGAAGCCAACCGTATCGACGTTTCCTTTCAGGATTTTATCGATGCCAAGTCGGCCCGCAACATTGCGCTGGCGCAACGCGTGCCCAACGTGGCCCTCAACATTCCCTTCACCGTAACGCTGCCCAACGGCAACGTCATCACCGTTGTGGGCAACCCCGACTTTTCGGCTGTGCAGGGCTGCATGATTGGCATGCTGAACCCGGTGGCTACCACCGACAGCCCCGACAAAGGCGCCAAAACCCTGTGCATGTGGGCCGATGAGCTGCGGGTGTTTGATTTTGAGAGCCAGGGCGGCTGGGCCGCCAACGCCCGCCTGAACGTGAAGCTGGCCGACCTGGCCAATATCACGGCCACGGGCTCATTTATCGGGGTGGGCTTTGGTGGACTGCAAGACAAGGCGCAGGCCCGCTCGACCAGCGACGTGGTGCGCGGCGACCTCAACGCCACGGTGGCCGTCGACAAGTTTTTGCCCCCGGCCCTGCGCCTGAAAGTGCCCGTGCTGGTGCAGGCCAGCACCCAAACCATCACGCCACAGTACGACCCGCTCGACCCCGACACCAAGCTGGAGCAGAGCCTGCGCAAGTTCCAGACCGCCGAGTCAAAGGCCGAGTACCAGAAGCTGGTGGTGGACCGCACCACCAGCCGCAGCATTTCGGTGCTGAACGTGCGCAAGGAGCGCGGCCCCAACCAAACCAAGGTGCACCCCTGGGACATCGAAAACGTGGCCGTGAGCTACGCCATCACCGAGCGTACCCACTCCGATATCAACACCCGCGAAGACTACTCGCGCTCGTACACGGCGGCGCTGGCCTACGTGTACCAGACCACCCCGCGCAGCTTCACGCCGTTCAGCGGCTTCAAGGTGCTCGACAGCCCGTACCTCAAGATATTTAAGGAGGTAAATTTTTCGCCGCTGCCCTCGCGCTTCTCGTTCCGCATGGACCTAGACCGGCGCTACAACCAACGGTTTTTGCAGCGCGTGCTGGAGCCTGGCACCCTGCCGACGGCCGTGGACGCGGGCGTGTTCTACAAGTCGTTCTACGTAAACCGGGTGTACGACCTGCGCTGGGACATCTTCAAATCCTTGGCCCTCGACTACACCGCCAACAACCGCGGCGTGGTAGACGAAGGTGCGGGCTCTTCGATTGACGACAGCCAAATAGCTCGGAATAACCGCGAGCAGTTGCGCCGCAACCTGCTGCTCGGCGGCCGCACCACCAACTTCGACCAAACCATCGCGGCTACTTACCGGCTGCCGCTCGACAAGTTTCCGCTCACCGACTGGCTCTCGGCCGACCTGCGCTACTCGGCCCACTACACCTGGCAGGCCGCCTCCACGGCCCTGCGGGCACCCAACCCCACCCCCAATCGCCTACTCGATGGCACCGTAGACCCCACTGATACCTCGACGGTGGCTATCAACCTGGGCAACACGGTGCAGAACAACGCCGAGTTTACGGCCAATGGCAAGATTGACCTGGTGAAGCTCTACAACAAGGTGAAGTTCCTGAACATCATCAACAACGCCCAGCCTAAGCCGCGCCCCCGCCCAGCCCTGCCGGCCGCCAACGTCCCCGTTGGCGCTCGCCTACCCAAAGTCGAAGCTGCGCCCGATACGGCTAAGAAAGACCCGTTGCGCTTTGTGAAGGCTGCCCTGCGCGCCATCATGACGGCCCGCTCCATCAACTTTACCTACGCCCACTCCAACGGCACGCTGCTGCCGGGCTACCTACCCAAAACCCGCTTTTTTGGCCTCACCGGTGGTGGTTTCGACGATTTGGCGCCCGGCATTCCGTTTGTGCTGGGCAAGCAGTTCGACCTGCACGACCTGTACCAGGAGGCTGTGTACCGCGGCTGGTACACCGAAAACAGCCAGTACCTGAATACCGGCCTGAGCTCGCTGCTGACCGACAACATCACGGCGCGCACCACGCTGGAGCCGTTCCGGGGCTTCAACATTCAGCTCGATGCCCGCTGGCAGCGCACCAAAAACGACGAGTCGTACTACCGCCGCACCATTGACACCACGTCGGCTTCGTACCGCGACGTGGGTTACCTAGAGTCGATTCCGTATGCCACCCGCCAGGATGTGGCCGACATCGCGCCCCAAATAGTGGGCACGGGCACGTTCAGCACCACCACCATTACCATCCAGACGATGTTTGGCGACCTTGCTAATAACGGCGAAACCAGCAAGGCGTTTGACCGCTTTGTGGAAAACCGCCGGGCGGTGCAGCAGCGCCTACAAGAAGCCAGCCCGGCCATCGTGTCGCCCGGCGGCTCCAGCGCCGGCACCACGGTGGGCCTCTACAGCTACAACTCGCAGGAGGTGCTTATTCAGAGCTTCCTGGATGCGTACCGCGGTAAGTCGTCGGACGGCTACACGGCCAAAAAATTCAATCCCTTCGGCGTGATTCCGCTACCCAACTGGCGCATCGAATACACTACGTTTGCCGACCTGCCGGGCATTCGGGAGGTGTTCCGCTCGTTCACCATCAACCACGCCTACTCGTCGGTTTACACGCTGGGCAGCTACACCAAAAACACGGTGTACTCGGGCGACCCCGACTTTACCAGCGGCCGGCCGGACATACCATTCACCTACAACGCCACCGGGCAGTACGTGCCCTACTACGTGGTGGGCCAGGTGAGCATTCTGGAAAGCCTGACGCCGCTGCTGGGTATCAACTTTCAGACCGTGAACAACGTAACCGGCCGCCTGCAATACAGCACCAACCGCGCCGTGGCCCTGAATACGACCAACGCCCAGATAACCGAGCTGCGCACCTCCGACATAACCATTGGGCTGGGCTACGCGGCCACCGGCCTCAAGCTGCCCTTCCGGGTAGGCGGCGAGCAGCGCACCCTCAAAAACAACCTGCAAGCCCGCCTCGACCTGAGCATCCGCGACAACACGACCATTCAGCGCAGCATCATCGACTCGACCGACCCCATTCCCGACCTCAGGAGCCCGGGCCAGGGCGGTAGCACCACCGCCCCCGTGAATGGCAACGTAGGCACCGCCACCTCGCTCACGACCAACGGCGCCCTCACCGTGCAGCTGCGCCCCACCATCGATTACCTGCTCAACTCGCGCCTCAACCTCCAGTTTTACTACACCCAAACCATCACCCAGCCCCGCGTCAGCAACGCCTTCCGCAACTCAACCAGCGAGGGCGGCCTGCAGCTCCGCTACAGCCTACAGTAGGTGAGGTGGTGAAATAGTGAGCTAGTGAGTTTTCATAACTTACTGCTTCCGCTTCGCCACGCAGGCGGCACAGCCGCTGGCTCGCCGTACTTTTGCGGCCACTCACCATTTCACTAGCTCACCACCTCCCCCATGACCCTCCCTACCACTCTGCACTACACCAAGGACCACGAATGGCTGCGCCTGGAAGGCGATGTGGCGTACATCGGCATCACCGACCATGCCCAGCGCGAGCTTGGTGACATCGTGTACGTGGACATTGATACGCTCGACAAAGAGGTTGCTCAGCACGACGTGTTTGGCACCGTGGAGGCCGTGAAGACGGTTTCCGACTTGTTTAGCCCCATCAGCGGCACCGTGCTGGAAGTAAATACCAAGCTGGCCGACGCGCCCGAAACCGTGAACTCGGACCCCTACGGCGACGGCTGGCTGGTAAAAATGTCGGTGGCCGACGCCGCCGAAATCGACGGCCTGATGACCGCCGAAGCCTACGGCGAATTGATTGGGGCGTAGGTTAGCGCCTGCGCTACCCCTATTTTTGAGCGCCATGCCCAGCCGGCTTCCCCGGCGAGCATGGCGCTTTTATGCTATTTATACTCAGTTCTATGATACCAACTTCGCCCGCACCGCGCCGCACCTACGCTATTCTGCCCATCGCCTGGACGCTCATCATGCTGTGGCTCACCCTTACCCCGTCGAAGAACCTGCCCGCCACCCCGGAGTGGCAGTTTCTGTCGTTCGACACGGCCGCGCACGCTGGTATTTTTGCGGTGCTGGCCGTGCTGAGCTGGTTTTCGCTCAGTCGCCAGCACCGCTGGCCTACGCTGGCCCGCCACGCCAGCCTGGTAGTACTGGTAGGCTGCGTCGTCTTCGGCGCCTTCATCGAAGTAGTGCAATACAGCATGAAGCTGGGCCGCAACGCCGAATGGACCGACCTGCTCGGCGACAGCGTGGGCGCGGCCCTGGCGCTCCTATTCGCAACGGGTGGCTGGCGCTGGTGGCAACGCCGCCAGCTCGCCACTCCCCTCCTACTGGTGCTGCTACTTCTCGGTAGCAGCCTTTTTTTTGCCTTGCCCACCCAAGCGCAAGCGCCCGACCTGGCCCGCGCCCGCCGCACCATTGAAGCATTGGCCGCACCCAACATGCACGGCCGGGGCTACGTGCAGGGCGGCGAGCACCTGGCCGCCGCCTACCTGCGCGGGCGGCTGCGCCAACTCGGCTTGCAGCCGCTCGCTCCCGATTATACCCAGCCGTTTACGCTGGACGTGAATACGTTTCCGGGAAAGCTGAAGCTGGAAGCCAGCGATAAACCCATATTTCAACCCGGCCAGCCTACGTTGCAGCCGGGCTACGACTACATAGCAGCTCCAAATTCGGCGGCCACCCAAGCCGCCTTTGCAAAACCGCTGCGGCTCGATTCGCTGGTCTTTTCCAATGCTGACACTGCCCAGGCGTGGGTGCGTCGCCGAGTAGTCAATCGGATGCTGGTACTAGACAGTAAGCAGCAGGCACTTCTACCTACCCTTCCAATGCTGCTTCGGCAACACTTGGATTCTGCCTATGCTTGGATAACGCTAGTGCCTAAACTCACTGCATCGCTAGCGAGCGAACAAGCGCCTCAACCCCGCTTCGAATTATTGTCCACGCGCTGGCCCAAAGGGCCACTGATTCACATGCGGGTAGACGCCAAGCTCATCCACGACTACCAAACCCAGAACCTCGCCGCCGTGGTACGCGGCAAAATGCAGCCCGATAGCTTCCTCATCGTGTCGGCGCACTACGACCACCTGGGCATGATGGGCAAAGACACCTACTTCCCCGGTGCCAACGACAACGCCAGCGGCGTGGCCCTGCTGCTGGAGCTGGCCGCCCACTACGCCCGCCCCGAAAACCAGCCCGCTTGCTCGGTAGTTTTCCTGCTTTTTGGGGCCGAGGAGGCGGGGCTGGTGGGCTCGCGCTACTTCGTGGCGCACCCGCTGGTGCCGTTGTCACGCATCAAGTTTCTGGTAAACCTCGACCTGCTCGGCACCGGCGAAGAAGGCGCCACCGTGGTGAATGGCAAAGTGTTCGAGCCCGCCTTTCAGCGCCTTACCGCCCTCAACGAGGCCCACCACTACCTACCGCGCCTCACCGCCCGCGGCCGCGCCGCCAACTCCGACCACTTCCCGTTTTCGGAAGCCGGCGTGCCCGCCTTTTTCCTCTACACGCGGGGCGGCAGCACCGCCTACCACGACGTACACGACCAGCCGGCCGCGCTCTCGCTGGCCGGCTTTTCGGGAGCTTTTGGGCTCGTGCGCGACTTTCTGGATGCCCAGATGTACCGTAAGCTTTAGCTTGCGATACGTCTGGCTGCGTAACCCGACGCCGCGCAAGCTAAAGCTTACGGTACGGTACACAAAAAGCCCCGACCGATAACCGGCCGGGGCTCTTTACACATTTATCCTTTAGTAACTACCTATAAAGACCTGATATCCTAACCTAATTCACTAACAATCATTCACTAGTATCCCCCACTTCCCGCTAGGTGCGGTATATTTTTAGCTATTTGCTTTCAGCGAATTCAGGATTTTCTTGGCCAGCGGCTCCCACTCGGGCTTCTGGCGGTCGGCGCAGTTGAAGGTGCAGATGAGCAGCTTGCCCTGCACGTCGGTGAAGAACACCAGCGTATACACTTCGTGGCCCATTTCGGGCTTCATGAATTCGAGGTAGCCCACTTTGCGGCCCGACACCTCTTTCACACCTTCGCCAAACCAAGTAGTTTGCTTGTACTGCTTGTGGTAGGTTTTCGAGAAGTTGGTATGGTACACGTCTACCATGTCCTGGTCGGCCTCGTTGTCCGAGTAGTTGAAGGACAGCGTCACCAGGTTGTTGTTGGTGAATACCACGCTGGGGCGGCTGCTGGCGTGCGAGTAGATGAAATCCATCTGCTGCTCGGTCATCAGTTCGAAGCCTTTTGGAATCAGCACCTCCACGCGCTCGCTCAGCACGCGCTTCTTAATCAGCTCAATCTCGGAGGCAGGACGGGCGGCCATCAGCAGGCCCGATAAAGAAACGAGCAGCGTTAGTAAAAGAGATTTCATATGAGTAAAAAGTAAAAGTGAGCGGGTTGAAATATGCTGCTTGCCTTTTGTTGAATCGAAGTTACGCTTAAAATCCAACTACCAATATGTCCTAATAAATTGCACTATAAAGAAGTAAAATCAAATTTAAGCCCATCTTATTTTTTATTCAAACTACTTATAATCAGCATTTTTTATTTAAAATGACAAATAACAAATTCATGAATTAGGCCTATTTTTACTTTTACCTATTGGCACATTTTATAAAATAAGTACAAAACATAGCCCGAAAGATGCAGCGTTTTTCTTGAAAATATTTTGCGGCTTACAGAATATTATTAAGCTGCTCTTTAATCTTCTCTAACTCTTCCTTCATCCCGACTACCAGGTGTTGCACCGTTGCGTCGTTGGCCTTCGAGCCGATGGTATTGATTTCGCGCCCAATCTCCTGGGCCAAAAAACCCAGCTTTTTGCCCACAGCCTCATCAGGCTGCTGAATCGCCAGCTCGAAGTAGTTGAGGTGGGCCGCCAGCCGCACTTTTTCCTCCGCTATATCGAGCTTTTCGATGTAGTACAGCACCTCCTGCTCGAAGCGCGTAGCATTGAACTGCTCGTGCTGGGTGAGCTCGGCCAGGTGCGCCGCCAGCCGCTGCCGCACGTGCGCAATGCGCTGCGGGTCGTGCAGCTCCACGGCTGCCAATTGCTGCCGGATGGTGGCGATGTAGCTCAGTATCTCTACTTGCAGGGTCTGGCCCTCGTCGTGCCGAAACTGCTGTATGGCGGCCAGCGCCTCGGTGAGCAGCGGCTGTAGTTCGGCCCAGGTGGGCTCGTCGGCAGCGTCGGCTTGGGCGGCCTGGGCTTGCTCGGAGGCGCTGGGCACCACGCCGGGCAGGCGCAGGGCCGCCAGCAGCGTTTCCTCGCTGGTCGCCACGCCCAGGCTTTGGGCAATGGCTTGCAGCTCGTGGTAGGCCGCCGCCAGGGCAGCCCGGTTGAGCACCGATGCCGTGGGTGCGGCGGCCGGGCGGGTATAGTCTAGGTTGAAATTAACCTTGCCCCGCAGCAGCGCTTTGGTAATTTGCTGCCGGATTTCGAGTTCGTGGTTTTGCAGAAAGCGCGGCAGGCGCAGGCTGAGGTCGAGCGTTTTGGAGTTGAGCGAGCGTAGCTCGATGGTCGCGGTGTAGTGTTCGGTTTCGCGGTGGGCCTGGCCGAAGCCAGTCATGGAGAGTAACATAGGAGCAGAACTGCGAGCGCGGGCAACGCCGGAGCAGCGTTGAGTGATACAAAGGTGAGCCGCAAAACTATCGCCAGCCAGCCGTTGGCGACCGGTGCGGCCATTCGGCTTCTTAACGGGCCGTTTCGCTCGCTAAACGTAAATTGACGCCCAGCCGGGTAGTGCCTTCTCGTTGCAGCTTTTTAAGCGCCGCAATGAGAAGACTTTATTTTTGCCGCTTACCTCACTACGTTTTCCCGCCTTGCTCCGCATCCTGCACCTGCCCAAGTGGTACCCGCACCGCTACGACGACCAGGACGGCGACTTCGTGGCGCGACACGTGGCCACCATTGCGGCGGGCCCGCCCGGTGTGCTGCCGGTCCAGTCGGCAGTGGTATTTGCGACGGTAGCGCGGGGGCCGCTAAAGGGGCTCACGGAGGCCGAAATTGACCTGAGCGGGCCCGTACCCACCTGGCGCTACTACTACCGCGCCCGCCTCACGGGACTGGCCAGCCTCGACCGGGGCCTGAAACTGTTGCTGTGGCTGTACTGCGCGCTGCGTGGGGTGCGCGCCGTGCGGCGGCATTGGGGCGGGGCCCGGCCAAGCCTGGTGCATGTGCACGTATTACTGCGTACCGGGCTGCTGGCGTGGGCTTTACGGCTAGTGCACGGCCTGCCTTACGTGGTTACTGAGCACTGGACGCTGTACCTGCCGCAACGGCGGGCCGCCCTGGGCAGCTTGCGCCTGACCTTGACGCGGCTGGTAGTGCGGCGAGCGCAGGCGCTGCACACGGTATCGGCGGCTCTGGCCGAAGCAATGGCCGAACTGGGCATTTGGGCCCGCTACACGCAGGTAATTGCCAATGTGGTAGATACCGGTTTATTTCAGCCCAAATCCGGCCACCAACCTAATGCCACTGCTCGCCGCCTGCTGCACGTATCAGCTTTCAACGATAGCGTCAAAAACCTGTCGGGCGTGCTGCGGGTCGTAGCCAGGCTGCGCCCCGACTGCCCCGGCCTGCAACTGCGCGTGGCGGGCTACGGCCCCGATGAGCAACGCCTGCGCCAGTACGCCGCCGAGCTCGACCTGCTGGCCGACCACACGGTGGTCTTTTTGGGCAAGCTGCCGCACCCCGCCGTGGCCGCCGAAATGCAACAGGCCACCGCCCTGGTCTCGTTTAGCCGGGCCGAAACGTTTGGCTGCGTGCTGCTCGAAGCCCGCGCCTGCGGCCGGCCCGTGGTAGCCACGCGGGCCGGCAGCGTGCCCGAGCTGTTTGAGCCAGCCGGGGCCTTCGGCCTGCTCGTCGAGCCCGACGACGAAGCCGGCCTGGCCGCCGCCCTAGCGCACGTCCTAAAGTCAGCTAGCCAATTTGACCCCGCTCGCTTGCAAGCCGATGCCACTGCTCGCTGCGGCGCGGCGGCCGTGGGCACAACTTTTCGGCAGCTGTATGCGCGGGTGCTTGGCACCTAATTTTGCCGGTGTCCTGCTTTTTGGCGTGTGCTACCGAGCAGTCGCCGGGGCCGCTCGGTAAATACCCGTTGGCTGCGCGCCCGCCACGACTCCCCTACTCCTCATCGGCCGAAGCCGATTTATCTGCCCCGCGGGGATTTTAGCCTATGAGACTTCTCCGCCCGCTATTTGAGGCCGCCGTAGTGCTGCTGGTGGCGCTGGGCCTGGCGCGCTGGGCCCTCGGTATTTTCAGCAAGAAAACAACCGTTTACC
>Ga0265780_10003666_pt1 | contig 20086 bp, 17 predicted proteins | sample P1T30metagenome_FD_192432 | JGI IMG/M metagenome (GOLD analysis project Ga0265780, IMG submission 192432) | Plant litter microbial communities from East Loma Ridge, Irvine, California - P1 T30 | ecosystem: Environmental > Terrestrial > Plant litter > Unclassified | place: USA: California...
TAAGACGGCAAACCGAGTATTGAAAGCTGTTTTGAGGAGGGTTTTGGAGAGCCTGAGGTCTTCTTGAACCCGTATTTAAGTATCTACACTGGTGTACTCTAGAACTAAGGTATTGCCATAAGCAGTGCGGCGAGAAGGCGTAGCAAGCTATGCGCGATGGAGCTAAGTCTCGGACACACTTAGATGAAGGTCGATGTTGCAACATCGGACGAAGCAGGACCGGAAACAAGGCTAATGCGCCGAGCGAGCTCTTGAAGCTGCCGAAGTTGACCAGAGACAAGGCCGAAACAACGGTCCGTAGGCACGGACTTCATGGTGGAAAGGGCCCTTTGAAGCATATTCATGACGTCGGAGAAATGTGATAATTGCAAGCTCATCAACTCACGACTCAGAATTTCGGCATCGGCAGGGTCGAGGTCGTAGGGTCCAAGAGAGAAAATGTGATCTGTGGAGCCTTTGATCAGGTCACCGGGGAGCCACTGTTTGCATACCCATTCGGCTATAGTGATACAGACAACGGTAACGCTAGACAAGGAGGACCGGCGTGTCCGACAGGTGTTGCAATCGAGTAATGCGCGGCATCGCACCTCTGCGTCTTCCAGGAGCTCCAGCGACTTCGGAAGATCTGTTGGCCCGGTACCGAACTGCTCAACCCGCATCAGCGTGTGAAGGACTGATAAAGTGCAGCCGCAGGTAGTTGTAGCCATGACCTTGCGCTTGTTCAGTATGTCTGTAGTCTCATCAAGTAGAATTATGCTCACCGCTAGGGCCCTTCTGTCCCGAGGTCCAAATTTTGGATTGAAAAGGAATCGACGTGAACTGATTTGGAGTCATAAAGTCATATTCAAGGTAAGTGTCGGCCTCCGATCCCCAATTTGATCGGCATCGTAGACGTTGCGGGAGCGCGGGATATCTACGGTCTAGCCAAAGCCGCATAGCTGCAGTTTAGCATGACCGTGCGTATGCAACGCAACTAAACAGCACAAAGTGGACGCCTACCACTGTGTACATTCTCCGGGATAAGTTTCATGAGTGGAGACCTCATCTTGCGAGCAGGACCGAGGTTCGAAAAGCTCCTTGTTTGCCCCCCTTTCACCGACAAACTCTATGCCAGAGACCGTAGTAAACGCATCTGAATGCGATGTCGCCTAGACCCGTTGTCCTGAGTTCGACTTCCTCGCCTACCAAGCGTACAAACTCCAAAGGCGCAGCAGGCATAGCAAGCGAAGCAGTTTACGAGCTCGGCGTTGGTAGGTTATGCAGTCTAGCGACTCATTGTTTCGCAGGATGCATTGTCAGGTTATCTCATAAATCAGACTCTCTAGCGGGCTGCCCTGATACCGGCCCGGGGCCGCGCTAGGGCCGCGCTAAAATCTTCTGCGAACCGGCGTCGCTTTAGCGCCGCCAGGGTAAGCGGGGCGTTGTTAGGCGAAGACTGGCGACGTTAGCCAAAGATTGGGGCTGTTAAGGGCTCGTGCTAGGAACGTGCTATGCCGGCAGCAAGGCTCCGAGACATCTTTCCCAATATAGTTAGACATCACTTGACGTAAGCGATTTCACCGGCATAGACTGCCATCAGAGAATTTGGCATCCCTGGCCCGCCGACTTAGACGCCGCTCGGTGTTCGCCGCACTTGCGCCTGCAACTTCACTCCCCCCCATGAACGGGCCGTTAGCGTGTAAGAGCCATTCAGGGGTTTTTACAATATCAGATTGGACAAAACCCTTGACCTAGCTCTTGCACGCTAACGACCCGTTCATGGGGGTGAGAAGTGTACAGGGTCACCAAACGCCAAGTCGCATCCGCAGCTCCTTAGCTTCCATGAGTTCTGGAAGGCTTATTCTAATTATTGTGCACAGATCTAACATTGTTATGCTGATGTATTGAGATACGCAACAGTCTGACACAGTAATATTACTGACAATAGCTAGAAAACATCAGGATGCGACATAGTGTTTGGTAACTTCATTGTTTTGCTGCATCTTGAAAAGAACTGTTGCTATGCTTTCTGTTTCCAAAGCTCAGGCTGAATACCACACTCCCACGTGATCTAATAAATGTCCTTGCCCTGCCTTTAACCTTATTATAGAATTTGGAATTATGCTAAGTGTTATGGTACATCATGCTAGGTAATAGACACGCAGTTCATTCAGCTTTCTTTCTTTAGCAAGGTTGTCTGTTCAATAGTCTATAGTTTCGTCCTTCGTAGCTTATCTAGTCTAAACTTCTTAGTGAAAATTCTAGCCTACGTTTTGCGTTAGTGACATGTAGTGTTTAGGAAGAGAAATTCGTACCCAAACAGTTTGTAGCCCAAATGTTTCCAGGACCCAAACAACACGGCTCCAGGGACCGATCCAGAAGTTCATGGGAGGTGATGCCACCTTTGTGTAGACATCTTTTGCAAATTGTCCTCGTGCAAGCGTTTTTACGCCATCTGATAGCAGTTACCATCTGTGCGTCACCATAGCGCATTGATTTTGCTTACGATCTTTATGAGACATGCGTGAGTTAAACTCTGCTTGCACAGGTTGGTACAGAGACGATGAAGGAAGAACTCGAGTTGCACGGGTCATAAGGCCGCTCTCGACAGGTCCACTCAGGACCTTTAGAAATTAGCAATTCGTTGCCCCTGCAATGATGCATGGACAAATTACATACCGTCATAACCTTAACGCTAAAACAACAAGATTAGTATAGAGAACTCTCAGATTGTGGAGGTCGTGCTCACTTGAAAGGGCTAAGCTCGATACGAAGTGTATTACCCATGGCAAGTAGAGCAGCTTTACTGCCGTTATACGCGCCTAAATTTTGACAGGATCAGAACATTGTACTCTTCAAGTGAGCTGTGGATGCGCAAACCTCCGAAAGCATATGGAGAGTATGCTGCTAGGGATCCAACATTGACAATGGTGCCTTTGGATTCGATCAAGAGGTCAGACATAGCCTTGATAACCCGGATCGTTCCGAAGACGTTGATGTCGAAGATACGATGTAGTTCGCTCATGTCAAGATCGAGCACAGGCATGACATAGTCTTCGCCACATTAGCTTGCTGCTGTGACCCTACTTGACAGTGACTTACTAATTCCACTGTCGGATGGGTTAGCCTTTTGCAGCATTTACACTTCGATCAACATTAGGCGGAGACTACTTACGCCGAATTAACTAAGACATCCAACTTTGCGAAATGTTTGTGCAGAAACTCAGAGAAATCGGCCACGCTGGCGTCAAGGGTGACGTCCAGAGCGCAGCAAATCATCCCCAGAGCCTCGAGATCTGGAAGCTGTTCGTGCGGAAGGCATGTTGCACAGACGAGGTAGCCTAAAGATGAGCGATTGCCAGGTGGAATATTGGACACGTGAACGTATTACCATTTTTATGGAATTCCAAGGCCAGAGCCTCACCGATACTGTTCGGGCTGCATCTGTGATTTAGGCAATAGCTATCAGTGATTTCGTCACTCACATGTGTTGTGTTTAAAGCTTACCCAGTGATCACGACAGTTTTCCTGCTCTTCCCCATTTTTTGTAGCGCGACTGAATGAAGAAAAGTTCAGCGAATTGTTAAAAGTGCGACATGACGTCTTTGAGGTAGTTTATAGAGCATAAATTCCCCCTATTGAGCGCGACACTGCATCAAACCGTTCTTAACTCGGGAAGACGGCTTCGGCGGTCGATCTAGCACAAACTGGGCTATCACCGAGAGTGAATCAATTGGTCATGTATTCTAATGCCCGAGATTCTTCACGATCTGGTATATTACATTGTGTGTCCAAGGTCCGTTGTCTTACAGAAAACTCTATGGGTTGGTTCTGGTTCAGAGTTTAGAAAATGAGTCGGGTGCCGACCTTGTTCCTATTAAAATGAAGGGTCGGGTACCGACTTAGGGCCGGGTACCGAATTAGGGCCGGGTACCGGATTAGGGCCGGGTACCGAATTAGGGCCGGGTACCGACTCATCCGCTTCCATAGTCCGATAAGTTCGGCCGAGCCAGACACGAATAATATCGATTTTCAGCACCTTCCAGCCTCTTATCAATCGCAGCAGATGGATAAGAAAGCGCTTCATGTTGAAAGCTGCAACTATCCATGTCAACTCACGACGTGTTCGTAGCTCAACGAAGGACAGCGAAAGAATGAAACCCGACCAGCATCAGACACCACCAGAGCCCATGGTTCTGGAAGCAGGGTCCACTATCACTGATCCTTCGCAAAATCTGGTTAGATGGACGGATGATGAAGATTCGGAAAATCCGAGGTAATGCAATGCAATAATAGTGTTGATCCTCGCTGATCATTGTGCTAGGAACTGGAGTCCTTCGAAAAAATGGCTTGCTCTGTCCACTGTTTCATTCCTTTCTTGTATAAGGTTGGAATAGAAGTCCACACGGAAAAGGTGTCAACATGCTAAAGTTTCCAGTCCTTTAGCTTCTTCAATGATTGCTCCGGCCACACCGCTCATCAGCAGGGATTTGAACAACGATTCAGAAACTTTCTCAGTGCTCGTGGTTACCTTCTTCATTCTTGGCTACGTGGTAAGTCCGCCAACATCATAACCAGTCTCTTCGTTTTAGAATGCTTATGTGGTTGTGTACAGGTCGGATCACTTCTGTTTGGCCGCTTAAGTGAAATATATGGCCGCCGCCCTGTGAGTAATCTCTTTGTTCGCCCTGGACATTGAAGTCACACTTTGGCTTGGTAGCTAAGTCTTTGCAGATTCTTTTAATCTCCACTTTTCTTTTCTCGATATGGCAGCTGGGTTGTGCACTGTCTACCAGTGTAGAGATGCAAATGGCCTTTCGTCTGTTCGCCGGCTTTGGGGGCTCTGGCTGCATCGCTATTGGTGGAGGCATCATAGCTGATGTTTTCGATCTCAAAGACCGTGGCTTGGCTGTCACAATATTCTCTGTAGGACCCTTGATGGGTCCAATTCTGGGTCCTATTGTAGGTGCATACATTAGTCATGACCTGGGGTGGCGAGCGGTAAGTGATTGCTTAGCTTGAATAACGCTTGACGTTGACTAATTGCTTAGATCTATTACTTCATGTTCATCACGTCCATGATAGCAGAGATATTCACCTTCTTTGCGGTGAAGGAGTCCAACCCTCAGACCATACTGTCTCGCAAACGCGATCGATGGCAGAAGCTCACTTCGACACCTCTCTTCCTCGAGAATGAGGTCACTGCTAGCGTTAGCAAATCGCCCATCTATGACTTGCTCGTCTCTACATTTCTACCATGGAAGGTGAGCTTACATACACCGTGCTTCTTATCAATCGCTAAACACCCATAAAAAGTTGCTTTTCTTTTCGCCAGTATGTGCCTTACTGTGTGCATACATGGCATACGTGTATGGTTTGTTGTACTTGCTTTTTACGACAATCTCGATTGTTTTTGCAGGAACTTACAGATGGTCGATCAGTACATCGAGTCTGGTGTACGTTTCTATTGGAATTGGGTTTGCCATTGGTCTCGTAGCACACGGTGCCCTCTCAGCTAAGATGTTGAAGGGGTCTTTGAAACTTAGCAATGGCGTGTTTGAGCCAGAGATGAGGTTAGAACCTTGCAAGATCCTGGGCCTCCTAGTGCCTTTGTCTTTTTTCTGGTATGGTTGGGCGGCGGACAAGCAAGTGCACTGGGCCGTCCCAGTAGTGGGTCTCTTGCCTTTCGGTGTCGGGCTGATAGGTGTCTTTCTGCCCATTCAGAACTACATGATCGAAGCATTTCCGGAAATATCAGCAAGTGCAACGGCTGTCTTGGCTTCTTCGAGGAACGTTGTTGGAACATTCCTACCGATCGTTGCGCCAAGCATGTGTAAGATGCCCGTTCTTTTCGTCTACTTCCTCGCATCTTGATTAACATTGAGTAAGAGCTAACCATGTGAGAATAGATCGACGAATGGGAATCGGCTGGGGAAACACCCTGCTTGGCTTCCTGTCCATCATTGCACTTCCTTTTGCCTGGATTGTAGCAAGGTAAGAAGACCTCGAGCCGGTTCTATAAATGTCATACTTTGACTAACGTAACAATAAGGTATGGGAAGTCGCTCAGAACCAGATATCCAGTGAAACTGTAGTCAATGAACAGAGTTTTTTTGGCATTTCCCTTTACCCAGATGTTGGAAATTGACGGCGGTACATAGTCTGATACATCAACACCAACAGGTGGTGAAAGATGATCCTTCTCAGCAAATAATACAAGAACTAGAGTGCACGCACTACCATTGAGCAACGCAACAGATAGACGTGCGGTTTGAAGGTAGCTGCACACGATAGTCCGCACGCAGCATGCAAACTAAAGACGAAGTCGACAGATGCGAGTTTCTGCTCGGCCCTAGGCAAGACGTTGAAAAACTATTTTAGAAACGATTTTCAAAATTCGAGATACATGCGTGTATCGTAAGGCCATTATGGGGCGGGGCGAGCTGCGTCCAGAGGAGAGAGAGCGCGCAGTAGCTCAGCGGTTGTGTCGTACAGTAGAGCGCGCGATAGATTGTACGATCAGAGATTAACCAGGCGGGCTGCTTAATCAGGCCCTCTTCTGTGTAGCTAAGCGCACAGTAGGAATCTGAACATGTGAGCTGAGCATCGTCTCCTCTATATAGCTACGCACACAGTAGATAAGAGATCGTGCAGCCGCAAGACTCCAGAGCGCGCGATGGCTTCGTGGGCCCTTCTCTATATAGCTACGCACGCAGTAGACAGTCGGTTGACAGACTAATAATCAGTGTCAATTAACTCAATGTGGGGATTATACGCCAACAGCGGGCGTACGCACGTAGGTGAGCTAGCAAACAGAGACCATATGTGTGAAGGATAAATAATTGTCTAAGAGATTACAGGTATCCGCTATATGTACTTGAGCGAACACGTCATCTCTCATACAATCGTTCAACATATGTAAAGCTACTTTAGTGTTAGGCAATGTTATCCCCTAGCAGCTGTGCTTACAGCACTTTCTGTTCCCTCGCCTCTCTCCCAGTCACCCTCCTTGAATGTATCAGCATTGCCAGCCATGGCTCTTCGAAGTGCCCATTCTTTAAAGGTTGGGAAAGATTCTTGGTGTTTACCTAGGGGTCGGAGTTGAACGTCGTTATTGGGGCGTACAAAGTATGCCAAACTGTATCTGGCGAAGGGATGCTGCTTGCCAGGCGGGGTGGAAACTCGATGTATATTGCTCTTGTACTCGCCAGCAGACCACTTGACCATAGCATCACCTAGGTTGACAAGACAGGTCCTTGGCACAGGCTTCACCCATTTCCAGCCTGATTTCTGCCCAGGAATTTGGTTGTCTGCAATGTATAGCTGAAGGCCTCCAATGGCGTTGAATAGAACTGTAAGCGATCCCCAATCGGTGTGAGCCTGGAGGTTTGCATTTTCTCCGGCTGAAGCAGGACATTTTAACAGGCGAACGTGAGTTCCGGAATTGTTACTATGGCTGTGGAGTTTAGGAAGATATTGCGGATCTGTAGATTTGATGTTCAAATCGGTGGAGAGAATATCAAGCAGTTGGTTTGTGATGAATCTGCCGAGAGATGAGAAATTCCTCATTTCCGGAAAGGCAGCGTGCAGAACGTCGTTGTACTTGGCTTGGGAGCGCCCAAAGCCATCGAGGTCACCACAGCCGATGTAGTACTGCTGGTTGTTGTCCCTACGACCGGTTTTGTCTACCACAGATTTTCCTAGGCCCTTGTAGCTGAGTTACTCAGATTAGCAACGAAAGAGCTCATGGAGCGGTCGACTTACCCTAGCAGAGACTCTCCGTTGCTGAACACATCATCTGCAAGAAGTTCCTCATCCGGAAGATTAAAAGTCCTTTGGGAGAGTTTGAACATCTCGTTGGCGGCAGCTAGCATTTCCATACCATCTTTTGTGTCTGACAGGTCGACCCTTATGAAGCCAACAGTCTTGCAGGATTGGATTATTCTATGGATTGTTGCCTCCTCTCGAGCTAGTAGAGCTTTGAGTGAAACGGTGTCAAACTCAATCGTTTCGATGTCGGAAGGGAAGGCTGGAAGCTTGTCCCAGCCCTTGATAATGTCCGGGGCGAAGTCAAAGGAGTCCATGTGGTTCTTCTGAGGCGTTGTAGAGCCGTAATCGAGACTTTTCGTAATTAGTGTAATCGCAATGAAGACAGTTGTAGTAGTGTTTTTTGGCGAAGGGTACCGGTGTAGAGGTGTGCTGAAATTTGTACTATTCATGCAATATATATATGGTGTTCGTATGTTGAGCTTCCGTCAGGTATGCCCTAGAGATTTGCTAGTTATGCCAGCTACCAGGTCTTTCATTGAAAGTACCCGAATCCGCCTAGTTGGGCGGCCCGATTAGCTGGGATGTGGCGCGGTAGCGTGGTTGGCGTTCAAACTAACCCCCATCCTTGCGAGTAATCTATGCGCTATGCCTGTTGTTGTATAGTTATTTTCGCTTCGGTACCCGACCTCTCGGTTTCCGAGCTGTCTTGTTCTGGGACCAGAAACCCTCAGTGGACGATCAGTTGTCAAGGAGCTAATCGCTAACTTATTCATCTTGGTGCGACCTCTATTGTCCCAGAAAAACCCCAAAATTGTACCTCCTCTACCAAGAATTTGTCGTTATGTCACTATCAATATCTGATCTTTTCTCGGTCAAAGATCTCGTAGCCGTCGTTACAGGGGGTGGAACAGGGATAGGTCTCATGATAGCGAAAGCTCTGGAGCATAACGGAGCGATTGTGTACATTCTAGGACGCCGTGAGGAAGTGCTACAGAACGCATGCAAACAAGCAAAAGTAAGCTGTGCATCGAAATCATCGAAGAGTAACTTGGCAAAAGACTTTTTTCTAATTCATGCTACAGTCTGGTAAGATTCAGTACATTGTTGCCGATGTTACGGACAAGGCATCTCTTCAGCACGCAGTAGATGTTGTTCAAGATGAAGTTGGATATATCAACCTGTTGGTCAACAACTCTGGTACCATTGGAAGACGGCATAGTTCGCTACCTAGGCCTCCGCCGTTCCCTCCTCTCCCCAAAGATTTTGTTTCTTCGGAGCCAGACAGCAACTTCACAACTATACGCGGAATCAGGGATTTTCTTTGGAAAGACGAGCCAAGCAACTGGAGTGATGTTTTCAGCGTCAACGTTACTGGAGTCTGGCTGACCAGCGTTGCCTTCCTTGAGCTGCTCGATGCCGGGAACAAGCACCAAAATTTTCCCGCAAAGAGTCAGATCGTCACAGTTGGAAGTATTGGTGCATTTCTTAGGCTGGTTGGGGGCACCTCCTATTCCTACAATCCCAGCAAAGCAGCCGCCACTCAGCTAGCCAAAATGTTCGCCTCCAATTTCGTGCATTGGGGCATTCGTGCGGTGAGTTGGTACCCACAGCCAATTTTAAACAAGTCTGAGTTTGTTTTACTGACTGATTCTGTTCGATTAGAACGTGATAGCACCTGGAGTTTATCCCTCTGAGATATCTGCCGGTGTGGACAATCTTGACGACAAAAATTCTAGCCGTCTTCCACCCAAGATACCTGCCAGTGAGATTCCGTTGGAGAGGTTTGGGGGGGAGCAAGACATGGCTAGCGCCATCTTGTACCTAGCTAGCAGTGGCGGAGGATATCTTAACGGCTGCACTATTGTGACAGATGGCGGTCGGCTGGGAGCTTTCCCATCGGTGGCGTAGATTGAAAGATAGTTAATTGCAACACAATACTTACTGATAAAGAAACCTTTGTCATCTGACATGAAAGTTATCATCAACCTACAAGTGGCTAAATACCGAATTAAAGTTATTTTATCAGCAATCAAGTCAGAGTAAATATCGGAGGCACACAGTTGTTGCAATGAAAGACATAATTATTCTCAAACATATGTACCCTGGCCATAGTTCTATTGATAACCTCATCAGGCTTCACAAGAACTCAGACAAAAATCTCTGCAGTGCCGATCTGGTTTGTTTCGAAGTTGGAACCCGGTGAAAGGGAGAGGTGTATGAGACAACTCGTCCGTCGACATCGGCACACCTCTCTGTAAGTCGGATGCACCGGTCCTCTGAGACAATAGGGTCATCCGGGTTGATAAAGTGCAGCACCGGAGTTTCGATCTTGTGTTCATAGAAATTTTGCAACGCATTGTAGTGTTCGCGATAGCCGTTGTAAGACACCACGAACTTTACACGAGGTTGTGTAGTGTTGAAAGAGATTGGCCGATTTTTGGCTGGACGCTCGAGAAGCCCAGCCATAATGGCAGCAAGTGCGCCCCCTTGAGAGAATCCAACGATGCCATCAAAGGGACCATATTTGTCTAAGATCCTTGCCATGTGCCGAAGGGTGTCGTGAATCCGGTCGACATTCTCCAACGCGTTTGGATCCCACCATGAATGGGTAGCAATACCTGACATCGTTTCTCCTGCATGGAAAGGGGCTTCGATATATATGATGCGTGTTTGTGTTGTGAAGGTTTCGTAGATGACCTTTTCCACTGGGATGGTCTCTGTCTTGAATATTTCGACATTTTGCTGGTATCCGTGAAGAAAAAGGAGTGTACGAGACATCGTTTCGTGAGGGACAGTGACTGATTGACTTGTTGATATTATCTGAACCCCTACAGTGCGGACTACTGTTCTTTTATATCTAGGGCTGGTATTGAAAGTGCTTATCAAAGAGTAGTGTCGGAGGTCCAATGAATCCACTCGACCCACCAGATCATTGTTATCCCCGAAAACATGTTGGGAGATAGCACCGAGACGTTCATGATGCAAGTGTGAGACCAGATCCCGGCTTTGACACGAGCTAGGCACTTGCTTGATTGTTCGATCTCCGGGCAAAGCCGCTGACACCACGTCTCAGTTCCAGATATCGCACGCTTAGTGCGGCTCCCGGGAAAAGGGACGACTATCAGTTTTTGACACAAAACTCGGTCATCTATAGGTCGAAGAGATAGGCTCAATGCTAGGGTTATGTCTCGGTGGCTTTTGTAGGGAATCAACCCTGTGTCTCGGGGATGTTTACGCTGATGATGGCGCCGACATAGAGCCACGAGGAGAGAATGGGAGACCGCTCGCAATCGAGGCGAAAGATGGCCAAGAGTAAGCGGTCAGCTATTGTGCTTGATTCCTGGACCTCTGTCTCGAGACCGATTGGTCTCAAGCTATGGTAGAGCATTTTCAGCTTGTCTCGCCTCTGTGATCCTTGCCACCGTGCACACTGTTGTTCTGACACGGGCTCTTGTGTAGTCCTTGCTCGGTTAGCAATATTGCGCGTACATGAGAAGAGATCATTGGTTCGGTCGTGTTGCGGCAAGAACTCGGCATTTCTTTTCAACCTTAGCACGGCCTGCGGTGGTAAAGTAAGCGATTCTTCATAGCGCAAGTCGGGTCCCGATACAGATGACTGGACATCCTTGCTCTTCTGACGCTGTTGGGTACACGCGAGGACGGGCTTTTGGTCCGTTCCTGGTGTAGAGAACACCTAGTAGTTCCTTTTGCCCTAAGTACCATCTGCAGTGATAAAACAAGTGATTTAAGATTACTTCAGTCGGGTCCCGATGCATAAGCCTGAAAAATGTTGGATATAAACTTAAATACCTGACAATTAAGGGAATTAAGAAGCGTGAGGCCGCGAGTAATCATTTCTACAGTGCTTGCAACAAGTACTTCCATTTCATCACCACCTAGCTTTGAATTCATCCCTTTCCACCCGGCTCTTATATACATCACGTATATCCTATCGCAATATAACTTCGGCACTTCCACACCAGTAGGTTAAGGTTGACAAACATCGTACCACACCATGTCTCCTGTGTCAGCAACAACAAGCCCTGTGGCAAATTCTGTTCCCAACCCAGAGCCAATTGCTATCGTCGGTCTCGGTAAGAAGATCCCTATCGTTCTATCGTTTCAGCCTTTGCCTTACAGTTGAATGTAGGCTGTCGATTTCCTGGTGAATCCGACTCTCCCGACGAGTTCTGGGACTTCCTTCTGCAAAAGAAATCAGCCCTCTCCCGGCCGCCACTGTCGCGATTCAACATTGATGGATTTCATTCGAAAAAGAACAGTCCCGGGTCTCTGCGTCCGGAAGGTGGATATTTCATCTCTGACACAGTTTTCGACTTCGACCCAGCCTTCTTCGGGCTCACACGCAGCGAAGCCACGGCTATGGATCCACAGCAAAGAAAACTACTGGAGTGTGTCTACGAGGCGTTTGAGTCTGGTGGCATTCCGTTGGAGCAGGTCTCTGGCTCCAACACTGGTTGCTACGTTGGAAATTTCACCTGGGATTATGGTCTCATGAACGACAGAGATCACGACTACCCGAAACCTTACACGATGACCGGAGCTGGGGTCACCATTCTAAGTAATCGCGTCAGTTACCTTTTTAACTTGCAGGGGCCAAGGTTCGTACACCAGTAACCACCGTGAATGGTAGAGTCGACACGTGAGCATTGACCTTTCATCTAGTTTGACGTTAGACACGGCGTGTTCTTCCTCTTTGTATGCCGTCCACGTGGCCGCCAGAGCCCTCCAGAGTGGCGAGATCGACGCTGCCGTGGTAGGTGGCGTTAATTTAATTTTGGCTGTCGAAGTACAGATGGCAACCGACAAGATGGGCGTCCTCTCGCCTACTTCTACCTGTCATACCTTCAGTGCGGAGGCAGATGGATATGGCCGTGGAGAAGGAATTGGCGCTTTATACCTCAAGAGGCTCTCTGATGCCGTTCGTGATCGTGACCCGATCCGTGGAGTGATCCTGGGAACAGCGGCCAACTCCAACGGCAAGACCAGTGGTATCACGCAGCCCAGCGCCAAAGGACAAGAAGCTGTGATGCGGGAGGCTTATCGCTTTGCTGGCAATCTCGATTACGCCGAAACGTCCTACTTTGAATGCCATGGTACCGGAACTGCTGTCGGAGACCCTATCGAGACCACGGGTATCTCACGTGTGTTTCTGCCAGATGAGACGACTAGGGACTCGCTGCTGGTGGGTGCGGTCAAGACTAATGTTGGCCACGGTGAAGCCTCTAGCGCCATGGCTAGCATTATTAAGGTAATAATGTCCATGGAGAACCGGACCATCCCCGCCACAATCGGAATCACTTCTTACAACCCCAAGATTGACTTTCGTGGCGGCAAGCTGCAAGTTGTCCAGGACAACATTGCATGGCCGGAAAATTACCCAGTCTGCCGTGCCAGTGTGAACTCTTTTGGCTACGGTGGCGCTAATGCCCATGCAATTATCGAAGCCGCGGACTCAGTTCTTCCTGGATACAGGTCTTTTGTCCGCAAGGGCACCAAAGCACCTCCACTGTCACCTACCCTCGATACGATTGGTGTAAATGGTTCTCGCATTCCAGCCATTGAGCGTGAGGAATTTGTCCTACCCTTCTCCGCACACGACTTTCCCACTCTGAAAAACTCTCTGGCAAATATCCGGAACGTGGCTGACCAGTACGACGTATTGGACCTGGCATTTACTCTGAGTGAACGCCGTTCACGCTTCTTCAATCGTGCTTTCGCTGTCGTTGGTCGAGACTCTCCGGTCGATGATCTGGACGATGCGGAGATAGTATTCGGCAAGCGTGGTAATGGTGCCAACATCGCTTTCATCTTCACTGGTCAAGGTGCCCAGACTCCACAGATGGGCAAAGAGCTCATGCAGCAATTTCCTTCTTACATTGCCACTATCCGCCGGCTTGATGGTATCCTTGCCAATCTCGGCGAAGATTCTCCTCGCTGGACCATTGAGGGAGCTCTTATGGAGCCAGCTGCGACGAGCCACATTCATGATGTCGAGTTGTCTCAGCCTCTTTGCACCGCTGTTCAGATCGCTTTGGTCGACCTACTCCATTCATGGGGAATAGTACCTCGTGCCTCAGTGGGTCATTCCTCAGGCGAAATAGCTTCGGCTTATGCTGCTGGTATTTTGACCGCGGAAGAAGCAATTGTCTTCGCCTACTACCGTGGTTGGGCTGTCGGAAAGCTGAATGACCAGGGTACGATGTTAGCTGTTGGTGCCAGTCCTGAAGAAGTTGAGCCTTTCCTTCAACCCGGCGTTATCATTGCATGCTACAACTCCCCTGGCAGCGTCACCCTCAGCGGTGATACTGATGCGGTCCTGCAAGTCAAGGCCGCACTAGAGCAGGCCAAGATGTTTGTACGCGAAGTGAAGACTGGTGGCCGGGCCTACCATTCGCACCACATGAAGCAGGTTGGAACTACCTACGAGGAACGAGCCCAAGCCGCGATTCAAAACCTGCCTGCGCCCGCTAGCCCAGATTTCGTTCGAAAGGCTACTTTCTTTTCCTCTGTCACTGGAAAAGTCTTGGACAAATCCTATAAGCTTGACGCGTCGTACTGGCGTGCCAACCTTGAGTCCCCGGTTCGATTTACTGCCGCCATCAATTCAATGCTTTCGGCAGATGGGCTTGCGATCAATTACACGATTGAGCTTGGCCCTCACTCGGCTTTAGCAGGACCTCTACGTCAGATCCGTGACAGCTTGGGCAGGACTTCCAAAGACCTTGATTACTCTGCCACTTTGGTTCGTGGTGAGAGTTCAGTCACTAGGCTTCTCACCGTAGCTGGTGCTTTGTTTGTCAAGGGCTACCCCGTTGATCTCGCCCGTGTTAATGCGATTGAGAAACAACAGACCCATGGTTTGAGCATCGAGTACGGAACGACCATTGTCGATTTGCCGAGGTACTCTTGGAACTACACCGACACCAAGAACATGCGCCTAGAGAATCGCCCCAACAAAGAGGTCAGACATAGGACTTTCACCCACCATGACCTCCTAGGCAGCATCCTTCCAGGAGCGATGGACAGCCAAAGACAGTGGAGAAATCTTCTGGACATCAAGAACTTCCCTTGGCTAGAGGAACACAAGCTCGGCTCTCAGCCCGTCCTTCCGGCGACTGGATACTTGGCCATCGCTGTTGAAGCTGCCAGGCAATACTTCCATGGTAGAGCGAAGATTGATGGACCATTCAGATACTTCTTTCCTCACATCACGATCAAAGCTGCCCTGAATCTTCCTCCGGCCGGAACAACTGTTGAAATTCTCACCAGCGTGAGATTCAAGAAAGTTTCCGATTCCGTGTCTTCCAAGCAGCAGATCACCTTCACTATCGCCTCCTGCTTCGACTCAATTTGGACCGAGCACTGTGTAGGAACTGTCCAGCGGGAGGCCGTTTTCAGTCCCGATCCACTCTTCGATGAGACTGCCTTGGCAGAGCCAAAGACATCGCACACCTGGTACAATGGGTTCAAAAAGATTTCTCTCAACTATGGACCACCTTTCGCTGGACTCACAGACATCTTGACAGATCCTGCATTGACGCAGTGCGTAGCTACCACTCCTATGCTGGCCGATGATGTTGATCCTCTGGATTCTTCCTACATTGTTCACCCGACCACCATGGACACGTGCGTGCAGGCCATTCTTATTGCTGCGCACAAGGGATCTTTGAAAGAGCTCAACAGATCCTTTGTTCCTGTCAGCATGGAAGACGTTTCCATCTGGTCAATGGACGGCGAATCCATTCCTCCACTTCAGACTGCATCGGGCAAGGTGCTTGCCGAAGGCACGCTGAGCAGTTTGCGAGCACTTCACGGTTCCTGCCAGCTCAGTGTTGATGGAAAGCCTGTTTTCGAGGCCAAGAAGATCAATAGCATCGTCTATGCCGAGGATCTCAACCCTGAACCGAAGTTGAACCGCCATCCTTATCTGCGCTGCCTTTGGAAGCCTGATATCGAGAAGCTTTCGTCGAATGCCCTGCAAAAGTTCTTTGTAGACGAGAAATCATCTACGACGCCATATGTAGAGGCTTTGCTTGATGTCTTGGTCCATAAATACCCTTCACTGGAGATTCTGATTGCAGGGGCCGAGGAACCTGAGTTCTTGTACTCTATCCTGGAAGCTGACTCTACTATGAGGCGTTTCAAGTCCGTGACTGCACTCACTACGTTGGAAGAGCAACTAGCTTTCTTTGAGAAGGCCCTCTCCACAACTGCAGTAGTCAGCCAGCTTCTTGGGGAAACTCCCATTCTCGATGGAAAGCTTTTCAACCTGGCCGTTGTAGAGGCGAAGGGCGATATCCCCGAAATTCTTTCTAGGTTGAGGTCAATCCTAAACGCAAACGGACGGATCCTTTTGCACGGCGACACAGAGCCATCGGAAGACTGGACTGTTGGTCTTCAATCTCTGGATTTAGAGATCTTCGGATCTTTCACAGACGGCAAGACATGGGCGACCTTGATCAACCCACTGAAGCCTCTTACAGGTCCTCCATTGGATGGTCTTACACTGGTTTCCCGTACACCTGGCGCTGATATTGCCCACAGCGTCAAAGAGGAGCTTGCAAAGTACGGTCCAGTTGTTGAGACTGTTTCCCTTGCCGATTCCAGTTTCAACTGCAGCAACAAAACCATTGTTGTTGTTGCCGAGACGGATGGCACCCTATTCAACCAGTCCATGACTGACAAGGAGCTGAAGAATCTGCAACGCATCGCCGAACAGGCCAGCACTGTTCTTTGGGTCACCCACGGCGATCTTCTGGTGGGGGCTGACCCTAATGCTGCCATTGTCATGGGTCTAGGAAGAACTCTCCAGTCTGAGTACCCGACGTTAGATTTCATCTTCTTGGATGTCGATCACAAGGAGTCACTTCCCCTGGCTAGCCAGATTAATACCGTCCTCCAAACCATTGGTACGGTTCCTAACATCGATCGCGAGTACTTGGTTAAGAACGACACATTCTACGTCAGCCGTCTGTCAGATGATCGCGCCCACGACGAGGTCTTCTCTGCCCTGCTTGACACCACAACGACCAAGCAACAGTACACCACGGACAGGAAAATGCGCCTCAAAATTGAGCGCCCGGGTCTGCTCGATTCGCTCCACTTCGAAGCCGTGCCGCTCGAAGATAGCCTTAGCCTCGACGAAGCCGAAGTGGAAGTGAAGGCCATCGGGTTGAACATGAAGGAAGTTGCGACTTTCCGGGGCAACTTCAACTCTTTGTCACTCAGTCACGAAGGCTCTGGTATTGTGCGACGAGTTGGCGCCAATGTCACCAACGTTAAAGTCGGCGACAAGGTCTGCTGGATGGCAAAGGGACTCTTCCAGAACATCGAGACATTCAAGGCTAAGTTTCTGCATAAGATCGCAGATACTGACTCTCACGAGGAGGTCGCAACAATGCCGCTGGCCTTCTCTACAGCAGTCTATGGCCTCCTCCATCTCGGTCGCCTCAAGAAGGGAGAAGTAAGTTGCATCCCAATTTCCAACACGAGTGTTTGTACTTGTGCTGACTCATGGTTTCTAGTCTGTTTTGATCCACTCCGGTACCGGTGGTGTAGGTCTTGCCGCTATTCAGATCGCCCAGATGGTTGGCGCGAAGGTGTTTGCGACGGTCGGTACAGAGACGAAGAGGAACTTCCTCCACGAAACCTACGGCCTTCCTCACGACCAAATCCTAAACTCTCGCGACATTTCTTTCGCTGAGGGCGTTATGAAGGCTACTAATGGTCGCGGTGTCGACGTTACGTTGAACTCGCTCGTCCGTGAGCAGCTTCATGCCACTTGGTCTTGTATTGCCAGCCAGGGTCGCCACATTGAAATTGGTCTCACTGACATCCTCGACTATGGCGACTTGGACATGAACGTCTTCAAGCGTGGCGCGTCTTTCGCAGCTTTCGACTTTGGAGTCGTGGCCGATGAAAAGCCTGATGTCGCTGTGGCCGTCATGAAGGAGGTTGTCGGTTATTTCCGTGAGGGCAAGATCAAGCCCTTGTCACCCTCTTCTGTTTACCCGGCGTCCGAGGTCACGAAAGCTTTTATGCAATTCAACAACGCCAAACGTATTGGAAAGGTAGTCGTCAAGTTTGAAGAGAACGATGAAACGGATGTAAGTCGAATGCCATCAGACCTGGTGACCTGATCCAATGCTTACCTTCACCCAGGTCTTGAAAGCTACTAAAAAGCCCACCTACTCGCCAGATGTGTCCTACCTTTTAGTAGGATGTCTGGGTGGTCTGGGACGCTGCTTTGCTCGCGAGATGGTCCAACAAGGTGCCCGTCACTTAATCTTCCTTGGTCGATCTGGTGACGAGAAGCCCGAGGCTTCTGCCATGGTTCGTCGCATGCGCAGCGAAGGTGTGGACGTCCAAGTAATCAAGGGCGATGTAAGTAAGGAGCAGGACGTCCTTCGCGCCGTCAAGGCAGCCAAGGTGCCCATTGCTGGTGTAATGCAAGGTGTGATGGCGCTCGATGTAAGCAAACCTCCCCCATGGCTTCTGGGGCCAGAACGGTTAATTGACCATTTTAGGATCGTCTCTTCTCCAGTTACGACATCAACAGCTGGAATTATGCCATTGATCCCAAGGTTGCCGGTACCTGGAACCTCCACAACGCCCTCGCAGATCAGCCTCTCGACTTTTTCATCATGATCAGTTCCATTTCTGCAATGACTGGTGCTCCAACCCAGGGCAACTACTGTGCTGCGAACACCTTCTTGGATTTCTTCGCTCGCTACCGTCGCCAAATGGGTCTTCCCGCCACCACGATTGCGCTTAGCATGGTTCTCGAAGTTGGTTTCGTGAGCCAGAGTCTCACCATCGAGCAGGGAATCGCCCGCTCTGGTATCCACGGCATCGATGAGAAGGACTTCATTCGCCTCATTGAGGCAGGTGTAGCCCCACAGCCAGACTCGAAGTGGCTGTTCGACCACTCTGCCAACTGCTTCCTCGTCTCCGGACTGGAGCCTTGCAAACTTGCTTCTGACATCGATGTCAACGACTTCCGCTTTTGGCTGCAGCCACGTGTTGGGCCGCTGCTGAATGCCATTCTTGCATCTGGCGGTGACGACGCAAGTGCTGCCAAGGCAAAGATCACGCTGGACCTCCCCGGCATCCTGGAACAGGTCATCATCAAGTTTGCGAAGACGTTTAGTCTCGATGCTGAGGACATTGATACCTCTAAGCCACTGTCAAGCTATGGCATGGATAGTATGATCGGAACTGATCTTAGGAACTGGTTTTACAAGCAGTTAGGAGCTGATATTCCTACTTCTGATTTCATGGGACCTTCGATGACGGCTCAATCGCTGGCTGAGAAGGCATTCTCTCTTCTTTCTAGTTAAGAGCGATGTTAAGGTTAACAAGTGTATTAATATTTGTAGTTACAATGAATTCGGTTTAATGACTAGGTAGTTTCTAATGAAAGAGAACTTTACTAAATGGAAATAGTTCAGAATTTTAACGGGATGACTTCATACATTTTCATACTCTACAGCCCTAGACATACTGTTATTAGTTAGGTACTTGCGCTAACATGTCTTCGGAGAAAGCATGCAAGCAATGCGGGAACTAACAAACATGACATCTGACTACCTACTAAAGGTATGCGCCGCACTTCACAGACAATCTACTTACCAACGACTGCAAACCCATACTTCACAGCCCCAGAGATACTGTTGTCAAATGCGTACTCATGCCAACACATGCCCCCAGCGCGCACCCATTCCCACGTCAAGATGCCATACGCACTACCGCAACGTCAGCACACCAAGTAAGAAGCATGTATAAAAAGCCTCCACCGAGTTTCTTCCCATTCTCTTCCTTACCTCGCAAACAACCACACACACACATATACACATACTCAAGCCAACCACACCAAAACTTATCACCAACACCAAAACTAAACACCACTACTACTACCACAATGCCCCGCGCCTGGTCCTGCACCGCCTGCGGCTGGGTCAATCCGCCCCTGGCCAACAACGCCATGTGCGTGCACTGCGGAAAAGTCGACGACGGGCGCAAGCTGTGCCTCGAGCTGGACGGCACCTGGTTCGACGCCGACGACGAAGACGCGCCGCCGTGGAATACGGCCGCGTGGCCGGGCGGCGCGCCGGGGCCCAGACATCGTTCGCGGCTGAGGGGGCCGGCGCCGCCGTTTTTTTATAGGTATCGGTAGGGAGAGAGAGGAGGGGGACGAGGGGGGAGGGATGTAGTTGAATGAATGAATCATTGAGTGTTTTGAAAACTGTGATTTTGTTGAACCCTGGATTTTTCACGCTGTCTAGTATCTATTATCTTCACACTTGGTTTTGATTTT
>Ga0265780_10003668_pt1 | contig 20076 bp, 20 predicted proteins | sample P1T30metagenome_FD_192432 | JGI IMG/M metagenome (GOLD analysis project Ga0265780, IMG submission 192432) | Plant litter microbial communities from East Loma Ridge, Irvine, California - P1 T30 | ecosystem: Environmental > Terrestrial > Plant litter > Unclassified | place: USA: California...
TCTGGAAGGCGATGAGTCCGCGCCTCGGCAGCGAACAACTTCGGGAGATCATCGAGTTGATACGTAAGCCTTCCGACCGCGGTCTTGGACGGTGGGTAGTTCTTGATAAATGGAATAACGGGATTGCTGGTCGGTGGAAGTACCAAGCCGCGACGGACCGTTACGGTTGAGGGGATAGTCGCACTGGGCTTCGCTTGAGCCGGAACGCCACCGAGAAGACCCGTGTCGGGATTCATGCTAGGATTTGTACTTGCCGTCAAGCTATGCGAAGCAACAGACGGAGATCTCGCATCCGAGTGCCACGAGCCGCTCTGCGCACTACTGCTGCTTTCGACCTCACTTCTGGGAGGTGAACCGTTGTCAGACATATCGAAACAAATCGTCTGTCAAATCATGACCAGAAAACTTGACCAGTGAAGTTGCTGGATTTCGTGAGCTGAAAAACGCAGAGAGGGGTCGTACTTATCCATGATTCTTGCTTGCTACGTGCTGTCATGCCACCGTGACATAAGCCTGTGTACACGACGTCTGCATCTCGACGCGAGCTTCGTGCATGACCCGTAGAGCAAGGCGTGCTACGATCATTCTCGCACGTGCATCATGGCTCGTGAAGTCAGCAAACGGCGCTCCTCGTGGCGCTGTAGTCTACCACACGTGCCGCTGGGCGATGATGACTGGAAACCGGGGTTCTCAGTTTGTTGCGTGTGCGTGTATTGCTATGATGTTGCTGTGGTTGTAGCGGAAAGAGGCAAATGGGGCGTCGATTTGGAGTGACTTCCTTGATCTGTACATTCAGCGAATACTGCGGGCTGGAGCATACCAGCGAAAACGCCAGGCCATCTGTCAAACAAACATAGCCAATAATGGCCACAACTATAGTTCATTACGCAGATCATCGTGTTGTATCTCAACAGCGCACTCCTCGGACATATTTCGATCTTCGCTCGTCTGTGACAACATGCAGTACCACACGTGCCGCTGAGCGTTGATGACTGGGAACCGCGGTTCTTGGTTTGGGGCGAGCGCGCAGATGGCGATGATGTTGTTATTGTAGGGGAGGAACGCAAATGAGACGTCGATTCGAAGTGGGTCCATGTAGTTTGAGATGGCTCGGATGGATGTGATGCCCTGCTTCCGTACATATCTTGGAGAAGAGAAAGACATCAGTACGGGTTTGAGGGTAGTGGAAGTGAGCAGTAGGAAATGTCAGCGTGGTGTAAAAGAAGGAGGCGAGAAGACGCGATCGGAACGTCTGAGCACAGTAAGGAAGCCACGACTGCCATCTACCATAGTAAGCATATACCGCACACCCATACCACCAACTCACATTACAATTACCATCAAACTCCCGAATATTCTCCCCCACCACCCCAGCCCCCCATCATCCACTCATCTCAACCTCTCACAACCTCAAAGCTGTTCCCCAACCCACCCCCACCACCCCTCCACCCCCTCCCCACCCACACTTCCCCCCTCAACCCTAACCTCAACCCCACTCTCCCCCAACATCCCAAACTAAAACGCCCCCTCCCCGCCCTCCCCAAGCCACTCCACCTCCTCATCTCCAGTATCCTCGCCCCCACTCAACGCAGCACCCGCATCCCTCACGCCCTTCGCCCTGCCCTTCCTTACCTCCGTAATCGCCCCTTCCAATTGACGCTGGACAAGATTCGCAGGCAGTGCCGTGAACAAATCCATTTTATTCGCCGCGACCAGCACAGGAATACTCGTCGGCGTCTTACTCGTCACAGCGCCCGTATACCTCCTCTGCAGGACAAGCAACACATCATGCAAATACTCGGCTGCATCCACCAACCCCGCTTCCTCAGCGAGCGCCGCGGCGTCCACGACGAAAATTACGCCCCGGATATTCTGCGGGTCCGAGAGCTGCGATGTAGCGTGGTGTCGTAGTTTGCCGTGCCCGGGGGTGTCGAGCAGTTGGAAGCGGCGCGCGCGCTCGAAGGCGGGGTCGCCAGGGGAGCGGTAGTGTGTGGAGGAGGGGATGTGTGGGGTGGGGAGGAGGGCGAGGGTTGGGTGGGGTGTGGTGGAGGTGTGTGTTTGGGAGGGGGTGGAGGATGCGGCCTGGCGTGCGTAGATATCAAAATCAGTATAAGTACGTCTTTAAGGGTGGGAGCTCAGAACGTACGAGTGTAGCAAAAGCCGTTTTACCAGCTCCACTCGGCCCCGCGAGCAGGAAGACCGGCGGCGTAGATGTCGCGGCTGCTTTGCGGTACAAGAAAGTGTGCACGAAGATGGGTAGGAGTATGGCGATGAGGAGCGTGAGGATGATTGCTTGGGGGGTGGGCGAGAAGGCGGCTGTGAGCCAGCTGTCTTCGTCGTGCCACGCCATGGCCTTGTCGAAGAAGAAAAGCCCTAGCGTTCGTAAGAGAGACGAAAAAGACTTCCTTGTTGTCGTGGAATATATCGAAGCTATGCGCCTTCGGTGTTGCTAGCTACAAAATGACGTCCCCAGTTCCGCGCGCGGCCTCCGCCTTCCGCTTTTTCTCGCCTAGAGCCAGCCCATGAGTCGCCGGACCCACGGGCAACACGGGCGCTAGCAGCCTTCTTCGGACCTCACCTGCACCTCGATAACACCATGCGCGCTCCATGTCACCTTTTGAACTGCGGGTACGGATGTGTTTCATGGTACGAGGTGCATGTTAGATCGATTCGCGATGTTGGGAGGGTTTGCGCGGTGTGGGTATGACTCGCGGAACATTAGGTTGAGGTGGGAGTGGCTACGAGGCGACGTGTCTAATCGGAGAGGAAGTTCGTCGACAAAGTGATTGGGACAATGTTTTGGTCATCTTGTGTGCTCTCTCATCTCCGCAAGATCGGAAGACACGCTGCAAGTTTGGTCATATTTCCAAGCCTCAAAACACGCATCACGCATCCACTCAAGCACTTTCCTAAAAAGAAGGGCCGCCTGCATTCATAAACTACCTAACCAACTCGCCAAGCCAACAAGACATGTCCATCGCTTTTAATAAGGTAAAGGTAATGAAAAAAAGGGGGCATATGATAATCATACAAAACGACAATCGGGGCCTCTCCAATTCGTTAAAACCCTCCCATTCTGCCCCATCCCATCCCAGCCCAGTACAATACCGAAAGGAAAATCCATGGCCATAACCCATTACTCATACAACCATAATCGTCTGACGACAGCTTATAAAAAAGGAGAAAGGGGTATGACCAGACCGCTGCTTTTTTCCATCCATTTCCGTTGACCCGTGATTCCGTTTACCATACCGTTTTCTGATGCGTGGGAAGATAGCACCATCATGACATGACTCCATCGAGGATAGACGTAAGAGAGGAAAGGAAAAGGGTCGTTCATGTAGGTCGTCATACATGAGTGGAGGGTGCTGGATTAAGTATGCTGTGTGGTGGGTGGTGAAGGGAAGGAAAGACTAAGAAAGAGCGGATTGTGGATGTTTTGTGTGTGTTTAGACCGGAGGTGGTGTGGGCGGATAGGTAGGTTGAGGACACGTGTTCCAGAGTCGGTAATGCGGTACACGATTCACTGCTGGTGAAAGAGGGGTCGTGCGTGGTTCGTGTAGGTGTTTGTTGAGCGGGGTGTATGGGAAGGGCGGTATCACATAGCGATGAAGATATGAGATGACGCCGCCGGAACCAATATTGCTTGGTGATGTCGTGTGTGTCGTGTTTGCTCAAGGTCGTGATGTCGAAGCTCCGAGGATGCTGAGCATCCACCTGCGATAGGAGAAAGAGGCAAGCTCAGTACCCAGCATGTGCATGCACATCAGGATAATATCCACGACTCGTCTCCATGCCCTGGAACCTGCCGCACCCACCAACCTGCCACCCACTCGAGCCAGGAAACTCCTCCTTGACGATACGCCTCTCAGGCAGCGGCAACATAGCCTCAACCTTGGGTATACCACTATCGTACAATGGAGCAGGATAGTAGTTGTAATCGCGCTGCGGGTCTATCATCTTCGCGTCTTCGTCGTCGACCATGTGTTGGTCGCCAACGAGACCTTCGACGGGTCCGCCGCTCAGTGAACTCGCAGAGCTGACCGAGTGGGAGCCCACGGGGCTGGGGTCGAGCGAGTATGTGTTGCCGCGGTAGATGCTGCCACCCATTGCTGCTGAACCACCACCTGAGATGCCGTTGGTGTATGAGTAGGTATTTCCACCTCTGGAGAGACCATGATGCCCGCCGGAACCGAAGCCTGAGCTGCCGGGGCCTCGTGCAGTGGCGTTGTGAGGCCCTTCGTTCTGGTAGTGGCTTGGTGACCGACCACGAACTACGACGGGGTGTGACAGCTTGGCGGCGACTTTGACCCAGCGTGGGTCGTTGTCTCGTGGGCTCTGGATGTTGGCCCACAGCTCTACGATGAGGTGGTAGTACTGTTGTTGGGCGCGACGCTTGCCGTTGTTGGCGGTGGCAGACTTGAACTGTATGCGTTCGAATGCGTGTTGAGAGTTGCTGTTTGCGTGAGTGGTTGGTGAGTATTGCTGGGACGTGTCGCTTTCGGCCTGTAGCGGTAGATTGGGCCCTGGCGCAGCCGAGGACTGGTGGAAGGTGCTCATGCCATATGCACTGTGCTCATGACTCTTGCCCGGGGCGGTGGGCGAGAGCAATTCCTTCTTCATGGGAAGCTGGGGGCCCTTGTCTCGCTTTGGGGTGTGTTGTATGAGCTCAATGGTCTTGCCAGTAGAACCGTCAATTGCTGCGGCGAGAGAGACGGCCATTGACTGAATTTGCTCCTGTGGTTTGCCGTTCCCTTGGTCGAGGTACAGCCTGGCGTTTGGTGTCCATGGAGACAGCCCGAATGAAACATTGACGGCGAAGTAGTTCCTGCGATAGCAAGTCCAGACCTGATCGGGCGACAAGAAGAAGCCTTTCTCGATCTTGGCGTCAATGCTGGGAGTGATCGTCGCACCCTCACTGATGATGGTGGAGTAGTTCTCCTGTGAGTTGAAGGGCGGTGACTCGTTCGCCGCCGTGTGATTGGAATACGTAGTGCCCGGGTATGTAGTGTAGGTTGACATGGTGGTAGGCAACACACTTCTTGGTGTGTCGTATCGAGGGACTTCGGGATAGCGGGGTGATAAAGTATGCGGAAGTCGATGCAGGCCAGGCGTCGCGGTGGTATAATTATCCCTGGCCGACGCACCCATGGAGGGTGACACCGGGTTGCCGAGCCCTGGTGATCTGGTCGGAGGTAACATGGCCGCCGATGAAGCATCAGTTCTAAAGCTTGCTGTCAGCTGTCATGCATACTCAGGTTCTACACGCACGACTGCGCCACGAATGGTAACTTACAGTCCAGACATCCTTCGAGTCATGCTGTAACCACAACTAAAAGGGTAGGTGTTTGTTGATAGAGGATAGTGAGTGGTTGAGTAGGAGCTTGATACGCTGGGAGAGAATGACGAGTAGGGATTTGCGAATGCCGAAGAAGCGTTTGAACTGGGTGAGGTGGAGATGGAGCCTGAGCTCGAGTCTGAGAGAGCCGTCCCGTTCGAATAGCTATGTCTTTGCCCGTCAGTCAATGAGCCAAATTGTTATCGGCCTGAGTGATGCCAACAACAATGGTGTGTAACCAGAAGATAGGGTAGCACGGTATAAGTTGTCAACCAGCCAGGCACAGTACGGCATTAGCACTAGCTCGTCGTGTGATCAATGTGACAGACCAGCGCGTCGGGACAGCCAAATGCGCCATGCATATGGAACGTGTGCGACAACAGGTCTGGTCAAGAACATCGACGACGTGTTTGTTGCGGCGGTATGAGCGGCCAAAGCTTGGACAGCATCAGGCGAGAGGCGTTGGGGGATACACCCTGGGGCTGGCAAGGCCAGGCAGCACGACGGAGCAAGTCATGCCAGCCCGGGACGACATTGACCAATGAGAGTGGAGACTTACGTTGTGTCGGGACGAGCAACACCGTAACGGCCTATGGAGCTCAGAGGGATACCGGACGTGTGTGTTAGGGTCCCGTCGCGCCTTAGCTCGGGTACGCCAGCTGCAGAATAGCTATGACCTGCATGAGCGCCAATGTGATCGAGGCATTCCTGCTCCGAAGAGAAAGGGCTATCCGATGCCAATTGCGGAGGGTGGTGAAGTACTGCTTACGCTGCACGTCAGCCAATCAATCTGGGCCAGCTCGTGTCTTGTTGAACAAGAGGTAGGACAAAAACGGACAGTGTGCACCACCGGAAGATCGAGAGACGATTAAAAGACGCGCGTGGGACGCCGTGGTACAAGTGGCTCCGCGATCGGGTGGCTCTACAGAACTGGCATGCAGGTGCGCACTACAGCAGTTCGAAGATCCATGGACCCACCGAGTGTAGCAGTAAAAGACCGAAACGAAGAAAGCAAGCGTGCGCTGGTTGTGTTGTGGTGCAATATGAGAGCAAATGCGGGAGAAATGTTGGTTTTGTGGAAGAATGCGGAGAAGGGCGCCAGTGTATGGCTAGAGTGCGCGGCGCATACAAGAACGAACGACCGAGGGTTTGTGCTCTCGCAGGACATGGGGGGTGTAGATTTGTATAAGGCTGACTTACCTTGTTGCATTATTGCAGAAGTCGCAGTTACGACGCCGGTCTGATACTGCGCGTAGCGGCCTGCGAATGTTCGTCCCGTTCGAGAGACCAGATTTTACGCCGCGCACAGCTACTCCACGCTTCAAATCCGACGCTCTGGGAAGGAGTGCAACGGCGCCGGCAGTGGCGAGCGCGTTCGATGCTGACAGACTCTCGTTCCCGCTGTCACCGTTTCTCGACCTCGCAGCCTTGTGGGCGAGTCAGCACTTCCAAAGGACTGTCAGAATAGCAGCTGGTTGTATGCTTCGGGATGTCGGTCCAAGCGCGCAAGGATTGCAGAAGCGGGATGGTGTGAAGGCCGTAGACACTCGTCTATTGCCGTTGTTGGCTCGCTACAGGGCAATCTGGGGCGGTTTAGCCGGCACAGGGGCGCGATCCTCGATTAGCTGCCGCTGCGAGTCGCTGGTGGCTGCTACTTGTTAATGCTGATGCTCGGCGGCCTGAGGGTGTGCGGCTGTTGCGAACAAGCGCTGCAATGCGTACTTTATCCAGCAGATTGGTTTTTCGCGACGCGTTCTCGCCTTCACCTCGCCGATGGATCAGCACCTGGATCTGTCGCAAGCTTAGTCTACGGCCATGATGCAACACAAGTGGAAGGGAGACGAACGATTTCGATTTCTGAGAGTTGCAAAGTGGTAATGCAGTTTGAGCAGATGTCACTCGTTGCGGCTGCGCGAAACCTTAAACCTTAGGGTTGGAGGGCTCCGTCAACGCGCACTACTAGACCGACCGGTGCACTTTGCTTCTTCCCGCAGTCCCCACAGATCTCGAATCTTGAGCACAGACAGGTACGCAGTTGGTCCCTGCAATCTCTGGCTGCGACGTAGGCGGTGTGGGTGTGGTCGCTGTCGCTTTCACTACGACCTGTCAGTTCTCGGCAAGAAACAAGGGACTATGTCGCAATCGAGGTGGAGCTTACAGGGTTGTGATGCGGTCTGCCAAAAGAAATGATGTGGCGTCCGTGATTCTCGATCGTGGCGGCTCCAGCGAGGATGCTGACTTGTTGCGGAGTTATGGATCTGCGCGGAGGCCGGGCTCACGGATCTGGTCGACAGGCGCCCACTGTTGCCTTGCCCTGGGCTTCTTATTGTATAAAGAAGTGGTACCAGCTTTGGTGGAGAGCACAGACGAGAGGCGACAATAACAGAGCGTGTTGTGAGCAGTGTTGAACTCCAACTCGAGTTTCGCGTGGTCCAAAAGAGTGAAGGCTTGAAGCATATATGCACCGTGCCTCTGTCCAATTTGACTTCCTGCTGTCGGGTAGTCGCACAAGCTTGCCGGGGTCCGACAGACTCGTAATCTTTAACTTTGATGCTGTCTGGTAGTGTACCAGATCTCGATCTTCAGACAAGGAGATGGATGCTTGAAAGGTGTTGATGAAAGAATGATGCGTTCCAGGGATACAAATTCAGCGGTCAAATGAGGGCAAGCATACAGTGGAAGAGCAGTAGATGTACAGTTGGCAGACCATAACGCTATTGCTCAATACAGGGTAGGGTGGGCTCTCAATCTCATCGGGTCGTTTGGCTGAAAGAAGAAGTGCCTACCAAGCAGGTATAGCTTCAAGCGATAGTCAGGATGCTGGATCAAGATTTCAGCCCCAAACCGAATGATCCGTATCGCCCTGCTCAGACCATGGCCGTTTTCTAGCACCACGGTAGCATTGGCAAGCTGCAGCAGCGAGCCTTTCCCCATGCAGACCTTCTATATCTCCGAGAAGTCAGGGAGGGATGCTTTGCCCCAATGCCCAGGCTCGCATTTTTCTCGAATCGTTGCTGGTCCCCAGTGAGCTTCGCATTCCTGGCACCGGAAGTATGGGGCCTGTTGCCCGCAGGGGCTATGATCCACCGTGTATGCGCCGCGGATTGGCTCGTTAGTCAAAGGCATCACAGTCTCGTGCAGCAGCAATGCAGGAACATTGGCCACGACACACTCTCGAACGGGGGGCCGACTCGACCACGGCAGGTTATGAACCATACTGCTGGGAAATCTATGTTTCATGTCGATCAGCCGCCCAAGAATAAACCACGGAGCGAACAGATGATCAGATTTTGCTCTCTTGCCACGGCCGCTGTGGATTGGGCAGCCAGGCCCTGCGGCGTCCAGTCAGCACTCGAGAACGGACGGGTCAAGAGCAGGCTGATGGGTGAGCGCCACGGGCCGGCAGCCGCTGGCAGACGACAGGTCGTCCCGCAGGTGGCAGTGAAAGAGGGAACCTAAAGGGCCGGCAAAATTTAGGCTCGAGGGCCGTTACCTGTCACAGAGCGGCGACGACGACCCAGATGGCGGCGGATGAATGTCTGAAGTCAATGAAGGGCCAGCCATGCACACACAGAAGCGCCACTGGCCGTCTTCGCTGGGTTGCATCGGTAGGGGTGTTTTGGTTAGAGCCTTCTCTGCGCCGTGATCCGGGCGTTTCCTCTCTGCAAGCATACGGGCGACCCGACAGAGTGGTCGACTGCGCAATGCTCCGAAAAGAGGCAGGCCAGTGGATGCCTACGCTGGCGCCGCAGGGCGTCGCATTTATCAATCAGCGGCTCCCGTCAGAGAGCCCCAAACTGGGCTGGCGCGGCGCGCGGCTCCTCCGACTGAGGGGTCGTGAAGGTGAACGGTGAGTATTGGAGATCCATGGTACGGGGGTTGGTAGAATACTCATGATGCGGAGGCGTATGACCCCCCTGGCGCGCGCTCGCGATGAGCGATACGTGATCGATGAGGGAAGGAGGGATGAGCGAGCAGGGGATTGGAAGGAGCGCCCGGGTGACGTGCAGCAGCCGCGGTTAATCGTCCTCAATCCGGTGCGCGCCTTGCCCGTCTCGTCGCTAGCGGGCTTGGCTGCTCTCACCGTGCAGCAGACGACCCAAATCTCCCAGACCCTCTCACCACCACGCCAGAGACGACGACAGCATCATGACAGTGAGATGCGTTCCTTGCGGGATAACGATAACCACGCGGGCAGGGTGACATCTCAGTCCCAGACCGCACTGCGCTCATGTGTCTCGCACGTTGCGGCCGTCCGTCCTCCCAGCACCCGGGGCTGATCGGCTTCGAGTTATCTAATCTTCGCATTCCTTGCCTTGCCTGCTCTCGCGCTGCTCATCACCGCGCCGGTCCAATCGTCATCGCGCGATCCACGTCTGCTAGTGAAAAGATGCAGGCCGCTTGGCTTGCCGCAGGAGCCTGTTTGAGACTCCTTTGACTTCCATGCCTGGAGTGTCATCTGACGCCTCTCGATAGAGGATGCAGGAGCAAGCCGATCCTTAGTCTCCGACTTCACTGCGCTATTTTGCGCCATCAGGTCCCTCCGGCAACTGCCAGAGTATTTCACTGCACACAAGCACAACAGCCCGTTGAGGTTCGGGCTTAACGAGATGGTGGCTGAGCGGGTGTTCAGGAGATCGCAGCTTGAACAGGCCGCTGCAGCTTGTCATGAGGTCACTTGATTTTGAGCTCATCTGCAGGGCATCCGCTGTTGAGACACGATGACCTGCAGCTTCCCGCTGCAAATCCCGCGACCCCGTGACGGCGATGGACGGCGTCAATTTCTGAAGACATATGGCGACCTGCAGATATCTCGAAAATCTCTCATCCGAACAGATAGGAGCCGGGTCGTTGCATTCTCTGGTGTCTCCAAGCCTGTGAGAGACGGCATTGGCTGGTTTCGTAGCCATTGGCTGCTGCGTGTGCAACGTTGTACTGTCGCTGCCCACCGCTCCTAATGAAGCCATGTCCACAATGGCCTGACACGACGAGTTGATTTCCACGACAGCAACATCTACCATCAGCGGCACGGGCCGCCACTGAAAGAAGACGAGATTTCTTCGAAACAAATCAAGTATCACGCTGAACAACTCTAGACTGACCAAGTTCGCTGTTTTGGTAGCGTCCAACGAAAAACCAGACCTTTGGACGGTCACCTAGGCTGCTGCGACTGCGACTCGGAGCGTGTGAATCTGAATCGTCGGGTCTCATGGACACCAAAGAGATCGCTCCTCGCTGTCCTTGACTCGAGCCTCTTGTGATCGTATCTTGAGAGTTCAGGTTGATGCTTTACCAATAAAACCTGCCATGATCTAGAGCCATCACCCGTCTGACCATTCTTACTGGTCCGCGCAGTTTCTTCGTCAGTCATAACCGTCGATCAGATTGTGCGAGTCCTCCTTGAGGACACCTGGCAATCGTGCGTCCCGAACGAATGACCAAGCAGCATGCGAACACTCTGTTGAAGACTCGCACAGTAGACCTCGTGGACCTCTTGAAACGTGTACACTCACATTATAGGACCATCAGCGTGTGGATTGAGGACCGCTCCGATCTGCAGATCAGGTGAAGATTGGACAAGTTATTCCATCTCAAACATATCCAAGCTGACTTCATTGCAGTGGAAACGCTTTGATCCGCAGTGAGAGCTTTCAACAGCTGACCGGCAACAATCACTTGTCTGCGAACGAAGCGCTAATAATACAAAAGAATTCTTTGGTGAAGTTTTGAAGTACATTTTGAGTGATTCGGTAGCGAGACGTTGGCGTGTCACGGCGCGGCCGATGGCATCCAAGTGAACCCACGCTACTCTTCGTTAGCTACCGGTAGCTAGTTGGCACGAGCACATTGCGACCATCGTTCCAAAATCCTCGAATCGCCGCAACGACATCGCAGTCACTCATTCCTGTTTTACTCCTGGACGCAAGCTGAGTCGCGCATGCATCAGGCATATACCCGCCCGCGAGGCGGCATAGTTTCGGTAGGAAACAACAATAAGAAACCTATATTTGTACGAACTATAGTTCGAGAGCCCGTCGCATCACGTCCCAGCAGCCTGTCTGCCTTAGATGAGGGTACAGATCTGCAGTCTGCCTTTGAACAACGCTCTCGGCCACTTTCCCGAGAACGGAGAGCACAACGAAGCCGCCGTGCTACCGTCAGTATGACCACAAACCCCTCAGACCACTTCGCGAACGATTGGCCCGTGCGAAAGTAGTGTAAGCAAACGACACGGCTGTTGGGGCGCACAATCTTATCTTGTCCATCTTGGGACTGTCCCGAGGAGCGGCGCCTGTCAGTACTATTGAGTGGCTCGATGCTGCTTTGGTGGTGCCAGAACTAGACCCAAGGCGTATCGCGGGCGTGCGAACAGCACGAGCATTGTCACAAGGTCGACTCTCCGCTGCCTAATGCGTCTCTCAAACGTCGTCGGGAGTCTGGTAACAGGCAATCCAAAACGCCACCGTTGCGCAGCATATGTTTGCCGCATTGTTTTCACAGCGCCAAGCTTCACCGCCTGCCATCGCTACGATTTGTCTGGGTGTAGCCTGCTCAACGGCTGTTTCTCATATACTATCACCACATACAATCCATGTCGAGACCGATGCACACATCACGATGCCGCGGTGAAAGCGCTCTGGCGTCCACTTGCTCGCCTTCTTGGATACCGGGTCGAGCATCAACCCCTGGATGCTGCAGGCTCTTTGTGACTTGTGTCAGCTGAACACAACATCCGACAAAGACAGGCCGTTGAAGTGAGTTGTCGTCATCTTTTTACCTCAGACAGACAGTCAATCTGTCGAAGACGCCGCCGCGCCAAGCTGAGCCGTGGGAGTGGATAGCTAACTTGGTTTGCTAGGGGCAGAATGATGGCCTAACGGGGCATCCTCGACCTCGGTAGCTTTGTTTCAGAATCACTAGCATCAAGAAACTTCCAGTCGGACATCGCCGTATCGGTCTGACCGGTTGGCGGGTGCCAGCGAAGTCAGGACTGCCGCCAGGAGTTCTCCGCGACAGCCCTATTTCTCTTCCAGGTGATCATCACTTCACCGTCATGATGGACATTCCGATCTCAGAACTATTCGATAGTGCTGATGATTCATATGCTCATCTTTGTGTTCACACCAAACCAAACTTTAGTCGACTCGGTCACCACCGACGGAGCCACCATGACATCCGCAGGATCTCGTCAGACTCATCACCTGTGTCCGATGAGTCCACGGCCTCCATGACAGCTGCCGGAATCTCCCTGGCAAACCAATCGTCAAACTATTGTCTGACCGCATAGCTGCCGCCGTTCGTTGATGAAACCTGCTTCTTTGTGTCCTCTCTCGAGCCTGCATCGAACGATTCTCCAAGCACTAGTGTCGTGAAAGCGCTTCACCGCAGACGCAGGGCTCAGTCCAGCCCCTGGAGATGATGATGAATTGATCACGGCGCTGTGATCTACTGCCAGCACGTCGAGGCTTCAACGGTCATCCTTGTTGGATTGGGCGGGCGCAGGAGGGCGGCGGGCTCCGGGTCTCCAGCATGCCCCTATGTTCGGGGAAGCTGTGAGGCTGGCGACTCGCTCGCTCATTCAATGGACTTGTATAGTGACCATCTACGGCCTTCAACTTTGACACTTCCTTCGTAGCTTTATGAATATGATGTTCTGGATACTTGTATGAGAGTTCGGTAGAGGCGCCGCCATGAGTGACCTCGCCAATCTTGGTGCTTCTCGCTGCCCGCTACAGTGCAATGTTGAACATACGCTATATCGCGCGCTGCGCCGGTCAGCTTGAGCACACTGGCGGATGCGACGTGAGAGCAAGGCGATAACACCGTTCAGTATATTCGCCTCAATCACAATTATATCATTATGCTTCGTTATTCCAGTTCCAGTGAATGCATCTTCTATGAAAACGATTCTGCATACTGAATAGAAGCCATGGACGATTTCAAGACGCCGATGCCGTAGAGACACGTAGTCTGCTGGATATTCACACGTCGATGCTACGAGTACCAGCGAGTAGGGATCTCAATATATTGGCGATGGAAGACGGTGATGACGATACGGTTCACATGGCCTTGCGATTGCTGCGCAACGAGACATTTAACACCAACGCGGTCAACTCACTGTTGCAACAACGACAAAATGAGCGGGGAACGTCTCAATCTTCGGAGGGAGCGCTCATGCGCGCATCAATGCCACGAATTCCGAATCTCACATTTGACATCTCACGACAGAAATACTTTTCCGCCATTTCACCCTCGCATACCCTCACTTCGCGCAGAGATGCGGCGGCGATCCAGTACCGTGAAACCACTCCAGACCTCGACCGCAAGCCGCACACGCCCCAGGATTAGCAAACCCCGAAAGAGCCTCAAGTTCTCGGCTGATGGAAATCAAGCTCTCGGCTTATAATAATCACGATGATACTCAGTAGCCTATTGGAAACTGACCCGAAGGATGGAGTGGCAAAGGTCAACGTGAAGCTTCACTTATCGTAAGGCGGGGAACAAGTTGGTCATGGAATGAAGAACAAATAGGCCCAGTGTGAGATTCTTGCGAGACATGAGAGTGAATGGCGCGAACAGCTCAGTCTTGAATCGAAGCCACATGCTTATCTTTCCTATTGGCTTCTTTAACATTCCCGTTTCCATGTATCTCGTGAAGATACGAACCAGGTAAATATTCGTCTCCGGAATCGCAAGATTCCGTGATCCATAATGCTATAACAATCTAAGCCCACGGCACCGCTCATGAACCACAATGTCTCTCGCCAATTATTTGTTGGTGGAGTAAAGCAGTATATATATAACGTACCGGAGGATGTACACGCTCTACTCGCAAAGTTCTTTTGGAAACAAGTAATTCGGCATGCATCCTTGCCGTACCTGTTGATAGCACGGATAATTTCAAGACCAAGAGTATTCGATCTCGTACTCTGGTTACCCATTCGCCTTATTCTATACATGTAGCGATAACCGAATGAGGAAGAACCAAATCATCTTCACATACCAAGTCATTCCTTGCCACTCGCGTCACGAGAAGACGTCTCATCGCCACTGCGATATACCGAACGCGTTAGCCACTCCCGTCCCTAATTAGATCGCAAGTGCTCCAAACTGAGCTCATGTTTTCCGCATCGCCAGTTTCGACGATCAGTATATCTTGAAGGTGGACACAATAGATACGAGCACCTCTGTACACAAGGCGTTACAAATGATTCGTTGCCATACCTGCAGCAACCATCGCTGCTGAGAGCACCGGTCCAAGTCTTCATATCGGCGCACAAGTAACGAGACAACAACGAACAAGGTCTTGGATTACCATGAGACTCTTCAAAAGATGCGTCTGGGTGCTGTTATATTTCGTTTCTTCCGGGAATCGGAAAATCTGTTACTCGCAGCTAGCTACGATGGGTCGACGTGTAGAATATATTGGCTCCTGTAGTACTCCTTCAATATAAGGTGGGTGGTCTTTCCAAAATGACTGAGCAAAACCCGACAATATCTGCCCCGTCCATTGTGGCGTCACGGAGGTGCGCATTCACCCTCTTGCCCAATGACACGGGTCACGTTCTCAGGGCCGATGGGAGTGAAAGCCACTAGCTCGCAATATGGCTTCTAGACGGCTCCAGAACTGTCCAAGTTTGCGATACGACGTCCAGGGTATAGACCGAGCTGAGCGCGCTTGGTCTTATTCGAGCGTCGTACAGTCCTCCACTTGGCGCGCAAACTGTGAGCGTCAGTATCCCGCATTAAAGATAATTTCTGAAGGGCAATTACGTACATCGAGGATAAAACGAATCTAAGACGAAGTGGTAACTGTTTGTGTGTTGTTTGAGCGGGACAACGAGATGCTGCCTCCTGGGCGAGTAGAGCTATATCTCTGAAAGATAAGCGAGTCCTCGCTTTAGAGCTGGAAAGTTCGGTCGATACATCCGAGATGGCCATGGGAATTACAGTAGAGCCAGACATATTCATGCAACTCTTATCCCTACGTTGCTGTGCCGCCAAGGTGTTCATAAGAGAAAAGATGTCGGATAAGCGAGCCTCTTTCTCAATGCTGTCAGGCTTGGTAGAGATGTTGGATCTGGCATCGGAACTGGGTTTCAAAACTGCCAGCGTACTTCTGAAGCGTTTGGAGGCACGTGGCTGTGCCTCCATGGTCTTCACAACTACTTCGCTCAAGCTCGATCGAACTCCTTCACCAGCGGCCTCAGGCTCCGACGAGATGGTGGAGAGTAGGGAAACCGTTGTCCCGTTACGGGTCCCGAAATCCGCCCGTATGGATGCACAATTTTCGCATTCGACCCGACTAACATGGACATTATCTTGGGTGACCGTAACTGTCACTTGACCACTGCTATGGTAATGTCGGCAGTTTGGGCAATTTCCGTGGAAAGACATGATCCAGCGCCCGTCGGGTAAGGGATGATATTGCCCACTGTCGTCAGAAGAGATGCTGTCACATCTGTACAGTTCCGAGATGCCTTCGCAATCCTGCACAAGATCTGCTCCGACTGTTGGAGGGCGAAAAGAGTATTTCTGAGGGTTCGTTATATCGGTCGGACACAATGGGAGAGCGACCACGGATATGCTGGATAGGACAGAGAGACTAACGTCCGATATCCCGGTCCATGCGTGCGATAAGCCTTCCGAGCTCTTGAAAGATACGTCAGATGTCTCCCTCCTGGCTGCATGGTACACTCGTGTTGCGAAGAGAATTTTCTCAAACTCGAAGGTGTAGATTGTTCCAGTACCCCCTTCTTTTTCGCCGGCTGAGACATTTCTATGGCCGACCATAGCCTTCGTACCAATTGGTGCAAACGTAACAGTGTCATATATATGATCAAGTCGCGTGTTTGCATGGTGTTGTGTTGATAGTTTCGCGGTGATCAGGCTATCTGGCTCGTGGCCGAAACTGCTGGCTGTGGTAAAATAGTCTTCAAGGCGTGCTATCCGCGTCGCAAGCTCGGAATTGTTTTGCAGAAGTAAGGCTGTTAGGCGAAGAAGTTCGTTGCGGGCTCGGAAGGCTTCCATGTCTGAATCACTATGACTTCGTTAGCAGTGATTGGAGTTAAAACAGCATGGCTTACCATTGCAGTATGTTCAGCATGACCGTGATAGAGCTCTTGAAGTTCTGCACGCGTGACACTAATGTCGCGAACTTGTCGTCATTCCAAGCCCAGTTGATACGACTTTGGAGGCTAAGAGCCGGTCGCGCAAATGGAAGTACAAGTTCTTCTAGCTCGGAGAAGAGTAGCACTCCATCCATGACCGTAGCAGCTAGTTGATTGACTTTGATAAGCTCTCTTCGGCCATGAGGGCTAGCGCTGAGATCCTCGAGGTAAACTTGCAACGCAGATAGGATGATGCGTGAGCTGTTGACTTCAGTAAGGACAGCTACGATGTTGCGATTGACATCTTTGAAGGTCGAGACGATGGGGTCGAGTATTTCCGCAACCTTTCCCGCCGCAGCCAGGATACCAATGATAGCGGCTGCGATTTCCAACACCATTGTTTCCGATAATCAAGGCATGGTAAAAGAATGGTGATGAAGATATCGAGACACCAGAGAGCTGGAACACAGTCGGAGTCTAAAGGTCCAAGGCTGAGAAGCTCAGCCACCACTAATGTCATGCAGGCTGAATTGAGGGGTAGTAATCACAAGTCGATCAGGCTGAGTTAGGAATTACTTCGTGGACGAGGCTAAACGCCTACAAAGTGTCAGCGAATGCCGGATCGATGTCATGCACAGAGCAGTACTACTGGTACGGAGTCTCTCACCGTGCAATTCACGCATGACGGCGCCCTCAACCGACATTGTTCTTGAACTGCGGCGAGTCAAAACATGGGAACAAGAAATGATCCCAAAAAACGCAATTCAAAAGTCGATGAGATGAAGACGACTTACCGGTATCCACGTGTTTTCGCGCCATAGCCCCCACGCGCGCCCCGCCATGCCCCTCCATCGAAACAACAAACACACGGCTGCACATAATACAACGCTCTTCCCACCCTACTCTCACGCATCAAAGCCACTCTAATCCCATCTTCAAAGCCTGAAGCGCGTCGAGTTTCTCCCTTGCATCAGCCTGCTGCAAACTCACGTCCGCCCAAAATCTCCCACCATGTCCACCATCTCCCTCTCAGACCTCGAATTCATATCACGCGAAGATCTCGCAAAGCACATGCAAACGCAGTCTTCCGGCTTGCCACATAACATCGCCGTCGTAGATGTGCGCGACAGCGACCACATCGGCGGCCATATCAAAGGCTCAACATGGGTGCCCAGCAACGAGCTGGACTACAAAACGCCAGAACTCATACGCACGATGAAGGGCAAGGACATTGTTGTGTTCCACTGCGCGTTGAGTCAGCAGCGGGGTCCGAGTGCGGCATTGAGGTATCTGCGGGAGAAGGAGAGGTTGGATCCGACGACTTGGACGGAGAGTAAAGGGGAGGTAGAGGAGAAGGGGGAGCAAGTGCAGAAGAAGGAAGAAGGAGAGGGAAGCGGGAAGGAGAAGAAGCAGAGGGTTGTGGTGCTTAGGGGCGGGTTCACGCAGTGGCAGGAGAAGTATGGGGCTGATGAGAAGTTGACGGAGGGGTGGCAGAAGGATATATGGGAGTTTGGGTACTGATCTGGGTGAGGACATCCAAATGTCGCATATTGCAGGGTACCTTGGGATCGTGGTGTAAAAGGCTAGGGTCAAGGGTTTTGCTGTGTACTGCTGTGGATGTCACAATAGTGAGACTACAATCATCTTCAATTGGATGCGATTGTTGGGATTGATCTCGAGCAGCGTCTTTTCTGGTGGACCTAGGTATTCTACTCGGATCATGTCAAGTCTTCCAAAGACTCGTATCATTGGTCAATGATGGAATTTCGGTCCGTGCTCAACGCGCGTACCTACTTCGTACTGCAAAATGCCTCCGTTGATTCAAACAAGAACCTCCACGTCACCCCAATCTGTTTGATGCAGCCGTTCCCATCTATTCGCCTGATACGCCCATACACTTTAGGAAGGTGCTCTGGTGGCGTACGCATTTCGTCGGCCTACGCTCGATTCGAGCTCCGACCTCAATTCCGAAGCTTGGCCACTCTTCTTTCGACCTCGACATCAACCTTCAAACAGCATCACCACATGGGCGGAGGACCTGAACTACCAACTAGATCGTCTGCATCTAGTTTCTCGACTATGCATCGCGCTCCAGCTGCCATGGTCACCAAGCCAATGGTTGATCCCGACATTGAGATCAGGACGCCAAGAGATCCGAACACGCTGTCGAATTACCACAACTATGTGACCAGGCACACGAGCGTCGATTTTGAGATTGACTTTGAGAAGAAGAGACTTGTGGGGAAGGCGATACTGAAGATGGAGAGTCTGACTGATGAGGCTGTTGAGGTTACGTTGGATTCTAGGTATGATCTTCTGAAAGCGGTCAGCACTCATGCGGCTCCCTTGCATGAGCATCTGAACTACCGCGATGGAAATTCAATGACTGGGCATGACTGACATATATACAGCTTCCTCGACATCTCAGCTGTCGCTGTGGATGGACAGACTGCCAAATTCAGCATCAGTGACCGGATAGAGCCATATGGCAGCCCGGTGAAGATTGCGCTCCCGTCAGCCGTTCCCATAGGCAAGATCATCGATGTCGAATTCACCATTGCTACTACCGACAAGTGCACGGCTCTTCAGTGGCTAACGCCTGCCCAAACCTCCAACAAGAAGCATCCGTTCATGTTCAGCCAGTGTCAAGCCAACAACGCACGATCGGTCTTCCCTTGCCAGGACACTCCCGATGTCAAGTCGACTTTCAGCTTTGCTTTGCGCTCGCCACTACCAGTCTTAGCGTCTGGTCTACCAACAGGTGCGGCTGACTATGAGCCCGGCAAGAAAGATGGCGAGTCCGGTACACTCAAGTATACATTTGACCAACCTATTCCGATCACATCGTATTTGTTCGCTGTCGCGTCAGGAGATCTGGCCTCGGCATCTATTGGGCCACGAAGCACGGTCTGGTCCGGTCCAGAAGAGCTACTGGACTGCCAACGCGAGCTTGCCGGCGAGATCGAGCCGTTCATGAAAGTCTTGGAGTCGCTCGTCAAGCCAACCTACCAGTGGACGCAATACAATGTGCTCGTGCTACCCCCCTCCTTCCCATACGGCGGCATGGAGAACCCAGTCTGGACGTACGCCACGCCGTCAATCATCTCGGGCGACAAGCAGAACGTCGATGTCATTGCTCACGAGCTCTCTCATTCGTGGTCCGGTAATCTAGTCAGCGCAGCGAGCTGGGAGCATTTCTGGCTCAACGAGGGCTGGACCACGTACCTTGAGCGTCGCATCGCGGGCGCCCTTCACGGCGAGGCGCAGCGCCACTTCTCTGCTATCATCGGCTGGAAAGCCCTTGAAGAAAGCATCAAGCAGTACGGCGAAGACCACGAGTTCACCAAGCTCATCGTCGATCTCAAGGGCAAAGACCCTGACGACGCCTTCTCGAGCATACCATACGAGAAAGGCTTCCACGCACTCTACCAGTTCGAGCTTCTGTTCGGCAAGGCCAAGTGGGACACGTTTATCCCGCACTACTTCGACACGTTCAAATTCAAGTCGCTTGACAGCTACGACTTCAAGGCATGCCTCATCGACTTCTTTTCCAATGACGCAGAGGCGAAGAAGAAGCTGGATGCATTTGACTGGGACAAGCTCTTCTACGCGCCTGGCTTCCCCGTC
>Ga0265780_10003669_pt1 | contig 20076 bp, 14 predicted proteins | sample P1T30metagenome_FD_192432 | JGI IMG/M metagenome (GOLD analysis project Ga0265780, IMG submission 192432) | Plant litter microbial communities from East Loma Ridge, Irvine, California - P1 T30 | ecosystem: Environmental > Terrestrial > Plant litter > Unclassified | place: USA: California...
CCCTTGCCGTCCGGCGCGCGGCGCGCCCTGGCGGTACTCGGCCTGTGCAGCCTGCTGCCGGCCCTCGGCACCAGCCTGCCCAACGTGGGACTGCCCGTGCTCGGCCGCGCCTTCGGCGCGCCCTACGGCGAGCTGCAGTGGGTAGTGCTGGCCTACCTGGTCGCCAGCACCATCCTGGCGGTCCCAAGCGGGCGCCTCGGCGACCGCTACGGGCACCGGCGCCTGCTGCTGGGCGGGATCGTCCTGTTCACGCTCGCGAGCTTTGCCTGCGCGCTGGCGCCCACCCTGCCGGCGCTGGCGCTGGCACGGGCGGCGCAGGGCTGCGGCGCCGCCGCCATGATGGCGCTGGCCATGCCCCTGGCCGGCGCATCGGTGCCGGCCGCGCGCAGCGGCATGGCGCTGGGCCTGTTGGGCACGATGTCGGGCGCAGGCACGGCGCTCGGCCCCGCCGTGGGCGGGCTGCTGGTCAGCCTGGGGGGCTGGCCGGCGCTGTTCCTGGGCGTCGCGCCCCTCGGCCTGCTGGCCTTCGCGCTGGCCTGGCGCTGGCTGCCCCGGCAAGCCCAGGCGCGGCGGGCGCCGCCCGGCGCGCGCGGGGCGCTGCCGTATGGGGGACTGGGCGCGGCCCTGCTGGTGGCGAGCGTGGTGATGACGACGCTGGTGGCAGGCCCCTTCCACCTGTCCGGCGCGCTCGGACTGGGCAGCGCGGCCGTCGGCCTGGCGATGTCCTGCGGACCGCTGGCGGCGATGCTGGCCGGCGTGCCGGCAGGCCGGGCGGTCGACCGCATCGGCCCGCGCCCGGTCATGCTGGCCGGCCTGGGCGGCATGGCGGTCGGCTGCGCCCTGCTGGCGCTGTTGCCGGCGAGCGCGGGCGTGGCGGGCTACGTGGCGGCGCTGTGCTGCACCACCACCGGGTATGCGCTGTTCCAGGCCGCCAACAACAGCGCACTCCTGAGCGAGTGCGCCCCGGACCGCCGCGGCGCCGTCTCGGGGCTGCTGAACCTGGCGCGCAACCTCGGTCTGATGGCGGGGGCCGGCGTCATGGGCAACCTCTACACCGGCGTCGCGGCGGCGGCCGGTTTTGGGGCGGCAATGGGAGCCAGCTTCGGCATAGCCTTGGTGCTGGTGCTTGCGGCAGCCCTCCTGGGCCTCCCGGCGCGCGCCGGCGTACGGCAGCCAGTCGCTGCGCACGAGACCTAAAGGACTACTTTACCGTTTATCAATTCCGTATATACAATGCTCTAATCGTTGACCGGGCGAAACATAATGGCCGCGTCATCGCCCCGGACAGGCATGCGCCTGTCTTTCGTCATGGAGAACAAGCGATGCAGGAACAACCCGGGAACCCGCAGGCGCCCGCCCCGGACGACACCCTCGGCGCCACGCTCGAGAAGCGCAACCGCGAACTGGCAGCCTATTTCGACCACTGGGCCACGGCCGGCGCCTGCGCCAACGAGATCCGGCAGCTGATCGGCGCGAGCGAGACCGGCATCGAGGCCGTGCTGGCCAACCTGGCCGAGATCGAGGCGAGCCTCGACGCCATCCACGGCTACTTCACGGAACTGGGCCACATCCCCGAGCACAACGGCGACTTCGATGCCGACGGCCTGATGTGGGTGGTCATCGAGCGCAACATCGGCAACGGCAAGATCCGTACCCTGGACGACATTCCCGAAGCCCTGCGCGACGATTTCAGCTACCTGTTCGAGGGCGACGAACTGCTGTACGTCGAGCGTCCGCGCGATTCGGACGCCATCCGCACCGACCTGGGCGACCAGCGCGCGGAACTGGACGGGATGCTGGCCCGGCCGTACGACTTCTCCAGCTTCGTCCCCGCCGGGCAAAAGAACGGGAAAGACAGCGTCGAGGACCTGCGCGCCGAACTCAATGCGCTGTGGGACGAGCTGCGCGACGCCGCACGCGCAACGGCCTGGCACTTCTGACCGTCACCGTATTTCCAGCCGCCCCTCACGCAGCTTGAGGCGGCGGATCCCCGGCAAGCCGATCAGGTCGCGGTCATGGCAGGCCATCACCACGCTGCTGCCGCGGTCGAGCAGGGTCGGAATCAGCTTGAGGACCTGCTCGCGCGCCGGACCGTCCAGGTTGGCGGTGGGCTCGTCCAGCAGCAGCAGGCGCGGCGCCAGCACCCGGGCGCGCGCCAGCGCCACCCGCTGCTTCTCGCCGCCCGACAGGCGCGCCGGCGCGGTATCGCGCAGATGCAGCACGCCGGCCCACTCCATCGCTTCTTCCACCACGGGCGCCACCTGCTTGCTGCTGTCGCCGCGCGCCAGCAGGCCGTAGGCGATGTTATGGAAGACGCTGGTCGAGAACATGATCGGGTGCTGGTGCACGAACACGATGGCCTGGCGCAGCGCCTTCGGATAGGGATGCAGGGGCATGCTGCGCCCTTGATACTGCACCGTGCAGGCATCGCAGCGCTCCAGCCCGGCCAGGGTGCGCAGCAGGGTCGATTTGCCGGCGCCGTTCACGCCGGTCAGCACGTAGGCGCTGGCGCTGTCGATGGCGAGGGTGTCGATCTCGAACAGCGTGCGCGCCCCAATGCGCTTGCGCAGGCCGTGCACGGTCAATAACGCATTGTCGTGCACCTTCACCAGCGGCCTCCCGCCGTATGGGCCTCGCCCTGCAGCAGCACCAGCGCGCCGTTCATCAGGAGGGCCAGGGTCACCAGCACGATGCCCAAGGCGATCCCCTGGGCGAACTCGCCCTTGCTGGTCTCGAGCGCAATCGCCGTGGTGATGGTGCGGGTCTGGCCTTCGATGTTCCCGCCCACCATCAGGGCGCAGCCGACTTCCGAGATCACGCGGCCGAAGCCGCTGATTACGGCCGCCATCACGCCATAGCGCGCCTCGTGCAGCACGGTCGCCAACACGCGCAGCTTCGAGGCGCCGAGGGCCACCGCGGTCTCCGCATAGCGCGGATCGAGCGCCTGCACCGCCGCCAGCGTAAAGGCCAGCAGCACCGGCAGGCCGATCACCATCTGGCCGAGGATCACGCCCTGCTGGGTGAACAGCCAGGCCAGCTCGCCCATCGGGCCGCGGCGCGACAGCAGCAGGTACAGCAACAGGCCGATCAGGACCGTGGGCAGCGACAGCGCGGCCTGGGCCAGCCAGACCGCGAGCCGGCGGCCGGGGAAGCGGTGCATGGCGATCACATAGCCGAGGAAGATGGCTGGCGGCGCCGCCAGCAGCAACCCGAGCACGCTGGTCTTGAGCGAGACCCAGACGATGCGCCACAGGGCCTCGTCGCCGGAGAACAGCAGCGCGAACGCGTGCGTCGTCGCTTCCAGCATCAGGCCTGCGCGTGATACGGTGCGTTCAGGGGTTCGAGCAGATCGGGCTCGAACACCAGGCGCTCGTGCCCGGCCAGCAGCAGGAAGTGCTTGCCCGAGCAGCGCGCCAGCAGCGACATGCCGACTTGCTGCGCCACCTTGTGGCCCATCTGCGTGGTGCCGGAACGCGACAGCAGGAAGGGAATGCCCATTTGCGCGCCCTTGATGACCATCTCGGAAGTCAGGCGGCCGGTGGTGTAGAACACCTTGTCGCCGCCTTCCAGGCCGTCGAGCCACATCAGGCCGGCGATGGCGTCCACCGCGTTGTGGCGGCCGACGTCCTCCACGAAGTAGATCAGTTCTCCCGTGCTGGAGAACAGCGCGCAGCCGTGCACCGAACCGGCCTGCTTGTACACCGACTGCTGGGTGCGAATGGTGTCGACGATGCGGTAGACCCTTGACTGCGGCAGGCGCGCATCGACAGGCAATGCGATCCGGTCGACCTCGTCCATCAGCCCGCCGAACACCGAGCCCTGGCCGCAGCCGGTGGTGACCACCTTCTTCGCGGTGCGCTCCTCGACATCGAGGATGCCGCCGCGCGTGACGACCGCCACCGCGTCGACCGACCAGTCGACCTGGATCGAGACGATGTCCGCCAGGGCCCGCACCAGGCGCTGGTTGCGCAGGTAGCCCAGGGTCAGCGCTTCCGGCGCGCCACCCAGGGTCATCAGGGTGACGATCTCGCGCTTGTCGACGTAGACGGTGAGCGGGCGCTCGGCCGGGATGTGGATGGTCGAGGCGCGGCCGCGTTCGTCCAGCACGCTCACCTCGTGTGTGAGGGCAGCGCGCGCATCGGACAGCGCCGGCCGGTAGCGCGGCGGATTGGAACGGTTCATGTTGCCGATTGTGCCATGCCTTCCAATATTTGGCCGCCACCATAGCTGCCCTGTGCTTCCACGGTGCCGCCCCGCGTCACCTTGATCGCGCAATACTTGAACTCCGGGATCTTGCCAAAGGGGTCGAGCGCCGCGTTGGTGAGGCGGTTGATCGCCGCCTCGTAGTAGCAAAAAGGCACGAAGATCGCGCCCACCGGCGAGCTGTCGTCGGCGCGCGCATACAGCACCACTTCGCCGCGGCGCGAGGCGATCGTGACCGGCTCGCCGGGCTGCACGCCCAGGCGTTCCAGGTCGAGCGGGTGCACCAGCGCCACCGGATCGGGTTCGATCGCATCCAGCACGGTGGCGCGCCGGGTCATGCTGCCGGTATGCCAGTGTTCGAGCTGGCGGCCGGTGATCAGGACCATCGGGTACTCGCCGTCGGGACGCTCGTCGGCCGGGATGATGTCGGCCGGGACGAAGCGCGCCCTGCCCCCTTCGCGCGGGAACAGTTCGGTGAACACCACCGGCTGGCCGATGTCGCCCTCGTTCACGCAGGGGTAGACCACGGCGCCGTGTCGCTCCAGCCGCTCCCAGGTGATGCCGCCGATGCTGGCCATGTTGCGCCGCATCTCGTCGAACACCTCGGAAACGTGGCCGTAGTTCCACGGCAGGCCGAGGCGGTTCGCCATCTGCTGGATGATCCACAGGTCCTGCCTGGCATCGCCCGGCGGATCGATCGCCTGGCGGCCCAGCTGCACCAGGCGGTCGGTGTTGGTGAAGGTGCCGGTCTTCTCCGGAAAGGCGGAGGCAGGCAGGATCACGTCGGCCAGGTAGGCGGTCTCGGTCAGGAAGATGTCCTGCACCACCAGGTGTTCCAGTGCAGCCAGCGCGGCGCGCGCATGGTTGGCGTCGGGGTCGGACATGGCCGGGTTCTCGCCCATGATGTACATGCCGCGGATCTGCCCGGCGTCGATCGCATCCATGATCTCGACCACGGTCAGGCCGGGCTTCGGATCGAGGGTGGCGCCCCAGGCCTGCTCGAAGCGGGCGCGCGCGGCCGGGTTGTCGACCCGCTGGTAGTCGGGCAGCATCATCGGGATCAGGCCGGCGTCCGAGGCGCCCTGCACGTTGTTCTGGCCGCGCAGCGGATGCAGGCCGGTGCCGGCACGGCCGATCTGGCCCGTCATCAGCGACAGCGCGATCAGGCAGCGCGCGTTGTCCGTGCCGTGCACGTGCTGCGACACGCCCATGCCCCACAGGATCATCGAGCCCTTCGAGGTGGCGTACAGGCGCGCCACGTAGCGGATCGTCTCGGCGTCGATGCCGCAGATCGGCGCCATCGCTTCCGGGCTGTACTCGGCCACGTTGGCTTCCAGCTCGGCGTAGCCGATGGTGCGGCCGGCGATGAAGCCGGCGTCGACCAGCTGTTCGCTGACGATCACGTGCATCATCGCGTTGAGCAGGGCGACGTCGGTGTCCGGCTTGAACTGCAAGAAGCGGTGCGCGTGGCGCGCCAGGTCCGAGCGGCGCGGGTCCATCACGATCAGTTTGGTGCCGCCCTTGACCGCATTCTTGATCCAGGTGGCGGCCACCGGGTGGTTGACGGTCGGGTTGGCGCCGATCACGATCACGACCTCGGCGCGGGTCACGTCCATCACCGGGTTCGAGACGGCGCCCGAGCCGATCCCTTCCAGCAGGGCCGATACCGAGGACGCGTGGCACAGGCGGGTGCAATGGTCGACATTGTTGGTCTTGAAGCCGGTGCGTACCAGCTTCTGGAACAGGTAGGCTTCCTCGTTGCTGCCCTTGGCCGAGCCGAAGCCGGCCAGCGCCGCGCCGCCGTGCTGGCCGCGGATCGCGGCCAGGCGGCCGCCGGCCAAGGCCAGCGCTTCTTCCCAGCTGGCTTCGCGGAACACCTCCAGCACCCGGTCCGGGTCCATCGTGAAGTCGCCGCTTTTGGGCACGCCTTCGCGCCGGATCAGGGGCTTGGTCAGGCGGTGCGGATGGTGCGCATAGTCGAAGCCGTAGCGGCCCTTCACGCACAGGCGGCCCAGGTTCGCCGGGCCGTTGCGCCCTTCGACGTACAGGATCTTGTTGTCCTTGACGTTATAGGTCAGCTGGCAGCCCACGCCGCAATAGGGGCAGACCGAGTCGACCTGCCTGTCGGGGATGTTCAGGGCCACGCCACGGGCCGGCATCAGGGCGCCGGTCGGGCAGGCCTGCACGCATTCGCCGCAGGCCACGCAGGTGGACGCTCCCATCGGATCGTCCTGGTCGAACACGATCTTCGCGCCTTCGCCACGGAAGGCCAGGCCGATCACGTCGTTGACCTGCTCGTCGCGGCAGGCGCGCAGGCAGCGCGTGCACTGGATACAGGCGTCCAGGTTGACGGTGATGGCGGCGTGGCTCGCATCGACCTGCGGCTGGCGCCGGGTCGGCGCGAAGCGCGGCTTGCCCACGCCGAGTTTTTCGGCCCACAGGTCGACCTCGTTGCGGCGTGTGTACTCGGCTTCCGGCATGTCGGCCTGCAGCAGTTCCAGCACCATCTTCCGGGCCTTGACCGCGCGCGGGCTGTCCGTGCTGACCTTCATGCCGGCGGCGGGATGGCGGCAGCAGGACGGCGCCAGTACCCGCTCGCCCGCGATCTCGACCATGCAGGAGCGGCAGTTGCCGACTGACGCCAATCCTTCCTTGTAGCACAGGCGCGGCACCTCGATGCCCTCGCGCGCGGCGACCTCGATCAGGGTCTCATGCGGCAGCGCATCGACCGTGCGGCCGTTCAGTTCGAACGAAATGGTGGGGATGGGAGCGTTCATGTCGTTACCGGGCCAGCTCGTGGGGAAAGTAGTTGATCACGCAGTCGATCGGGTTCGGGGCCGCCTGGCCCAGGCCGCAGATCGAGGCGTCGCGCATCACCTGCGACAGCTCGCCCAGCAGGGCCGTGTCCCATACCGGCTGGCGGATCAGGTCGAGCGCCTTGGCGGTACCGTTGCGGCAGGGCGTGCACTGGCCGCAGGACTCGTCCTTGAAGAAGGCCAGCGTATTGCGGGCGGCCGCCACCGCGCTGTCGTGCTCGGACAGCACCACCACCGCGGCCGAGCCGATGAAGCAGCCGTAGGACTGCAGGGTGTCGAAGTCGAGCGGGATATCACCCATGCTGGCGGGAAGGATGCCGCCCGAGGCGCCGCCCGGCAGGTAGGCATACAAGGCGTGGCCGTCCTGCATGCCGCCGCAGTATTCGGCGATCAGCTCCGTGATGGTGATGCCGGCCGGGGCCAGCTTGACGCCCGGCTCGCGCACCCGGCCCGAGACCGAGAACGAGCGCAGGCCGCGCCGTCCATGGCGGCCGTGGCCGGCGAACCAGTCGGCGCCGCGCTCGAGGATGTCGCGCACCCAGTGCAGCGACTCGAAGTTGTGTTCCAGGGTCGGGCGTCCGAACAGGCCAACCTGGGCCACGTAGGGCGGACGCAGGCGCGGCATGCCGCGCTTGCCCTCGATCGATTCGATCATCGCCGACTCTTCGCCGCAGATATAGGCGCCGGCGCCGCGGCGCAGGAAGATCGCCGGCATGTTCGCGACCGGCGGATCGCCCCGCAGTTTCTCCAGCTCCGCTTCCAGCATCGCGCGGCAGCCATGGTATTCGTCGCGCAGGTAGATGTAGATGGCCTCGATGCCGACCGCCCAGGCCGCGATCAGGGCGCCTTCCAGGAAGCGGTGCGGGTCGCGTTCGAGGTAGACGCGGTCCTTGAAGGTCCCCGGCTCGCCTTCGTCGATGTTGATGGCCATCAGGCGCGGGCCCGACTCGGCGCGCACGATGCGCCACTTGCGGCCCAGCGGAAAGCCGGCCCCGCCCAGGCCGCGCAGGCCGGAGGTTTCCAGCGTGCCGATCACCGCATCGATTTCGTGTTCGCCCGCCACGCAGGCCTGCAGCAGTGCATAGCCGCCGGCGCCGCGGTAGGCCGCATAGTCCACGTGACTCGTCGGCGGTTCGCGCGTCTGCCCGGCGGCGACCCTGGCCTGCACCTGCTCGACGCTGGCACGCGGCACCGCACGCTGGCCCACGACAGCTACCGGCGCCTGCTCGCAGCGGCCGACGCAGGGCGCTTCGATTACCCTCACTTCGCGCCCCAACAGGCTTGGGAGCCGGTCCAGCAGTTCCCGCGCGCCAGCCATCTCGCAGGACAGGCCGGCGCAGACGCGCACGGTGAGCGCGGCCGGCGCCGCTTCGCCCTCTTTCACGAGGTCGAAGTGGTGATAGAAGCTGGCAACCTCGTAGACCTCGGTCTGGGCCAGGCGCATCTCCTGGGCCAGCGCGGCCAGGTGCGCGCTCGACAGGCATCCGTAGCGGTCCTGGATCTTGTGCAGGTATTCGATCAGCAGATCGGGCTGGCGCGATTCGCTGCCCAGCAGGGCCTGCACTTCGCTGAGCGCCTGCGGGTCGACGCGGCGGCCCTTCGGGGCTTCGCGCTTGCGCTGGCGGCTGGCGCCGGCGACAGCGATCGGGATGATGGGGTGGTTCATGGTGATGGTCCCGGGATGAAACGAAAGCGAGTATTCATATGATAGTTGAACGCGTGGGCAAGGAACTTGCCCACCCTACGTAGGGTGGGCAAGTTCCTTGCCTACCCTACGTAGGGTGGGCGGGGGAAAACAGTCCAGTGGACTGTTTTCCCGCCCGCGCGGGTGCTACTTGAACAGCACCGCCGCTTTCTGCAGCGTGACCCAGATCCCGAACAGCAGCGGAATCGCCACCGAGGCCCAGGCGAACGCCGTGATGGCCGGGTTGACGGTCGCGACCGCGCCGCCGGCACGGCCGCCGCCGACTGCTGCGACGTCGCGTTCCTGGGCCAGCTTCTTCTCGGCCGCCAGCTCGGCGTCGGTCATGAAGTGCTTGTCGTCCAGCGGCTTGATCATCGCGTTGAGCACGATGCCCACCACGACCAGGCCGGCCAGCACGTACATCGTCACGTCATAGGCCTGCGCCTTGGGCACGCCGTGTTCGATCTGGTACTCGCGGATGTAGTTGATCAGGAGCGGTCCCAGCACGCCGGCGGCGGCCCAAGCGGTCAGCAGGCGGCCGTGGATCGCGCCCACCCTCTGGGTGCCGAACAGGTCGGCCAGGTAGGCCGGCACGGTGGCGAAGCCGCCGCCGTACATCGACAGGATGATGCAGATGAAGCCGACGAACAGGGCCAGCTGGCCGTTGTGCGCCATCGACGGGATAGCCGCGTACAGGAAGAAGCCGAGGATCAGGAATACGAAATAGGTCGCTTTTCTCCCGATGTAGTCCGAGCACGAGGCCCAGGCGAAGCGGCCGCCGATGTTGAACAGCGACAGCAGGCCGGTGAAGCCGGCGGCGATCGCGGCGATCTGGCTCTTCTGCGCCGTGTCAAGGTCGTTGAAGCCGGCGTCGATGCCGATCAGGCGTCCGCCGAACACTTCCTGCAGCAGGGGCGAGGCCATCGCCAGGATGCCGATGCCGGCCGAGACGTTCAGGAACAGCACGCCCCAGATCAGCCAGAACTGCGGGATGCCCCACACGCGGCTGGCGTGCACGTGGCGCGCCGTGATCATGGTGCTGGTCGACTTGGCCGGCGGGGTCCAGCCTTCCGGCTTCCAGCCGGTGGGTGGCACGCGGTAGGTCAGCGCACCGGCCACCATGAACACGAAGTAGATCGCGGCCAGCACCAGGAAGGTCTCCCAGACGCCGACCGAGGCCGGGGTGGCGAAGTGCTTCATCAGCTTGTCCGCCAGCGGCGCGCCGATCATGGCGCCGCCGCCGAAGCCCATGATGGCCATGCCGGTCGCCATGCCGCGGCGGTCGGGGAACCATTTGATGAGCGTCGACACCGGCGAAATGTAGCCGAGCCCGAGGCCGATGCCGCCGATCACGCCGGAGCCCAGCCACATCAGCCAGATCTGGTGGTGATAGATGCCCAGCGCCGAGATCACCAGGCCGCCGCACCAGCACACGGCCGAGACCAGGCCGGCCTTGCGCGGACCGGCGTGCTCGAGCCAGCCGCCGAACAGCCAGGCCGCCAGGCCGAGGAAGATGAAGAAGATCGTGAAGATCCAGCCCAGCATCGAGATCTTCCAGTCGCAGGTGGTCGAGAAGATCTGGGCCATCACGCCCATGTCTGCCGGGCAGGCGATCGATTCGGTGATGCCGAGCGCCTTCGACAGCGGCAGCCAGAACACCGAAAAGCCGTAGGCCATGCCGATGCACAGGTGGATCGCGAGCGCCGCCGGCGGCACCAGCCAGCGGTTGAAACCAGGTCTTGCGATGGTGTGTTCCTTGTCCAGAAAACCGAGTGCAGCCATGTCCCCTCCAAGTTTTTTAAGTGTAAGAATATGCTTAAAAAAGCATATTAATTCGTCAATTTTGTTGTTTTGAGCGAGAGTATCATGAGGGTTTTGCTCATCAAATAGGCTATTTTCAGCATATGATCAACATCCACATCCGGCCGCATTGGGAGATCAGCTGGAAGGGCGAGCGCCCGCTGGACACCGCCGACCTGCTCGGCCTGCTGCTGGCGATCCAGGACACGGGCTCGATCGCGCAGGCCGCGAAAGCGGTGCGGCTGTCGTATCGCTATGCGTGGGGATTGCTGCGTTCGGCCGAGGAGTTGTTCGGCCAGGAGTTGCTGCATACGGGACGCGGGCGCGGCACCGCGCTGACGCCCCTGGCGCAGAAGCTGGTCTGGGCCGACCGCCGCATCGCGGCGCGCCTGTCGCCCACCCTGCAAAGCCTGGCCTCGGAACTGGAAGTGGAACTGGCGCGCGTCACCGGCGTCGCGCTGCGGCCACTACGGCTGGACGCCAGCCATGGCTTCGCGGTGGCCGCCCTGCTGGGCTGCATCGACCGCGACGCGCTGCCGCTCGATTCGCGCTACCGCACCAGCACCGATGCGGTGGCGGCGCTGGCGCGGCGCGAATGCGACCTGGCGGGTTTCCATGTGCCGCGCGGGCGTTTCCAGGCGCAGACCGCAAGCTGGTACCGGCGCTGGCTCGACCCGGGCGCTCACTGCCTGGTGCGCGTGGCGGGACGCCAGCAGGGCCTGATCACGGCGCGCGGCAACCCGCTCGGCCTGCATCTGCTTTCCGACCTGGCGCGTCCCGGCGTACGCTTCGTGAACCGCCAGGTCGGATCGGGTACGCGCATGCTGCTCGAAATGATGCTGGCGGCGGACGGCCCGCCACCCGAGTCGATCCAGGGATTCAACAGCGCCGAGTTCACCCACTCGGCGGTGGCGGCCTACATCGCCAGCGGCATGGCCGATGCCGGCGTCGGCATGCGCGCCGCCGCCGCCCAGTTCAAGCTCGACTTCGTTCCGCTGGTGGACGAGACCTATTATTTTGCGCTGCGCCGCGATGCGCTCGACGAGCCGGCCATGCACCAGCTGCTCGAACTGATGCGCACCCCGCACTACCTGGCGCTGGTCGCCGCCCTGCCCGGCTACGATGCGCGCGGCACCGGCGAGATCGTCGAGATCGAGGAGGCGTTTGCCAGTCAGGCGTAGGGTGGGCAGATTCTGCCCACGCGTTCAACCGCCCGTTGAGTCACAACGCATGTGTGATGTGAACGCGTGTGGTGATCTGGTCCAGTGGACCAGATCACAAGCCGCACACCCTACGAAAGTACCGGTTCAGCGGCGCCGCTTCTTCCAGTTGTAGTCCGGGCCGGTCACGTCGACGCCGGGGTTGCCCACCACGTCGGGGTGCTCGGAGCACATCGTGATGAAGCGGATGCCCTCGCCCTCGCGCTGGCGCTTGCGCAACGCTTCCATGGCCTGCATCGCCGCCACCATCTCGGTTGTGTCGAACAGTTGCTCGTGCGGCGTGCACGTGTCGGCTTCGACGATCGTCCAGTACACCATGTACATCATTTCCTCCTGTTTCAGGACATTGTCCCTCGTTCCGCCCCCAGCGCGGCGCACCGGTCGCCCCTCGTTTTGATTCCTGTAGAAATTGCCAGATAGCAGAAGTTAGCCCCTGAACTGAGGAACATGCCTACAAAAAGTAGGACTTGTCCGAAAAAGCCATTTTATGTTCGCTACTTCACACAACCCGTCGCACGTGGCAATTAGGCTGGAGCCTGTCTTAACAAAACGCGGGTCAAACGATGAACACTCAGCAAAATACCCAGCCGAGCCAGACGATGGATCTCGAGCTGTGGGGGGGATTGGAATGCACGGTCAACCGTGTGCGCGACAACTACTTCAGCCAGATGGACCGGAACGGCCACGCAGAGCGCCTCCAGGACATCGAGCGTTTTGCCTCGCTTGGCATCAGGGCCGTGCGCTATCCGGTGCTGTGGGAACGTACCGCCCCGGACGGCATCGAATCGGCCGACTGGTCGTGGCCGGACGAGCGCCTGCCGGCGCTGCAGCAGCTCGGCGTGACGCCGATCGTCGGCCTCCTGCACCATGGCAGCGGACCACGCGACACCAGCCTGGTCGATCCCGCCTTCCCCGAAAAGCTCGCCGAGTACGCCGGCGCGGTGGCACGTCGCTACCCATGGGCCGAGTACTATACCCCGGTCAACGAACCACTGACCACTGCGCGCTTTTCCGGTCTGGCAGGCGTCTGGTACCCGCACGGCAGCGACGAAGCGACCTTCGTGCGCGCCCTGATCAACGAATGCCGCGCGACCGTGCTGGCGATGCGCGCGATCCGCGAAGTCAACCCGGACGCCAAGCTGGTGGCGACCGACGACCTGTCGAAGACCTACGGCACCCCGGAAATGCAGGAACTGGTCAGCTTCTTCAACGAACGCCGCTGGCTGGGCTGGGACCTGATGTGCGGCATGGTGGACGAGAACCATGCGCTGTGGAGCTATCTGCTCGACGCCCAGGCCACGCCGGAAGAGCTGCTCTGGTTCCGCGACAACCCCTGCCCGCCGGACGTCATCGGCGTCAACTACTACGCGACCAGCGAGCGCTGGCTCGACCACCGTCCGGAGCGCTATCCGGCCGACCGCTGCCACACCTACCGCGGCATCCACCACGCCGACATCGAGACCCCGCGCGCGCTGGCCACGCCGACGCCCGGCATCGCGCCGCTGCTGATGGAGACCTGGGAGCGCTACCGCCTGCCGATCGCCATCACCGAAGCCCACATCGACGCCAACCGCGAAGACCAGATGCGCTGGCTGGTGGAGATCTGGAACGCCGCCCGCAGCGCACGCCAGCAGGGCGCCGACGTACGCGCCGTGACGGTCTGGGCCCTGCTCGGCTCCTACGACTGGAACTGCCTGGTCACCGAATGCCGCGGCTACTACGAGCCGGGTCCGTTCGACGTGCGCGGCGGCGAACCGCGTCCGACCGCGGTCGCGACCCTGATGCGCGAACTGTCCACCGGGCGTCCGCTGACCAACCCGGTGCTGCAGGGCGAAGGCTGGTGGCGCCGTCCGGGACGCTTCCTGTGCAAACCGGTGGCGACCCGCACTGCGGTGGCCGACATCGCGGTCCGCAGCCAGTTCAAGTCCAACGTGGTGCAGCCGATCCTGATCACCGGCGCCACCGGCACCCTGGGCTCGGCCTATGCCCGCATCTGCGAGAAGCGCAACCTGGCCTACCAGGTGCTGACGCGCCAGGAGATGGACATCACCGACGCGGCCTCGGTCGAAGCGGCTATTGTCCGCTACAAGCCGTGGGCGATCATCAACGCGGGCGGCTACGTGCGCGTGGACGAGGCCGAAGGCGACGTGGAACGCTGCATGCGCGAGAACACGCTGGGGCCGACCATCCTGGCGCTGGCCTGCATCCGCCACCAGCTGCGCTTCATGACCTTCTCGACCGACCTGGTGTTCGACGGCACCAAGGGCGCGCCCTATGTCGAATCCGACGCCGTCAATCCGCTCGGCGTCTATGGCCGCAGCAAGGTGGAAGCCGAGCAGCGCGTGCTGGACGCCGACCCGCAGGCCCTGGTGATCCGCACCAGCGCCTTCTTCGGCCCCTGGGACCGCCACAACTTCGTCACCCTGGCGCTCAACGCGCTGGAAGCCGGCCAGCCCTTCCAGGCGGCGGGCGACATGGTGGTCTCGCCGACCTATGTGCCGGACCTGGTCAACGTCTCGCTCGACCTCCTGATCGACCGCGAAAAAGGCATCTGGCACCTCACCAATGCCGAAGCGGTGACCTGGGCCGAACTGGCGCGCCGCGCCTGCGACGCGGCCGGGGTGGACTCGGCGAAGCTGGAAGTGGTATCGAGCGAAAGCTGCGGCCACGTGGCGCGCCGTCCGGAGTTCAGCGCGCTGTCGAGCGAGCGAGCCCTGATGCTGCCGTCGCTGGACGATGCGCTGCGCCGCTACGTGGAAGCGGTGCAGGACCGGGCGCATGGGCGCGATGCGGAAGTGCTGCCGGGGGAGGCGGCGCATTACGCGAGTTAAGTTTATAACGTCAAAAACAACTTGGGTCCCGGCCTTCGCCGGGACGACGTGCTAAAGGCGCAGGCCACAAACGCTATTTCGACCTGCTACCTGAAGACCGTCGTCCCGGCGCAGGCCGGGACCCAATTTTGTCAGCAAGCCGCTAGCTCAAGAACTGGCCTCGTCCCCTGCCACAAACTGCAAGCGATACAGATTCGCATACATCCCATTCGCATCGAGCAGCTCCGCATGCGTCCCCTGCTCCACGATCCGCCCGTGCTCCATCACCACGATCCGGTCGGCCCGCTCGATGGTCGACAGCCGGTGCGCGATCACGATGGTGGTGCGCCCTGCCATCAGGGTCTCGAGCGCCGCCTGCACCGCGCGTTCCGATTCGTTGTCGAGCGCGGACGTCGCCTCGTCCAGGATCAGGATCGGCGCGTCCTTGTAGATCGCGCGCGCGATCGCCACGCGCTGGCGCTGGCCGCCCGACAGGCGCATGCCGTTCTCGCCGATGCGGGTCTCGACGCCGTCTTCCAGCTTGGCCACGACGTCCGTCAGGTGCGCGGCCTTGACCGCCGCCGCCAGGCGTTCGTAGTCGATCTTCTCGACGCCGTAGGCGATGTTGGCTGCCAGGGTGTCGTCGAACAGCACCACGTTCTGGCTCACCATGGCCAGCTGGGCGCGCAGGCTGGCCAGCTTGATGTCCGGGTAAGGCACGCCGTCGAGCAGCAGGCGGCCGGCTTGCGGATCGTAGAAGCGCGTCACCAGGTTGACGAAGGTCGACTTGCCGCCGCCCGAGATGCCCACCAGGGCCACGGTCTGGCCGGGCTGCACGTCCAGCGTGACGCCGTTGAGGGCGGGATTGAGCGCGTTCGGATAGCGGAAGGTGACGTTCTCCAGGCGCAGGTGGCCTTGGGAGCGGCCCAGTTCGCGCGCGCCGGTGTCGTTCTCGCCGGGCGCGTCGATCAGGCCGAACACGGTCTCGGCCGCGGACATCCCGCGCTGCATCGGCCCGTTGACCTCCGCCAGCGACTTGAGCGGCGTCAGCAGCATCAGCATGTAAGTCACGAACTGCACGAATTCGCCCTGGTCCAGCTTGGCCTGAATCGCCAGCACGATCACCAGCGACAGGGCCAGCGAGGTGGCGATCTGGGTCACCGGCGTGGTCGCGGCAAAGGCCACCGTCATGCGTTGCGAGAAGCCGCGCAGGGCTTCGCTGCGCGCATGGAAGCGGGCGCGCTCGTAGCGCTCTCCCGAGAACACGCGGATCACCTGGTGGCCGCGGGTGGCTTCCTCGACCACCTGGGTCATCTCCGCCGTCACGCGCTGGTTCTCGCGGTTCAGGCGGCGCAGGCGGCCGGTGGTGGTGCGCACGATGACGGCGGTGAGCGGGACCACGATGATGGCCACCAGGGTCAGCTTCCAGTTCATCCAGAGCAGCGCGCCGAGCAGGCCGATCACGACCAGGGTATCGCGCACGCAGGCCACGAACACCGACTGCAGCATGTCCACCACCTGGCGCACGTCGGCCACCACGGTGTTGATGATCTTGCCGGTCGACTCTTCGTGGAAACGCGCCACCGGCAACTGCAGCACGCGGTCGAACACCATCGCGCGCAGGTCGTTCAGCACGCGGCTGAGCACCCAGTTGTTGAAATAGGCCGTCGAAAAGGTGCCGATGCCGCGCAGGACGAAGATCGAGACCAGCACGCCGGGAATCCACCACAGGCTGAACGGCACCTTGTCCTTGAAGCCGAGGTTGATCAGGAGCTTGAGCGCCCAGCCCAGCAGCGGCTGGGTCGCGGCCGTGAGCGCCATGGAGAGCAGCGCCAGCCAGGCCCGCCCCTGGTAGGGCTTGACGACCGCCAGCAAGCGCTTGACGATAATTTTATTCTCCACGTTGGGTATCCGTTTCTTTCGCAGTCAGGCAGAAGCCCATGAGCAGGGCCACCATGAGCACGTAGAACATGCTGCCTTTGAGGGACCAGAAGATGACTTCGGTGAGCCCGAAGCCGAAGTAGCTGAGCACCACCAGCATTCCGGCCAGGGCCGGCGCGAACTGCGGCATCCCGCGGTGCGCGCCGCGTCCCACCGCGCGCGCGAAGAAGGCGAAGGGCGCGCCCAGGATGCCGAGGTAGGCCAGCAGGCCGAACACGCCGCCGGTGGCCTGGGCCTGCAGCAGGTCGTTGTGCAGGTGCTCGAAAGGCAGCACCACGTCCTGGATCTCGCCCTGTTCGACCAGCTTGCGCAGCTCGGCGCGCACGGTGAGCGGATCGAGCCCGAACAGCGGGTGCTCGCCGATGATGCTGCGCGCGCCCTTCCACAGTTCGAGGCGGATGCCGACGTTGGACAGGGCGCTGCCGCCGTCGAGCCAGGTGCGCACGTCGTGCACGCCCTGCCCCACCCGTTCCTGCACCCCGAAGGCGGGGATGAAGAAGGTCGAGGCGAACAGGGCGAAGCTGCCGATCAGGAGCAGGCGCACGCGCCGGCTGCGCAGCAGGCGCGCATAGCTCAGGAACAGGATGGCCGCGAGCACCAGCGCGATCCAGCCGCCGCGGGTACCGCTCAAGAGGGTCGCGCCCAGGCCGGCCAGGGCGCCCAGCGCCGGCAGGATGGCCTTGCGGGTGCTGTGCCGGTAGTCGATCGCGGCCGCCATCGCCACCAGCGCCAGGCACAGGGCGATGTCGCCGAACGTGATCGGATTCAGGAAGCCGCCGGGACGGTAGATCTCGAGCACCAGCTTCTGGTAGGCGATGAAGGGCAGCGCGGCGATGGTGCCGGCGATCACGCCCCACCACAAGGTAGCGCGCTGGGGCCGCGCCAGCACCACCAGCAGGGCCGCGCTCAGGCCGAGGAACATGCGCGAAGGCTTGTCGAGGTAGCCCCAGGTCGCTTCCGGCCGCGCCAGCACGCACAGCAGCGCGAACAGGAAGTAGAAGGCGAAGGCCGCCACCACCCAGCGCACCTCCACCCAGTGCGTGCGGATCGCCGCCCAGGCCCTTCGCGGCACGCACAGCGCCGCCAGCACGAAAACGAGGCTGGAAAGGCCGATGCCGAAAGGGGTGATGAGGCTGAGGAAAGGGAACAGGAAAACCAGGAAGCCGATCCAACGCTGCATCGGCACTCCGATTTTCGTCGGATTATTGTTCATTCATGTTCTTGTGGGATATTCTTGCCTACCTTCGCTGCCACCTCAGGCGCGCGCTTTTTATCGGAACCCCATGCAGCACACCCCGACGATCTCTGTCGTGATCACGACCTACAACCGCCCGGATGCCCTCGCGGCGGTCGTGGAAGCGTGTTTCATGCAGGATGACAAGAATTTTGAAATCATTATCGCTGATGACGGCTCGACTGCCAACACGCGTCAAGCCATCGAGGCCCTGGCGGCACGCTCGCCGGTGCCCTTGAAACACGTGTGGCAGCCGGACGAAGGCTTCCGCGCCGCCATGGCGCGCAACCGCGGCACTTTGGCGGCAACCGGCAACTATATCATTTTCCTGGACGGCGATTGTGTGCCGCAGCGCGACTTCATCCGCCGCCACCGGGCGCTGGCCAAAACCGGCTTCCTCGTTTCCGGCAGCCGCATCCTGCTCAGTCCTCGCCTCACCGAGCGTGCGCTGCTTGAAAAAATCGACCTGCCGGCCATGGGTTTGTTCGACAAGCTGCGCTATCGCCTGCGCGGCGACATGAACAAGGTGCTGCAGATGCTGCTGCGCTTGCCGGACGCGGGACGCGAGCGGAAATCCTTCAGCTGGCGCCGCATCAAGAGCTGCAACCTGGCCGTGTGGCGGGCCGACCTGGAGAAGGTCAACGGCTTCGACGAGAGCTTTGTCGGCTGGGGCCACGAGGATTCCGACCTGGTGCTGCGCCTGTTCCATGCCGGCGTGCGGCGCAAGGACGGGGCGTTTGCCACCGAGGTGCTGCACCTGTGGCACCGCGAGGCCAAGCGCGACGAGGAATCCAGCAACCGCAAGGTCGTCCTGCAGCGCGCCGCCGACAAGACCGTCCAGGCCGTGCGCGGGCTGCGCGAGCACACGCTGCCCGCCGCCTGAGGCGGTGGGCCTCATCCGCGTCAGGCCTTCTTCTCGCCGCATTGCTGCCCGGGTCTCGTCCACCATGCGCTGCCACGCCCTGACGCTCGGCCGCGCCTGCATCCGCTCGTGCCATGCGTGCAGCGCTGTCAGGTCCTCAAGCTGGGATATCGCGATTCATGCTGCGGCTCCTTCCACGGCGCGGCCGCTACGACGCGCCAGTTCGCGCAGCAAGGTCTCGGCGGCGGCTGCCGAGGAAGCGGGATTCTGGCCGGTGACCAGGAGACCGTCGGTCACGACGTAGGATGCCCAGTCATCGCCCCGCCGGAAGCTAGCGCCCTTCGCCTTGAGCTCGTCTTCTACCAGGAAGGGCACGATGTCGGTCAGTTCGACCGCCGCCTCTTCGCTGTTCGTAAAGCCCGTCACCTGCTTGCCCTGCACCAGCGGAGCGCCGTCCACATCCTTCACATGGCGCAGCACGCCGGGCGCATGGCATACCAGCGCCACCGGCTTGCCGGCAGCGATGAAGGACTCGATCAGGCCGATCGACTCGGGGCTTTCGGCCAGGTCCCACAGCGGGCCATGGCCTCCTGGATAGAACACGGCATCAAACTGCTCATGCGACACGCTATCCAGGCGCACGGTGGCGCCAAGTTCCGCGCGGGCAGCGGCATCGGCCTCGAAGCGGCGGGTCAGTTCGGTCTGGAAGCCCGGTTCATTGCTCTTCGGGTCGAGCGGCGGCTGGCCGCCGGCCGGCGACGCCAGCACGACCGCGGCGCCCGCGTCCTTGAAGGCGTAATAGGGAGCAGCCAGCTCTTCCAGCCAGAATCCGGTCTTGCGGCCGGTCGTGCCGAGCGTGTCATGGGAGGTCAGGACGATCAGGATATTCATGGTAAAACTCCTCGGTTCAAGTAGACCAGTCGTCTACTAAGCACTTCAAAAAAAACGCTTCGGTCGAAGCGTTCGGAATCGTCCCCCTAGCGGGACAGGTGCAGCATGTGTTTCGTCGTCTGCCGCGCCGCATCGAAAGCTGCGGCGTCACGTGTGATCTTGGCCATGACACTCGCGCCAAGCCAGAGCTGGTACAGGCTCTCGGCCACCGCGCCCGGCTCGCCGTCCACGGACAGCGAACCGTCGGCCTTGCCGCGCTCGATCGCAGACGCCAAGCGGGCGACGATGCCGGCGGTCCCCGCTTTCAGCGCCAGACGCATGGGCTCCGACAGGTCGGCCACTTCCGCGCCCATTTTGACGACCAGGCATTTTCCATGGCAGTCGGCAAGCAACTGGTTGCTGCGCCACCTGTCGAAATAGCTGACCAGGCCATCTGCCATGGTCACGCCTGCCTGCCCCAGGGTCTGGTCGAGCTCGGCTATGTAATCCTGAAAATACTTTTCCAGCAAAGCGACGCCGAACGCGTCCTTGGAAGCGAAGTAGTAATAAAAGGATCCCTTCGGCACGCCGGCCGTCGTCAGGATCTCGTTCAGGCACACGGCCGAGAATCCCTTG
>Ga0265780_10003671_pt1 | contig 20069 bp, 27 predicted proteins | sample P1T30metagenome_FD_192432 | JGI IMG/M metagenome (GOLD analysis project Ga0265780, IMG submission 192432) | Plant litter microbial communities from East Loma Ridge, Irvine, California - P1 T30 | ecosystem: Environmental > Terrestrial > Plant litter > Unclassified | place: USA: California...
AACGGCTGCACCTTCGGCAACACCGACGACGACGCCTGCATCGACCGCTGGGAGAAATCCATCCTCGGCAACCGCGGCATCTACGCTTCCCCCGGTCTCGGTGCCACCATGTTCTACAAGTCCAGCGTCTCCGAGCGCGACGAATACGACATCTTCGCTTTCGGCGGCCCCGTCAACTTCCGCGGTTACTTCCCCGGCTACAGCTACAACGCCACCTCCGAGCACGACTGGTTCACCTGGGCCATCCTCAAGGCGCACCCGCGCAACAACGCCGGAACCGTTGCGCTCCGCTCTGCCGATCCCCTTGACGTCCCCGAGATCACCTACAACTACTTCGACACCGGTGTTGGCGACTACGAGAAGGATCTCACTGCCCTCACCGAGGCTGTCGACCTCGCCCGTGACTCTTTCAAGCGCCAACTCGTCCCCATCGACGAAGTCCTGCCCGGCAAGGACGCCAACACCCCCGAGAAGATTGCTCAGTACGCCAAGGACACTGCTTGGGGTCACCACTGCTCATCTACCTGCCCCATTGGTGCTGATGACGATAAGATGGCTGTTCTTGACTCCAAGTTCCAGGTCCGTGGTGTTGCTGGATTGAGGGTTGTTGATGCCAGTGTTTTCCCTAAGATTCCTGGTACCTTCACTGCTGTGTCTACGTACATGGTTGCGGAGAAGGCGGCGGATGTTATTCTTGCTGCTGCTGAGGAGGCTTAGGAAGTCGTTTGATGTGTTCATGTCGAGAACCCTACTGTATATAGACGAGAGAATATGATGATGTGTTTCCAACTGCAATTCGTCCTGACTTTGTTTAAGCTGTAATGCTCAGGGTAACTTGCACTAACGTATCCGTTGCAGTGTTCCCTACTAGTACTTTCTCCTCACAAATATTACCACAGACAGGTTGAGACTTCAAGATACTGAGGCATGGTGACTTTCACGTATCAACGACTTTGATGAGCAATGGTGGTTGACTGCTGCCCAGGTGCGTTTTGTGGCACGGTGGTCCGTGCGCTACAAAACTGCGGCATTCTCATGTAAACTCGCACCTTAAAACTCATCTGAGCAGGCTGAAATAATGTCAGAATAGTCTTCTGTGTTCTGTCTTCTCCCCATAATCTTTTGAGCTCGTTTCAATACAATCGAGTGCGCGTAAACTCGCGCGCAGGTACCGGCCACAGTTATGGACATGGAAGAGCTAGGAGGCGGGCGCCAAGCAATGACGCACAGCCTTGTGGAACATGGCCTTCCACCACCTCGGCCAACGTCTCCTTCGACTCAACCAACCCAGCCTGCCTTTGGGTAAGTAGTCCTTCCTATGCACTGTCGGCCAATTCTTTCACGTGTATCCTTATTCTATACTTAGCTCCGCTAAGCACATTACAGTTACGAGACACGCGATCAAGAGTCATCGCCACTGGCCTACAATGCCGACTATCAACAATGCATATGGCCATGGTCTGCTACACATGCTGAATCTGCACCCGTATATCCTGATGGCTTTGGCGCCTCTCATTCAAGTCCCTCGTTCATGGGTTCAGGCGACGTATCTTGGTTCCATGAGCATGTTCAAATTCAGTCCTTCAGGCCTGGATACATCGCGCTTCCGGAAGTCGAGCTGATGCCAGCTTCGTCCGACCATGAAATCCTAGAGCCTATTGCGGAGTGGTGCGATACCGCCAACTCCCTCATATATGAAAATTCGACTTCTCCGCCTCTAAGTTTAGTCAGCACGAATGACTCGTCTCTCGCCTCCCTCAACGATGAACCGCCTGTATCGCACACGCAGGAGATGCCGAATGACAGTCTGAATAGCAATTCCCATAGCCGTATGGACCCTGTCAAGCGCTGGCTTCATGATCATCCCTTCGATCGATATCCTACCCCTGAGGAGAAGGCAGACCTTGCTGCTGCTGCTGGGCTATCGAGTCTTCAGTTAGGGCGACGCTTGACTAATCTTAGGAAGCGTGAGAGACTCAGTCAGTAGTGCCGAATTTGTCGATGCATAACGTTTATCAAGGGCTGACTATCTTCTAGCACTTGACCGGTTGTGCAATAAGTCAGAGGCTGCGCTTCAGGCGTTCGAGAGCCCCGACGGAAGAACACAACCCTTTCATGGAAGCACGCAAACAGGATGTGGGCATGCAACCCAAGGTAAGACCTTTCTCGCCTGTGAGGTGATAGCATACAACCCTACACCAGCACGCCACATAGCAAGGGCTTCGGGTGCTGCGAACAAATGTTCTTCTTTCAAACTTTTATCGTCATTGTGTGCACCTGGAGCTGACGACTTTCTAGGTCGTAAGGGAAAGAGGCTGTATTCATCAAGACATTCATCAGCCGTAAGGGAAGCAGTGCGAGGATACCCCTCCCACGCAGCTAGTGATAGCAGTGGAACTATAGCCAAACGGTTTCACTGCACGACGTGTCTAAAGCCCTTCAAGAACTCGTACCTTTGGAGGCGACACGAGTCTGGAGTTCACGGCTTCGGTAGTACCCGTTGGATCTGTACACTTGACAGCGCAGTCATGACAGGTGCGAAGTGCATCTTCTGTTCCGAAATTGTCTACACCATGGAACACTTCGATCAACACAACGTTCAAATCTGCTTGGCGAAGGATAAGGCTGAGCGGGTCTTCGATCGCAAAGACCTTCTCAAGCAGCACGTACAGTATGTGCACCTTACCTCGGCCAACGACTACACGAAAAGAGGATTTGAGCCTCCAGACGCATGGCTAGAGACGGAGGACACTTTCTTACCGAACCCTGATAGTCTCTGGTGTGGCTTCTGTCAGCTCTCATTTGAAACAGTTGCCAAAAGGATGGAACACGTTGCACAGCACTTTCAGGATGGGGTTGATATGGTTGACTGGATTCAAAGATTAGATCTGGCAAACAGCGCGATGACGTGAAAGTAGGCATTAACGATTTCCCTTTATATCTTGTTTTGGCATTATCACTTCTAGGGCGACCGGGTACATAGAATACATAGGGCGAGCGACTGATGTTGTGACCATTATGAACGAGCTATTTCGATGAAGCAGGTTTCAGCGATCGCCCAGTACTATCTTTGCATCAATTTTGAGCGCGATTTTGCGCAGCCATGCTGGACGCGCCTGACAGGGCCAATTGTATCATGCGGATAACCTGGGGTGCTACCTTACATCCGTAGGAAAATGGAGGTGCCTAACCCAAGACGATCATCCACTCACATGGTCGTGTAGAAGGCGGCGGATGTTGTTCTAGCTGCTGCTGAGGCTGAGATCGCGATGAGATCAAACAAGATCGCTTGTATCTATTGACCATGTGGTGACTTGGTTACGAGAAGAACATGATGTGCTTGAAACAATTCGTTGGCCTGTCCCCTTGTTGCATCTGTTTGATATGCACCTCGTACCCTTGGTCAGATCGAATTCCTCGCGCAATTAGAGTGGTTGGTATGAAACCTAGAGACAGCTTTTTCAGCCTATTCTTGCTCGGAAATCGCTTGCGTCACGCTTAATACATGGGTGGAGCCAACTGTAAGTATGCGCCACACGTGTGGCAGTACCAGAATCTGCAAAGTGACGACCTGTGCTCCGCGTTCGGCGGAGAAGTGCTGTCACTTCACCTACTTTTCGTTGCGCCGACCGCCAGTCTGCGCCAGATGGTTCGCATCGGCGGCCTAACCAGATTCGGCCTTTTCGAGGTTGATACACACAAGTTTTCTGCGACGCCTTGAAACTCGTTGTAAATGCTGTTAATATGTCTTCAAGCCCTTCTGAGACTCTGTCACGTTTTCCCCGTTTTCAAAGACTTTTTTCGAACGTTTGTTGTTGTAGTGGAATCGAATCTGTACTTAGATGGCGCAGGCTTGGCGACGGAGTCACGAACCCGGCTCGCCTCCGATGGCCGACCTTACCAGTGTACGTTAGGCCCATTCCCCGCTGAGCCGCCTTGAAAGGATCTACGATCTGACGCTCTAACACCGCACCAGGACTTCCAGCAGGGTGATACCATAACACTTCGTGGCCAATCCAATACTGCAAACAGCAATGAAGAAAGGTATAGCTAGCAAAATTTATCATCGCATCATCTCTCTCCTAGCTTCGCGTGTGATGTTCCCCGCGCACTCCACCGCGGCTGAGCTCGCCAGGGCTGCATGCACGCTGTCAATTACGTTCACAACTCTGAGATCCATTTGTACACTGCTAACTGTGGCTCGTACCAGGCAAATCTGGGATGAATTCATACTGGATGTAGACACCGACATTGTCTTCCACCGTAACGCGGATGATTCACATTGTTTGTCCGACCACATCTTCGATGTCGATGGTCATGTCGCGCACGCCGACAGCTGCACCAGCGAGTATGTCCCGGAGCTTCCTTATGAAGGCCACGTTTTCCTAGGCGATCTAGAATTCGGCAGCACGCTCAGTGTTCCTCTCACTGATACGCAGCCGCATTGGCCTCTTTTTGACGGCGGAGATGCGCAAGATGAAAACGGGTTGACTGATCTCTGGCCTCCGCATGGCGTATCTGCTGACCAAAATGCTGTTTTGGTTTATACGGATGCGGAGTTTCCGGACTTTGGCCAATGGATGCAAGATGCAGATTTGATCCATACAGACCCAATCCAGCAGCCGGGGGATCTGCAGATATCGACGTCACAACGCAGCCCGTATAGTAGCTCTTCCACATCGACCGAATGTCAAAGACTGCTGCAAATAGTTCGGCGCTGGCTCTCCGATCATGCATCTCAGCCTTATCCTTCACGGACAGAAAAGGAAAAGCTTGCTGAATCTACCGGATGCTCTGTGGATCAAGTCGAACACTGTTTTACAAACACTCGGGCCCGCGAGAAGCACTGTAAGCCTGATATCCTATATAATCATGTCTTGACTACCCCGCTGACGTTACATCTAGTGTTTGACGGCGGCCATGCCAAAGTGCGAAACGGCCAGGTTCCGTTCAATACCGGACTGCACGCCAACGTGTCGGCTCAGTCAAGCTACGCACATCCTGTATCCATGTCTTTCACTAATGATAACGTTACCTGCCCGCCTGCAACGAACACGAGCGACAGTATTATATGGCCTTCGCAGTTTGACCCAGGCCATCCCATGCCAGACAGCAATCAAGACACTGAAACCCAGGTCTACCAACATTTTGCAGCGGAATCAGCGCGTCAGGAAGTCTTCAGTGTGTCCGCTCTGCAGGAAGCTGTCATGCCAAAGCGCAAAGGTCGGAGGTATCACGCTCAGCGACATCTATACGGCACGAGCGAGCACCTGCGCTTTGCCCCACAGCAGACCTCGTCTTCTCCCAATTTTCAGGTGTCAGAGCACAGATTTCCCTGCACGGTATGTGTCAAGGCCTTCAAGAACGCTTCGGACTGGAAGAGACATGAGGCTAGTGTGCACGGCTACAACGATCGAGAATGGGTCTGCATGTTGACGGACGCATTCAAGCTGCAGTCCGAATGTGTCTTCTGCTTGGAGCCAATGGACTCGATCGATCATCTTGACAAGCATGCAATCGATCCATGTTCGGATAAGTGCACCGCCGAACGTAGTTTTCCCCGCAAGGATCTTCTCAAACAGCACGTCTTGCTTGCGCATCTCACGGGTGCGTCTCCGTCGATCAAAAAGACATTCGAGATACCCACGGAATGGTCGAGAGGGTTGGATGTCCCGCCTGGTGGACCTGGCTCACGCTGGTGTGGTTTCTGCAAGCGTATGCTCGAGACCACCGCGCAGAGGATGGATCATGTCGCGCAACACTTTCGCAAAGGTCAGGGTATGACAAGTTGGATTCGGATATAAGGTATCCGTCGCTGGGTTTCCTTCGGCGTCTCTGTTACTGCTGTGTCTTTTAGCCCACTTACGATCGTTGTCATGAAATTCACGAAACTACTTGACCATCTTCGCCTAATGCGATTGTGGGCAGTAGTCTTAAATGATTTTTATCGCGCCCGCTTTTCGTCTCTCGTACTTCTGTTAAAGCCAGGGTTCCTTGGTTTTTCTTCTGTGCAGCTGCGCAGGTGGGCCGTCAGCCGAGCCCGAGCGCGCGCCTTCGCGAGGCGGGGCCACTTCGTAGCGTGGAGGGCACGCGAGCGCATTACCCAGCGCAGCCGGTACTCTCTAGATTACCCAGAAACTGTATTGCGATGCAGTCATGCTATCAGCGCTTCGGTCCAGCATCATACTGCGACATCCAATCCGCGCTAATGCACGTCTTGCCGCGACCCAGGCCTCTCGAGCTCTCACCATAGCATGCCGGGGTAACTACTGCGCCGCCCCAGCCTCGTCAATAAGCCAACAAAAGCAGGCACACCGATCGATCGCGAGGACGTGTTCAGGTACACAAACGGACGTTTTTTAGCAAACGAGAAAAAAGCGGTTGATCGCAGATATGTGAGGTTCGACTTAGATCAACTTTGCGCCGTAGCTGCGACTACTGGTGCGCGGCACTCACCCGTCTGCGCAATCGACAAGATGGAAGGAGGATTCAGCAAAGCACTCCTTTTACGCAAAGAAGATGGCAGCGAAGTCGTTGCAAAAATACCCTCTCCCATCGCAGGGCCACCAAAGTACACCACGGCGTCGGAGGTGGCTGTTCTCAAATACCGTACGTCCTCACTGCTCTGGAAAGCCTGTGTGACATCGGCTCATCCAATCGCTGTCGGTAGTAAACAAGTATACTCAAGTCCCAGCACCGAAAGTTTTAGCATGGAACGCTGATCGGTCAAACCCGGTCGGTGCTGAGTACATCATTATGGAAAAGGCTCCTGGGGTTCAGCAATTCGAAGTATGGGGCGATCTTAATGACTGGGAGCGATACAAATTCTTTGGCCAATTGACCGAATACGAAAAACAGATGGCTGAAATCCGGTTCCCAGCGAGTGGAAGTCTTTACCTTTTGGAGTCAGTGACAGAAAGCGACACACGCGTCGCTCTAGATCAAGAGACTGACCCCGAAGGAGAGTTCTGCATAGGCCCCTCATGCGAGCGAGGATGGCATACTACGGAGGCATTGGCAAGTGCAAGCCCTCGATTTGATCAGGGGCCTTGTAAGTACGATCCTGGACGATTCGCATCATAGCTGACTCTATCAGGGCCGGATTTATCTTCATATGGAACTGCTCTCGTTGAACGAGAGCTCGCGATCCTGCAAAAGCGCACTTCCGATGCCACATTTGAATCACCGCGAGGAACTCTCGATGAGCAGATCGATACCCTTAATATGACCAAAGAGGTCATGTCTCGACTGGACGACCGCACGCTCATCGGAAAGGTTTCCGAGCCGGTGCTATGGCACACAGACCTCCACATGGGCAACATATACGTGTCAGGGCGGATGCCACCGCAAATCTCATCGATCATCGACTGGCAGTCTATCGTAGTCTCCCCACTGTTCTTGCAAGCACGATTTCCGAAATTTCTTACAGTTGATGATGACTACAAATTGGGTGCTCTCAAGCTTCCAGACCCGCCGCCTGATCTAGACAAAATGGATGCTAACGATAAGGAACTGGCTGAGTACAAGTTTGAGCAAGCTAAACAAGCAAAGATGTACGAAGTCAGTACCGCAGCCTCGAATATGCGGGCTTGGAGGTGTATGCTGATATCATCATTCCTCCGCGAGCTCTTCACTCGGTGCGGAGAAGTCTCGGAAGAGGGCGAGATACCACTTCGCGCGTGTCTCCTCCAGGTTGTTGATTTATGGGACGAAATTGGCTTCGAAGGCGAATGTCCGCTCAACTTCAGCGAAGAGGATGTGCAAAGGCTTGAGCAACAGTTCGAAAAGTACAGTAACTACCACAAAGTACACGAATTTGCGAGAGGAATCCTTAATGCTGATTTTGAAGGCTGGATCAATCCGATGTTGGACTTTGCTGCGAGACAACAGAAAAACCAGGAACTGCTGGAAGAATTTGTGAGAAGGAGCAGTGAGTTTGGCATGTCGCCGGAGGAGATGAGAAGAATTTGGCCGTACTCTGAACGGTAGCGATTGATTCAGGAATGTGAGAGCGTCGCGCATCGTCGTTGAGTTAGAGGCAGTTACCTGGCAGCTTACAAAATCCTAGCATACAAAACCGCGCAATACTTCGATTCGAAGCTTCACAAACAGCTGGAAGCCTTTCACGTTTGTGCGTTCACCGCTGCCGCTTTCTCATCACTAGTGGCAACCGCGCCATCTGCTTCCTGCTTCGACGTGTCGTGGGCGGATTTTCCCTGCGCTACTTTCGGAACGTACTCTGGCGACTCAAGTTCTCTTGCCGGTAGAGCCCCGTACAGTTCCGCAGGCCCATGACTATCGGCGCATTTCGCATTTACCTCACGGTTCCTCGTGTCTCCCATCATTTCACCAGTGCCAATGTGGTGTGTCCATTTCTGTTCGTGGCCGGAAGTGTCCCAAGAATAGGTGGGAGGCGCTATAGCCAGTCAGTAATGAGACTCAACTGTTCAATGTTATAGAAACGTACGTGAGAATCCGTTTGATGGTGCGAAGCCAGTAGTTGTTGTAGGCGATGCCAATTCGGCCTTTGGTATCACCTGGCCGTTCGCTGCCTCTGCTTCCGCATTCGCTTTCTTGTTGCCGCGGCGGCGGAATAGAAAGAAAACGACTGCAGCGATAATAATAAGACCAGCCAGTGAACCTCCAACAGCACCTCCAATGACCCCGCCAGAAACTCCATCGGGGCTGGCGGAAGCTGATGGCGTAGGCGTATCACTGAAGGGAGCAGATGTGCTGACAGCAGTTGAGAATGCCGTAGGCGCAGGAACAGTGGACGAAAGAGCGACGTTCAAGTCGTGGAAGTAGTAGTACTGATCTGGTCGGTCCCAGAACGCTGGCTCTAGTTGCCCCTCTAGACATGTCGAGTTGTTCATGCACGCATCTTCATTGCAACATCCATAGAACGTTGGAGCCATCGAACAAGTCCAGAAGGGTGTTGTACCACCACAAGATGCGCCAGGTGATATGTTGTTGAGCCTTGGATTGCGACCCGCTGGTTTCAGAGCATCACCGAAGCAGGCATGCTGGCATGGATCTGACATGCAGCATCCCACGAACTTTGTGCCTGTCTCGCAGACGTACCTGATGACTGTTAGTTTCGTACTTCGTAGCGCTATCGAGCCACACTTTGGCGTTGAAGATCATGTTGGATCTCATGTCAGGTTGTCGACGCACCAGGTACCACCATCTGGACAGAAGAAGTCGCCCGGCTCAGCTGCTGCATAGCTGGGATCTGCCATGTCGAAAACCTCTTTTTGACTATGAGAGAACGGAAAATTGGGAGCAAATCAAGGCGGCAGAGGAAAAGATAACAAGAGATCAGACTGAGATATCGACCTACGAAGGTGTGCGCAGCAGCCCCCAGGCACCCGGCATGCTTAAGAGCTGGCTATCGCAGACCCAAGAACGCCAAGTAATTGCAATCCAAGACAGATATTGCTGTTATGACGCAGTTGCAACGGCTATGGCAAGATATGCCCTGAATGATCCAGTGAAGGGCCCCCTGGCGGCCTATTCGTCCTTCATGGCTGCAGAATGGGCTGTCATGCGAGCAGCGTTCGCATACGGTAATCCAGACGCCACCGGACAGGGGACAGCTCGCATAGCAAGCCCATAGAAAGCTCAGAGACTGAGCAAGACAGAAAGCTGGGGCCGGTCAGACTGGACTCTGGTGGTGATCAGACCTCAAGATGGCATGTGGGTTGATTCGTTCAAAGCGCGCTGATTGGGGGAGTATGCATTCTGCCAGATGCTCATACATGCGTTAAGCAAGTGCGTGGTCAATACTTGGAGTGTGAGCGGTATGTCTGCTGCAAGGGTTGCCCTTTCAGATAACGGGTATCTCCCTTCCAGAAGTCCACGTCCTCATGCGACTGGAAAATGTTGTTTCGTTGCGCACTGCTAATCGCGCATGAGGCCCAGGGCAGAATGATTAGTAACGTCTAAGACAACGACTTTACCATCTTTTATGACATCGCAATGCCTTCTTAATGGTTCGAGATGTTCTCTCTGTTGCAGCTCGTCCTTGGTTGATTGGAGTGGCATGATGTTACATGTTTGTCGTAGAAGCGTATCTGCGTAGGCGATGTATGAGGTACGCAATGCTTATCTCTAGATAGCATGCGCTATCGCTACCTAGGCTTTGACTCAGTAGAACGAGAGCAGTAACGGTTCTTGTATGAGAACAATGCATGTTAGCGGCCCTTGCGTGCCCTTCCTTCGCTGTTTTCTCGGAGATCTTTCCATTACATTTCCCCGTGTATTAGTCTTCGAGCCCCATGCTGCTGCAATGTGGAGAGCGCTTCGATTCATGTAAGTACGGACGGCATTTCGCATTCGCTCATATCATCTGTGGGAACTTTGTGACTGTTGATTTAGATGGTGTGGGAGTGGGCGTACTGAATCTGCCATGTCGCGGTAATTCCTCGGGCAGACTAGGCAAGAAGGCTGCCCCGCACCGGCACCCCGCGTAGCGCAGCGCAGCGTACCTTCTCTTGTCTTTCCCCAGACTACGCATTACGAAGTTCCTAGAAAACGTCGCACTAACATCAATTATCTGATGATTGTTTCTTCGCTGCCAAAGCTTAGTACGGTAAAGTCAACTCTATCCACGGTGCTGCTTCGAGCAGGTAGAAGAACAGCTGACCCATTCTGATGAAAGCCAGCACAAGCCGCTCCAAGGATGGCAGTGTTCAAAGACCCGATGCATCATGTACGTGAGAATCCGTAAATGTGTATTGTATTACTCATGTAAGTTACTAGCCTATAGTTGCGTATCAAGCAGCCGCAATGCCCGAGCTATTCAGTTCAATGCCTTCCAATCCACAGATCCACGTGCAGTATCTGGCCCCAGGACATGAACTCATCACTCCAGAACAATTCCACGCATCAAATCCAGAGAATCTCGGGGGTAATCTAGCGAAAATGTCACCAACGATAGTAGTGAAATGGGGGAACCATGCTTCTCTTATCGAAGCTAAAAACATGCTGTATGTGGCTGGAAGGACATCAATTCCCGTCCCAAAACTATATGCAGCATACGCATACGGGCCGTTAGACCGAGACCTCGGAGACTATGGGAGTGTCTATGATGTATATATCTTCATGGAGTTCATCGAAGGCGAAGATCTAAGAAAGTCATGGGGCAAGTACAGCGCTGCTGAGAAGCAAACAATCTTGATGGATCTCAAGAAGCACATGATTGAGCTTCGCTCTCTTCCCCCAGCCAACTACATTGGATCAGTGGACGAAGGACCAGTCACTGATCTCATGTTAGAATGGTCAACATCTGCCCGAGGTCTGTCATTGCACGCATACGCGAAAACGGATGGCGAATTTCTGACCAGATACCTAGGTCCGTTCAAAAGTATAGAGGACTTCAATGCTAGAATCGTAGAGACCTTCATTGCCAGATCCAAGGCCCAGGCCGGCCCGTACATCCGTGGCATGTTAAATACACACAAACATGGAATTGTCTTTACTCATGGAGATCTCAGACCCGACAACATCATCGTCAAAGATGGTCGCGTAGCAGCGATCATTGACTGGGAGCTGTCAGGGTGGTACCCGGAATACTGGGAGTTCGCCAAGGCATTTTATATCGAAGCCTTTGCTGATGACTGGGGTTCACATTTACTTGGGGTCCTCACACCTTATTATTGTGAGCAGTTAATCCATGCCAGATTGATGGAAGTATTGTGGTAGATCATGATAAAGCTACAGCAAATAGTGAAGATGATGAACGTAGATCTGATTGGAAAACTATGCGTACATGTATTGGAGAAAGATTGCGTCGAACCTGACGCTATTGCAATTGCCCTAATCAACCGCACGCCACTAAGATCGACATGTTAAGATTCTCATTAAACAGTTGCTCCCACTGTTGATAGTCTCTGCGCTTGACTCGCTTAGAAGTAAGCCGCGAATTACGTGGAGCGGAATACCACGCGCTTGAAGAACTTCCTCTTGGCGATCCAGGTAGGCTTAGGCAGCCATGCCAGCGCTCTTTAGAAAAGCACGAACTCCTTTGAGTACCCCAGCCACCCAATCAACGCAGTCCCCGAATGGAAGATCTTCGTCGCTATCGGTGAGGGCGTGGGGACCGTATTGAGTACTATGGCTCTTTGCGATACGTTCGAAGTCCGAGAGATAAGATACCGGCAGTTGGAATTGATACACTTTCGTCTTGAACGTCTTGGCGATACTGAAGTCGTCAACATTGCGTGAGTCGTACTCCATTCCTGTAAACGGGTTGCCTTTGACATGGTAAAATCGACCCCCATTTTGCGACTTTTCTTGTGCCGGAACTAATGCGATCCCTTCATGTCCGCCGAAGGGCGGCGTCTCGTAGTAGACTATGTACACATTGTACAGTTCTGTCTTTGTGGGTCCCATGATTGAGTAACGGGCGAAAACGACGGTCGAGAAATGAGGGTATTGCAGTTGTAAGCAACGAGAGATGAGCAAGTTTGGATGTTTTCGAACTAGTTCAAAGATGTTTTGGCTGATGAGGGTTTTCGTCAACGTGGACGGGCTTCTGGCATTTATATCAGCGAATACAAGAACAGTGAGTCCGACATGAAGACGCAAGCGCTGATCAATTAACCGCGCAGTGCCAAACTTTATTCTGAGGTAGTTGTATTGAATGAGTATTCCCAAGTGTTAATGACCGTGCCGTGCTAGACGCTGGGCTGTTCTATCGAGGTTAGTAATGATCGAAAAGGACTTATGGTAAGCGAGGCATATTCCTGTATGTACAAGACGGCGAATTTATTGGCCTGAAAGCCTTGGAAACATGGAATAGATGTCGCGAGATAATAAAAAAGGATGGTGCTCAAGCCTGACAATAGTGCTTGCGGAGTGCCGCAGCGGCAGCACGTACGTCGGGTATCAAGAGCGACGATCCAAGTGGTCCAGCGACTCGCGCGGCCACCCTCCGCTAAGGACACTAGTTACCTCGAGGCGGCAGTACCACTAGATCGGAGCCACTGCCACTTCTTTGAAACAGAAGCCTTGGGCACTTTACATGGCATCGTGGCTGATCAATGAACACCTACCTAGGTACCTACCCAAGTAGGCAATCGGTCACTACTACTGTTGCTTCCATCCCAACCCGTACTGAAATCAATGTCTGAGTATGCAGGCTAGTAATGAGTCATATACTTCATGCGTGTGTCACGACGCGACCCAGGTAGGAGTGAACCTTAAGAGGATTCTGCCAAGACCCGCTTAGCGCGGGAGTGGGACCGCGGCGATGCCGGGTACTGGATGCGCCCACGGCAAGACCCGTAACCGCCGTGCCACTTATAGCTACTCGAGCTATGTTCTGTGCATGATTCAATCTATACCGACAGTCCGTAAGTAATGGATGGACTGGGTTGTGAGCATTCGTCACTCCTGCCGCCTTCTTCTTGACAAAAACGGGTGTGAACTGTGTTGCGACAGCGACAGCGAAGTAGGTGGCTGAGGCACATGCTCGATCCTCGAGAATAGATCCTCGTGTCGGAGATCAGGAAACGCTGAAGCATCAGTAGCTATGACAAAACAAGATAGTTTGGTCGTGTGTGAAAGAACGAGATTACCTAGGTAGCATTTTCCCTCAAGAGCTGCCCATGGCTTAGAAGACGAACGGTGCGATACTTAGCGAAAATGCCTAACCCTCAAACTATGGGCATGCCGACAACGAGAATATTTATATTGGAGTGTCGAGACACCCCTGAAGACTCTTTGTCTCGTTCGTCGGCGAGCTCAAATGACAACGGGGTCATCACCTTCGTACTCTGCCTACATAGTTTGCTCTTGCCATGAAATACCGCAAATTCGGCAGCTGCACCCATGAGCATCATCTCAGCTCTGTATTCAAATCTCTTGATGGTCTCGCCTCTTGAATTGACGAACCATTTGTGGTCCAAGAAGGGCTTGTCGATGGTGCATTCCAGGCAAAAACAGTCACGACCGCCAATATGCACCGTTTTAGCACGATGCTCTCGCTACATAAAAGGAACCCGACAGTGAAGTTGCGTGCAGGATTTTTTCTGTGTAGTCCGCCGAAGCTCGGACGGCTTGCGTCCTTTTACACACGATCGCACCCGGTATCAGATCAATTAGATTCGCTGTCAAGAAAGAGTCACAGTGAGGCGCACCCTCTTGAGATACCAGCTCATAGGATTGTCAACTCTCCCTTCGTGCTCGTTCTAAGCCCGTCCCGTCGACAGTGTATCTTCCGCATGATAGCAACCTGGTTATTTAGTCAGTAAAGTTTGTCTGGCAGGTGTAAATAGCTTCATTCCAGATCTTGCGCTCTCGTGATGCATGGCGAAGATGCTCGAGTGCGACATACAGGGTAGCAGTGACGTATAACGAAGAGTCGTTAATCGTGATGGACCGGTCCGGACCGTCTGTCCCCCAAGCATACGACAGGCACTCATACTTGGGATGCGAGTAGATGTCGGCATGCTCGATACCGAGTTTGATTGCCGCTCCCCGGTCTCCAGGAAGGATGGTGATGAGGCGGATATGATCGGGCGCAGCCAGGCTCTTGTATTGATAGGATGGGCAGTCCATGACTATACCACGGCGTTACCAGATGAAAAGATTCGCGACTTCCGCTATAGCAGAAGCTATCTCGATACTGCCAAGCTCAGTTAAGAGACCGACAGGTAGGCTTCAGTTGAACGCACGACTAAGGAACCTGGCAGTTGTCGCATTCAGCTGTGCTCACAAAGCAGTCTATGAGGACTTTTCGCATACCCGTTCAGAGTATCTTGTGCAACGCGCACTCGATGCGAAAGATGATGAGGCTGAGGGGCTGTTGGTGTTGTAGACGCTATCATCGTCCGAGCTATGTCCCAATCAAGTTAGGATGCGGGGAGATTTAGGGACAGCTGTCAAGGCCAAATTGCTCTCCACATTGAAACAGCGAAACATCAAGGTAAGGGACCGAGGCTAAAAGCAGCTCCAGAACACCGAGCGCGTCAACGACGATGTTGTGGTGTTTTCCTTAGCCTGCATACTCAAATATTGAGGTCAGAACGGGCTGGAATAGACGCAGTAGTGGTGTTTTCCTACCTGTCGCGAGGCGCTGCATGGCGCGTCGCAATATCGACTCTAGTCGCAGACGGGATTAAGTCGCGCGTTCAAAGTCGCGTCGTCGGATGACGACACTACGCACAAACCTCTTTAGGTACCTCCACTCCGCCGCCATCTTAGCCGTAGTTCTGCCAACGGAGAATTTGCGTCCACGAGCTCTGTCGCAGGTTAATCAGAATCGGCACGCGCTAACCTCTCGGCTTCATCAAATCGACGGAGAAACTGACGCCATGTGTGCCATTTTGAGGATGCACAGGTGCGCATGGACTGGATCTGGGGTACGATGAAGCTGGGCATTTTACATCAAAAGGGCGTCTCGCCTCTTGACGTGTCGATTGCGCGTTATCGACAAGACCTCGATATCTGATCACGATGCTGTCAAACCTGATGACGCGATTGGCTGTGCCATTGGCTATCCTCTCATTCTGTAGGGCTCTTACATGTGTCGGACACATGCACACGTGACTAACCAGATGCAGTCCTATCCTTCGTCAATGGTCTTCCCACCGATGCGCTCGTCGCACGCCAGTCGAAGAACCTCCGCATCCTACCGCTAGGCGACTCCATTACCTGGGGTTACATCAACGGCGGCGGTTCAAATGGCTACCGTGAGCGGCTGCTGGCCGACCTCAAGTCTGGTGGCTACACCGTTGACTTCGTCGGCACGCAACAGTCCGGAACCATGGCGGATAAGGACAACCAAGGTTTCCCTGGCTACACCATCTCCCAGATCCGTGGCGTTGCTGCGGGTGGTCTTGCGTTAAAGCCCAACGTCGTGTTGCTGCACGCCGGTACCAACGACTTGAACAGAGGAAACCCTTCTTCGGAGCCTGATGCCGATGCGCCAAGACGACTTGGACTTTTGCTCGACGACGTTTTGAAGGCAGTTCCCAATGCTGTTGTCATTGTGGCCAAGATCATCCCATCGAAGCAATCGGGTCTTAACGCCAACATCAAGACTTTCAACAACGCGTTGCCTGCTATCGTCGCCGCCAGGGTCAGCAAGGGATCGAAGGTTTCCATTGTCGATGTGAACGTCCTCAGCACGAGCAGCGAGTTGAGCGATAACCTGCACCCGTAAGTATTGACCCGTCCATCTGGAGACCGCTCAGCTGACTGATTTTATAGGAATGTCGCTGGATACGCGCGCATGGGTGACATCTGGAACGCGGGCATCAAGGCTGTTGCGGGCTCTATCCCTGCGCCTGCTTAGTCGTTCCCAACTCTGGACTTGCGGGGCTGAGGTCTCAACACATAGTAGTGTGGTAGAATAAGACACGAGAATCAATTCATGCTTCATGCCACGACTCCGATCTTTCCGATAACGCCACTTCTATCCCCATGTTCTTGACTACATCCCCACGAGGAGATGTCGATCCCCATGCCCCGGTACCATACGTCGTCCAAAGAAAGTGGTCAGGTCGGTGAAGTAATCTCAAGCCTTTAGCCGAATGCGGGATCAGCATATTAGTTCCGCAACTGCCGACATTGCTTCGATGCCACGAGGTCGTACGCATTAGGTGAAGTTGTGGTGACCTTAATATGTGCTTTTTGGTACGGATGGGGTCGGCAGTTGCATGTCGAATGCGGAAGTCAAGAAGGATGGGCAAAGCCTCTGCGTGTGGGTCGCATGGGGTAGGTGTGAGAGCTTCGTAGAACGTTCTCCTTGAGTACTTTATCTTCCAGGGCGTCTTCTCTGCATCGTTCTGTACTTCTCCATCACTTACGCATCCTGCCGTTAAGAGACATTGCGAATCGTTATGCTGTTCCCTACTCTCCTCCTCGCCGCCGTCGCGCAGGCTGCGCCTCAGTTCGGTGGCTCTCAGGGCTTCACGATGTTGCGTTTTGGGTGCGCTCAGAATGTCATCGACCGCATTGATCCTCTTGTCAACCCAGGCCAAGCGCCGTCACCGCACATGCATCAGGTAGTTGGAGGAAATGCATTCAACGTCACTATGCAGTCGACGGATATCGCCAAGCTCGCGACGTGCACTACTTGCGGGTACTCGGAGGATGTAAGTCATGGTGATGAACATGAAACGATCGAGGCTGACGGTTTGGGTGACAGCTTTCCAACTACTGGACCGCGAATGTCTACTTCAAGGCCCGCAATGGAACATACAAGCGCGTACCTCAAATCCCTAACAGGGACCTCTTCAACGACAAGTACACTGGAAAGACCACTGGAGGCTTTGTCGTCTACTACGTCTCTGGTGGCAAGGGCCAAGTCACCGCCTTCAAACCCGTAAGCCATGTACCTCCCCATGCAACTTCATGCCCTGACGCAGCATACAGGGTTTCCGCATGCTCACCGGTGATGCCACCAACCGCGTCTCAAAGGGTATGAAGACCCAGACTTGCTTCCGATGCTACAACGCGCCCAACTTCGGTGGCGATAATGCCGCGCCTTGTCAGGATGCCAAGTGAGCATGCACGTCTCGTCGTACTAAGGACTATGCTGACGCTCCAAGACTCGACACCGAAGGCTTCCCTACGACGCCTTGCCCGGGTGGTATCCGTAGCAACGTTCTCTACCCAACGTAAGTGGTCCATCACGAACAGCATCGTGCGCCACTGACCCGTCGACAGATGCTGGGACGGAAAGAACCTAGACTCGCCCGACCACAAATCGCACGTCGCGTACCCCTCCAATGGTCCGGCTCTGTTCTCTGGTACTGGCACTGGTGGCAATTGCCCGTCGACTCATCCCGTGAAGATCCCACAGGTCATGCTCGAGGTAAGTCTCAAGACATCCACCATCTGGTCGTGTTGGCTAAGCTGACGTGCTTGTAGATCGTCTGGGACACCAGCAAGTTCAACAACAAAGCCGAGTGGCCCGCCGACGGCTCGCAGCCATTCGTGCTTTCCACCGGTGACAACACTGGGTATGGACAGCATGGAGACTACGTCTTCGGCTGGAAGGATGACTCGCTGCAGAAGGCTATGGATGATGCCAAGGGCTGCATGGGTGCCAACTGCGGTAATTTGAAGACGCAGCAGCCTGCTGATGGAAACAAGTGTCTTGTTCCCAACCGTGTGAAGGAAGAACGCGATGGCTGGTTGGCGGCACTGCCGGGCATGGACGGTATGCCGATGTTGTAGTCAAGCTTAGACTAGATCGAAACATCCAAATGGTCGACCCGTTGTTTTCAACTGCAAGTTGAGACGATGCAGCCTCATGGCAATTATATACTTCTTTTTGGACGTTCCGAGTATACGCTAGCAGTCCTTCCAGGACCTAGAATCGACTCTCATGGTTGTCTAGACCCATGGCATATCCCAGTACGCCTTCCAACACTGCGAACAGTACACCTCAAATATGGGATCGCTCTCAAAGATCATCTCAGTGACTATGGAAGCCGAAGGTCTTGATGTGGAGTCAGCCTGCATCATCTCCTGAATGACATTGTTGATCTCCCAAAGCCAATCAAGACTGTCCTCAAAATCAACTGATGACGATGGCAGCGGTAAGCCACCTGGAAAAGACCGCACAACCTCTTGGAAACTCCCTTTGTATATCTGGTCGTAGGAAGCATCATTCGCCAATGCCAGAAGCATCTCGATAAATACACACCCAAGGGAAAATATATCCGATTTGGTATTTCTTCCCCCCCACTCGGCCACTTCTGGTGCGCAATATCTCCTAGTGATACCTTGTGGATTGCCGGTGGTCGTGCTTCGGCCGATATCCCCGAAATCGTACGACAGGCCAAAATCTGTGTACATGACTTTGCCTTTGTGGATCAATATGTTCTGCGGCTTGATATCCTTGTGTCTGACAGTTTGACGATGAATGAAATCCAGAGCGGAGGCTAAACAGCCGAATGCTTTAAGCAAAACGCGGTTCTGACGTTCGTTTCCCTCGCTGTTGTCATCGCCGAGCAAGTGGAAGCCTTGGTCGCGATAGTTCTGCAAATAATTTGCCAGATCGCCCCCATCCGCAGCCGGGTCGAGGATCATAGTAAGCTCTCTCCCCTCAATGTGAGTGGAGTGTACCCTGACAATGTGATGATGGGGCAAGCGTTGCATGATGCGAATTTCGTTGAGAAGCTTGCGTTTCGCTTCTTCGACATTACGAGAATAGACGTTTCTAATAATCTTTCGTGCAAACACCGAGCTCGAGTTGAGATCGAGGACTTGCTCCACGCTTGCGCTTCCACCATGACCCAGCATACGGATGTGTTGATATGATGGTCCATTGTTGCTTTGTCCGTCATATTGGATAAGTTCCGCTGCGATGTTTGAGCCTGGAGTCCGCGCGTCGAATACGTTCGCCAGTCGTATGTTCTCCTCGTCTGCTAGCCGCGATGGGCCGGCAACGCTGGCAGGTCCGGCGTGGTCGGATCCGGTAGGGATGCCGCGATTGTTGTTCTGTTTTTCCGATGCCACCTCTGCAGAATACGGGTCATGCTTCATGTAGTACTCAGAGTTGGGCACATGTTGGTCATCGGTCGAAGGAAATCCAGAAACGTTGGGTCGATCATAGGCGTCGGAAGGATGTACGACGTGCTCAAGATAACCCATCCTGGAGAGTGTTTGATTGTCGTAACCCCGTGACGAGTGCTCTTGGTTCATCTGGCCAAGTTGTCGCTTGGCAGCGGGCGTGAGCCGGCTACTATGTTCACTCTCGAGGTCCATCTTCGTAGAGCGGCAGGATGTGTACGCAAAGGTAGGCGGGAGGATGGCGAGGAGAGAAGTGGTCTGTCGCAGTAAAGATCAGGAAAGGAGGCTGAGTTTGATCCCCGTGCCAGGTCATCTCAACAGCGCCACCACGCACGAGTGATTGGCCTGAGTCCTATGGGCGCTGCTTCGCCCCCCGCAGCCTGGCAGGCCCAAGGCTGAGTACAAATTGTCACGTACAGCATGTTGAGAGACATGGATCTAGTGATAAGCGCGATGGATATCGTGTCCTATTTGTGCAGCGATGAAGACGGGCAAGACGCGTGTCTAGAAGTTGCCGTGTGCGACGTGAGGACGCAACG
>Ga0265780_10003672_pt1 | contig 20064 bp, 27 predicted proteins | sample P1T30metagenome_FD_192432 | JGI IMG/M metagenome (GOLD analysis project Ga0265780, IMG submission 192432) | Plant litter microbial communities from East Loma Ridge, Irvine, California - P1 T30 | ecosystem: Environmental > Terrestrial > Plant litter > Unclassified | place: USA: California...
AGGAGCGTCTGATTCCAGTCAACCCGGACATTCCCGAAATCCGACCCTTTTTGGGAAGGGCGGCAGCTGCTTAAGGTCGGCTATCGCTACCCGCCCTCCCGAAAGCAGCCGGTCCGTTGACCACCAACTCCGGCCATTCCGCTTCCGCCCACTTGCAGACATTCACACTAGTTGTCCGTTATCTTCGATGCAGCCGCTCGTTCACCGGAGCAGGGTCAGCGTTGACCAAGCGCCTATGATGCCAGCCACGACGACCTGTCCCAAGATAGCTCGTTCCTGGACAGTCCTCCAAGGTTGCGATCGTGAAAACCTAAAGGACATCCGCCCTGTAACCCACGCGTACAGTGGGCATAAAAACAGAGTTAAAAGGAATGTAGGAATGGCTTCTCCACGAAAATCGACAGCTTGAGTATGCGCGAGCGGCCTAGCAATCTCATCAACCGCGTAAAAGCCGACCAAAGAAGTGGCGAACTCTGCCACATTGGAAACGCAGAGCAAAAGGAAGGGTCGGGCAAGCTTGACCCGTTCTGCGGCCTCATAACGAGTGACGGCTAAGAAGCCCTTTGTTCCGAGAAAAGCTTGCACCGCACTCAGCGCGATGATGCCGATCAGGCAAACCTTAAACGATGTTCCCGCAACCATGCACTGACAATGCAGGCGAATAGTTAATAAGCGGATACTTCTCCATCCCGGCGATTCCGCTTACGCCCACACCCGTTCGTATCCGTCGTCGTAACGGTCACGATTGCCGACACTCATTCATCAGCTACAATAAGATAGGACTAGGGGGCGGAGACAGTCGCAATGATTGGCACGTTAGCACTTGCGGCAGCAACGGTAGCCACCTGTCCCGTTGAGCAGGCACACTATGTTTTGCGCCACGATCCAAGCGTAACTGCCTTCTTTCGCCCAGTCGACAGCGGTCCAGATTGGCCAAGCCACGTTGCTATAGCAGTCCAGCATAAGGAATTAAGGAAGACCTTTTGGTGGCTGCCGTGGAACGGTGGCTCGAACGGGCTCCAAAATGTTGCGTCTACGGAAGACGTTACCGTCAAAGGCTGGCAGCCGCCAAGTCCGGATGGGGGGCCTCGTCCATACGGAGACAGGCAATATATCGGAACCGATATCATGTATAATCTGATCAATCACGTTCCGAAGCGGGGAGAACCTGCTCCGGCTCATATGCTTTTCCGAGACGCCGCAGATTCCAAAGACACCGCCTTCCTCGACAGGTGATTTTTTGATCTTGTTGGTTGCCGGAAGGAAGGCAGCTAAAACAGCGTCACTTTCCTATTTGCCCCCGAAAGCGGACGGTCCGCTCACCACCCAGGTATTGCCGCTTGCCGAGGTAGTCTGAATACCTGAAACCGGTCACCCATTGATACGCGATGGCAGCCAGCTATCGATAATTGAGGGATGAGAGGCATGTTATTATTCTGGCTGCTGAGTCTTGAAGCTGCCGTTGGGTTAAGCCCTCCCGCACAAGCGAGATGGTCAGGCAAAACGCCGCCGATAGAGGTCCGCTTACATGCAAACACTCTGTCCATGCGCGGAGAGGCGCCTATAGAGATTGATGTCGTTTCAAAGGGCGCCCCTTTCGCAGTGTCACCCTTCCTGCAACTTACGAACGGCATAGCGTTTGAAGTTACCTCGGACGTTGGGCAACCAGTTGCTCCTGCCGTACCAATAATAGGGTCACCACCTCCGCCGCCGCTCGAAGCGAATGAGCTAGTTTCTGTATCTCGAAACTCTCCTTTTCACGTTGCCACTCGTGAGAAAACAAAAGCAATTTTCCCGCGGCCGGGAAGATACAAGGTTAGAGCTCGGTTGATATTTTTTAGCTTTCCTTCCAAGCCAGTTCGATATGCTCAGGTTCTTTCAGATACAATCACGGTGGACGTCACTGATTGAGGCGTAAGCCGCTACAGAAAGAAGACGGGATCAAGATCCTTGCGCCATAATCGGACGCTCTGCCAGGTAAGCCGAATTCCCGAAACAGCCGTCCGTTCACCAAGACGGCTCCCGATCGTCCGTGCTCTAGAGGCAGTTTTGGAAGGGTGACGGGTACTGGATCTCGGGCAAGTAGGTGAACCTGACACCTGCTGGCGCCGTCGAACTGGGCCAACGCTCTTTTAAGTGCTCCATCGTGAAACAGCCTAGCGCACCATGGGAAGCCATTTACGTTCATGGAGGTGGGACGCGCGATGCTACAAGTACCGCCTCGAAAGTTTCATCCTTGATAGGTAAGCAACTGCGTCCTATCGTGGTACTCGAGTATTTACGCGGTCATTTGGGATGGTATCAAGGTGCTGACGCTCCTGCCAGTTGCCTTACTGATGTTTCAAGGCACGCCAACAACATTGGCGCAGCGGCCGTCAGTCACGGCCAGCGAACCTCCGCCGGCGCCGGTATCTGCAGATGGCGAGATCATCGTGAACGGGACAACAAGGCTCCGCGTCGCGAGCATGATCAAGCGGATGACTGGCGATAGCGATGCACAAATTCCGCGTTGGAATACTTCTATTTGCATTACTGTCCGCGGCGCCGTGCCGGACAAGGCCCAATATATCGCTGAAACGGTTGCAGTGAATGCGCGAACGGTGGGTGTGCCAATAGAAGGCCGATCATGTCCACCGAATGTCGAAATCATTATTTCAAATCAGGCAGATGCGCTGGTAAGTCGCTTTCTGCGTCGTCAGCCAAATATGTTTCGGAACGTGGCCCGGTACGGTATCGCCCGCTCGCGGAACCGGGCCGAGCTCACTAATCCTAGTCCGGTACGATGGACTATGGGTACAGCTACTGAAAGGCGCTTGAGTGCGGCATCACGGCTATCCCAACCTTCGCGAGAGGATAAAAAGCAAATACTTGTGATCATCGATTTGCCCCGGTGCGGCGATGTCACATGGGAGCAGCTGAGTTCCTACGTGTCAATGGTTGTGCTTGCCAATCCCGAGCACAGTGACAGCAGCAACAGTGGATCAATCATGTCGCTGTTCGACGCTAACACTCGTGATAGACCCAATAGCCTTACAGATCTTGACCGTCTTTTGCTCAAGGCATTATATGCGACCGAAGATCAAGTTTCGGCGGCGTCGCAGCAATACGCAATGACAGATTACATCGTGCGAGAGCAAAATAAGCGTCGTTCAAGATGACCGGTGCGGTATACGTTAGGGCGTTGCGATAAAGCTGCTCGGCCTCACTCGCCCTGTATTTCAGACATTGACTCCTACCTAATCAACGTTGACTTTTCTATTCATACGGGCCATTTTTCTTCCGGCCAATGCCGGACGTTGTTTGGACCGTTTACCTTGGCGGCAGCGTCAGCTACAAGGTGATGAAGCATGAGCTACGAGACGGATCGTCGGAGCCGGACGCGAGCCATCGCCGTGTACCTGACCCTTCTTTTGATCGGCGCGACGCTCGGCTTTCTCGTCAGGTTCGGCGTGATTACAGATCACATGCTCTGGTAGAAGTGGCCGAAGGGCACTTAAAGGTCCGCCGCCCACTACAATGGGCCATTCGGCCTGGAGGCGGCGCGAATGCGGATAAACGCGAAAAAGCAGTCTGTCCGCTTTCCACTAAACCCGGACATTCGTGCTTACTGTGCGGCGAGGCACCGACGACAAATAGCGCGATCAGAACGCCGCCAGAAAGCGTGAGCATTTACACACGGGTCTCCTCCGGAGAACAGAACCTCGACCTTCAACGCGATGCGCTAACTGTTGCCGGCTGCGGCATGATCTACGAAGACGAAGGTGTTTCAGGTGTTGCACGTCGGCGTCCTGGGCTCGACCAAGCGCTCGCCACGTTGAAACAGGGTGACACCCTCGTGACATGGCGACTTGATCGCCTGGAGCGTTCCCTGCCGCACCTGATTGAGCTGGTATCGGCTTTGCAGGATCGGAGTTGCGGGTTCGTATCGCTTAACGAGGCGATCGACACCAGTTCCGCCGGAGGTAAGTTGGTGTTTCATATCATGGGAGCGCTCGCCGAGTTCGAGCGCGCACTGATCGTAGAACGGACCCGCGCCGGCATGACGTCTGCTCGCAAGCGTGGCCGTCATCTCGGCCGACCCCGAGTTCTATCCGGTGCACAACTAGACAAGGCCCGCGAGGAAATTGTCGGCGACCGGGAAACCACCGCCAGTATGACGATCCTTCTTGGGGTCAGCCAATCAACTTTGTGGCTAGCGCTGCGAAATCGCCCAAGCTCATGACGGCACATGTTGTCCGTAGTGTTTCACTGCTTACGACAGACAACAAAATGCCCCGCTGCGGGTGGGTGCAGCGGGGCGCTTGGGAAACCGACAAACAAAGGGGAGGAAGTTGCCGGTCTGATGGAAGAACCATATTCGCGATAATGGGTTCCCGCCTCAATGACTTAAATGCCCTGCCGGCCGTCGACCGGCAGGGCATCGCGAGCTTCACCACCAACTCCCCCCGAAGGGTAGGACGCTACAAGCTTGATAAAAACGGGAAAACAACGCTGTGTTCCGCTAATCCTCCATACAAGACGACCGCCCTAGCATGCGGTTTCCGATCCTCTTCAGAGACTTAGTGCATCAGTGTTTTGCATCGGCAGGTCACCAGGTTTTCTGCCGTTCTTTGGTCGATGCAGAATCTGTGAATTTTGCATCAGGCTGGCGATTGGCATGCCAGCTCGCTCTTTGCCGGTAAAGTCGTAAGCTACGCGGGTCAGGGAGTAGCAGATGAAGAACAAGGCATCGGTATGTACCCGCGCAATTTCGGGAATCACGATAGCAGCCGCTGCGATCAGCGCTCATGCGCAGTTCGTCCCGCCCGCTGGATACAGTGGCGGCGGGTTACGACCAGGTGTCGCGGTGCCCTCAGACGCCAGTGCGCCGCCATTAACCCGCATTCCTGATACGGCGTTATGGAGCCTGATCCACGTCGATCCACTCTACCTGCGTGGCTCGGCCGTGGGCCATGCCAAGGTTGTTGGCGCATTTGCGATAGCCGAAACGAGCAAAGCACATGTCGTTGCGGCATGGTCGTCCGGTTTTTTGCCAGTCACCCTCTCGTTGAGCGACGGCCGCTGCTACGTGCTCCAAGCCGATTATGAGGGAGGCACACTCTCCAACGGCCGGTTGAACAAATTGGGATGCGATGGACAGCGGAAATCCGATGAACCGTCCCTTCCGCCGCCACCTCCCGGCCGCTCACTACGCTTCATCGGGACAGCTTGGGGCTACGGCGCGTGGGCCGATGATCGGGCTAGGACCACCATTATTACAGCGCCGGGAGCAACGACCTTCCAACCTCTCTTTACGGCTCAAATGACGTCCACCGCCATTATGGCAATGAACAGCCCTGACTCGCCGAGCGGCAATGTGACGTTAGTTGGCAAAATCAAAGGTCAGCTGACAGTCGTCACGCTACAGGTCAGGTACTAATGTTGATGCAAAACTTTTGATTTTTGCATCAAGGAATTGTCGGTTTGGAGAGCAACGGACCGGCTGTAATCATCAGATCGATGCGATCGACTTCAAGAGATGAGTTTAAATAAAGCACTAATAGAAGATGCGATTATGATTGAGACAATGAACTGAACAGGCAAGCTTGCAAACCAAGCAAAATAGATATCTCCGTTTCCTCCACCAGCCCCATGTTTGTTTATTTCCGAAATGCAGTATAGCAGCCCTAATACTGGACCTATCAGCCCCGTCAGAAAAAAGCCTTTTGGCATTTTGTAGTTTAGGTGGAGACCGGAAAAAAGTATTGCAACTATAATGGTTGCTAGAGCCCAGACGAATGCTGTCATTACGTCACCTTACCTTCCCGGCAAACTTTATTCAGCCCGCCAAAGCGGCCACAACCTAATAGTTTAAATTAATGAATGACCGGTTGTGGGTGTTCCTGACGTTGCAAAAGGGACCCCTTTTGCGACGCGGCCTGTGTAGCTTCGATTCTACAAATAGGATCGACTCCGAGAACGCCACGCACCCCTGCTAGGTGACACTTATCGCTGACAGAACCGTGCCCATCAGCGCTGATATCTACAGGGCAGCCCCGTCATAACTCCCGCATGCCTACCCAATCGCAGGCCTAACGCCCACTAGGTTAGTGGCTTAGTAACTTAGTGGCTTAGTGGCTTAGTGGATTAGTGGCTTAACAGATTAATGGATTAATGGATTAATGGATTAATGGCTTAATGTGGTTCGTTTGAAGCGTTTTGCGGGGACAGCGTTCTATCTTTAATTTGTCGCAGCCGACCTTGGTTTGGCGTGGTCGGACCGATGCGCGCCGCCATGCTCGGCAACGCCCTCCCCTGTAGTCCCACCGATCCTGGCGGCAACTGGCGCCCTCCCCATGGCCCGATCAATGGCGGGGCGGCGACGCTGCCGAAAAAGCAGGCGGCACGGCTACCCAAATGCGAGTGCGCAGCTTGCGGCTAGCCCCTGTGGAGCGCGCGGAAATGGCTCAGGCGGCTGGCCCGCCGCTTTTGCCCAATTGGTCATAGGTCGATGTGTCGCGATCCACTCGGCAGTGGTCGAAACGCGAGGAATAGGATAGCTAAGCTACTTACCGTCTTTACTACTAAGCGACTAAGCGATATAAGTCGCTTAACCGCTTATTAGGAGCAGCAGCTGTGCAGGTATGGGCCGTGATCGCGCAAAAGGGCGGTCAATCCAAGACCACCCTCTCCACGGGATTTGCCGTTGAGGCAGCGCGCGAAGGCGCATCCGTTGTAATTCTCGATGCCGACGATCGGCAGGGCTCGGCGCTTTACTGGTCGGAGCGCCGGGGCGAGGAAGACGTGACAGTGAAGGACAGCAGCGTCGCCGGCCTGCCGCTTCACGTCTCGCGCGGGCGAGCCAGCGGCAAGATCGACCTTATCATCATCGACACGCCTGCAAACTCCAAGGATATCGCCATGCTTGCAGCGGAGCAGGCAGATTTCGTTATTATTCCAGTCGCACCACGCGGGCTGGATGTTCATTCGGTGTTGCAGACCGTCAAGCAGGTGCAGCAGGCCGGTACGCCGTTCGCAGTCATCCTCACTCAAGTCCCACATCAGGGTGGAGAGGGGCAGGAGGCCCAGGCCGGCTTCATTGCCAAGAGCGTGACGGTGTTCGACAGCCGGCTTCATTTCCGCAAGGATTTTTACAAGGCTACACCGCAGGGCCGCACCGCTGCCGAGACGAATCCTGAGAGCAAAGCGGCGGTCGAGCTACGCGCCGCCTATGCTGAAGCTAAGCGATTAAGCGGATATGCGACTAAGCCAGTAAGCGAGGCGGCATAATGGCCCGTAAGCCCTCCGCTCTTGCGGGCATCTTCGATGACGAACCTGCGGATTCAACACCCACAGCTACCTCCGTCGCTGACGTGATTCCCGAACCGCCGAAGGCGGCTACGCCACGACGCCCGGCCAACCCGTCGGCGCCGTCCGCACCGGCGCGGCGCAGCAGCCATGCCGGCAAGAAGCCTGTGCTGATCCACATCCCCGAGGACATGCACCGCGCGTTGCGTCAGCTCAGCGTCGAGGAGGGCGGGGAACCGCTCACTGTCGTTACCGAGCGCTTGCTTCGTCAGTATTTGGTCAAGCGGGGCCATACCAGGTTCGCGCCATGAGCAAGCGGCGCGATCCCAATCCCGAGTTCGACCTATTCATCCCGGCGCTGGGCGATCTGTCGCTTCGCGACCAGCGAGAGCTGATGGAGAGACCGTTCTTTTCGCTCCAGAAGCGCAAGCGTCTCAAGCCCATCGAATATCGCAGCCCTGACGGCGAGGCCTGGGTGCGTGTGCAGGCGATCCCCGATTATGGCATGGCGACCATATGGGACGCCGATATTCTGATATGGGCTGCATCCACGCTAAACCGTATGAAGCAGCAGGGTTTGAATGATCTGCCGCGCACGTTGACGACAACCCCCTATGACCTTTTACGGGCGATCAAGCGCGGCACAGGCGGCAGGGACTATCAGGAACTGCAAGCCGCACTGCTCCGGCTCCAGACCACTTCCATTACCACCTCGATCCGCGCAACGACACGCCGGCAGAAGGCCGGCTTCAACTGGCTCGATAGCTGGACGTTCGACACGGACGCTGAGACCGAGCAACCACGGGGTATGACGTTGACCCTGTCGGACTGGGTTTATGAGGGTATCGTCAACGAGAAATCGTTGCTGACTATGCACCCCGACTATTTTCTCTTGTCCGGGGGGCTGGAGCGGGCGCTGTATCGCATTGCGCGCAAGCATGTCGGATCGCAACAGGGTGGGTGGTTATGTCGGGTAGAGGTGCTGCGCGACAAAACCGGTAGCGATGCCCAGCCCAAGGAGTTCAATCGGATGCTTCGACGGGTGATCGAGGCCAACCAGCTCCCCGATTACATGATGGAACCGGCAAAGACGGCGGATAAAAGCGCTGCCGTCATGTTCAGGCGTCGTGGCGAGGCTGAAGCGATGGCCCTCGCTGAGCGGACGCGGGCGGAGGAAGATCGACGCGCTCGATTCGATGCTGATCGCCGGCGCACCGAGCAAGTAGACGCCAAGATGGACCATCTTGCAGGCCGGCGGTGACTATCGGGGTATCACCCACCGCGGGTAAAATTGTCGGGGTATCACCCACCAAGAACGTCAGTCCTCGGACCTTAACCGACAGCGTCTAAGTTTGCTGGACTGCCCAACCTGTGGACAACCAAGTTGAAAAGCCATTTTTCAGATTAACAGGCTCGGGGTTTCACACACTATCGCTTCGGGGGATCACCCACCACACTATCGGGGGATCACCCACCGAATGACGGGGTATCACCCACCGGGCTCTCCCGTAAGAAACTCAAAACAGGCCACAAATTCTACTTTTGCGAAGCTTAACCTTCTTAACAGTTCATATTTAACAGAATCTCTAACGCAAATGAGCAGCCTGGAGTGAGATAAGAAAGGGCTGTGGAATTGATCGTCAGGATCGATGCGCTTTTCCTCTATGCCGGCTAACGCCGTCACAGAACGGCCTAAGAGCCCCATGCTTTCGAGAAACACAGACGGATCTGACGGTGTGTACCTGCATCGTTCCGTAAAAGGTCAGGGTAGTGAGAGTGGCCGTCACCCAGGCTTCCGTACCGTTATAGTAGTAATCGTGTTATGTATAAGGGCAAGGAAACCGGTGAGAGGATGTTCGAAAACGTAGGCTAAACATCCAGACCGTTCTGATGAAGGCGGAAAGAGCTGAACCGTTCACGAGGTTTGTCCGTCTCGCTTCACAGATAGTCGCCGGTGAGGCTAATGTGCTCCCATCGCAACGGCGCAACACGGGCGAGCAGTTCGTCCGGCATCTCGGCACCGCTGGCGCACAGATGCCGGACAGCGAGGTCGAGATAGACCGTGTTCCAGAGGGTGACGGCCGCGATAAGAAGGATCAGCCCGGAGTCACGATGGCGCTGGTTCTCGAATGTGCGGTCACGCAATTCACCGAGGCGGTTTAAGAAGATAGCGCGGGCGAGCACATTCTGGGCTTCACCCTTGTTGAGGATGGTACCGGTGCGACGCCGCTCTTCGGGATCGTCAAACCAGTCGAGCATGACAGGGTGCGCTCGATCCGCCCGATCTCGAGCAATGCGCGGGCAACCGAGTTTTGACGCGAAAAACCCGCCAGCTTGCACAACATAACCGAGGCACTGACGGTGACCGCCCGGATCGAGGCGGTGAGCCGCATCGTTTCGACACAATCCGCCTCGATCGCGCTAACGGTGACCGGAGCGGCTACGAACGGGCGTAGTGTCGGCCACGGGTCGAGGAGTGACAAACCATACAGCCGGCGCTCGTTGAGGTCACAGATGCGCGATGCGAGCCGGAAGCCGAGTAGATGGCATAGGTCTAAAACGTGATCGACCGCCCCGGCGGTGTAGGTGACATGCTTGCGAATGCCCTGCATGGCTTCCAGAAGCTCTAAGAGGCCCGCTGGGGCCAGAGTAAGGTACTTCAGCATGGGTATGCAGCAATCAGCGCTCCAGCGGTTCTGTAGCGATGATATGGAGGATCACACTGCGATGAGCGCATGCGCTTCGACACGCGGCGCCTAAGGGGGCAGATCATCGCACAAGCTCTGATGGACAGCAGGGGCAATCTCCTGCCCGGCATCCTTGACGGGCTGCACCCGCAAGCATGTCTTGCGCGCAGCGGCAGCTAGTGCAATCGAGAGTGCGCGGCACGGTCAATCCCGTCCGTGGGGCATGGAAACCCCGACAATCGCTAGGTCCGGTCGAGCTTCTCGGCCGGGCGGCTGTCACGCATGTCCAAGGCTTGCCCAAAGGTGGCAGCGCCTTGTCCTAGCGCAGGGTTTCCAACGCCCGGCTTCTGGCCGGGCTCGCCTCTTGATCAACAGGAGGCGAAATGTCCCGATCCACTGATACGTCCTACCCTCATACCGAACTGGTTCGCCAGGTTTCGGCCGCTAGAAATCTGCCTGCCGACATCAATATGATGGAGCCGCAGCGATGACCACCAACCAGAATTTAGCCGCGAAAAACGGCGACGCGAACACACACGATGGATCGTCTAAAGGCGATCCATTAGAGCGTCTCACTGAAGCTTTGCGGGACCTGATTAAAGCGCACGAACCTGTCACTATGATGACCACTTCCCCGCCCGAAAACGAACCAGAACCGGAACCAGAAGCACCCGAGGTTTCTACAGGCGTTGTGGAGCCGAAGAAGGCGAAAAAGCGGGAGCGGCGGACTTTACTATATCCCAATCACTACAGCCTTCGTATCCGTGAGGAAGATAGAGAACGCTTTGACGAGTACGCCTATCGACACCGATTGGAAAAAGGCGCGGCGTTTAAGCAGTTACTGGATATAACCGAAGCCTGGGAAGCCAGGCAGGAAGATTGATGCGGAGGACTGTCCGGTCGGTAGAAATGAACGTGATAGGCGATCACATGATGGTCGGTTCGGCGGGAATTTGCGATAACCCAGTATCCCCAGTCGGACTGTTTTCGTGGTTCTGTTTGACGGCAACAACCGGCGCGATGCTGTTTTTGCTGGGTGTGTAATCACCATCCGACTGCATGCTGGATTACTTCAATCTTCAGCGCTTCGCAGCAGATCGATAACGGTTCCAGGGGCTTGAATGATGGGGGCTGCGAAGCGTTTAGGTGACCTCCCCGGACAATCGAATACCCTAATCACGCTCGTCCAGAAGCCTTTTTGAAGCGCTTCAATGGTGCTGCTACTTCCAGCCAGATTCTTGATTCCGTCGGTCCGGAGTATCCCCGTCGGACGGACGAATGGACCTCCGTTTTTCTGTTGATGTCACGTAGGGCGCGCAGCTCTGAATCGTGCTGAATAATCTTGCCCCTGCCTGACGTTTCCCTCAGCTGATAGAAATCGATCAGCATAGGGATATCGTCGTGAAAAAGGGAGCTTTCGATGACGATCCGGATCCGTTTGATCGTTGCCATGCTGATGTCGATTGTGGCGATTTCGTTGGCGTCGTGCGGCTCCAGATCGATCGAGGGAACGTATAAAGCAACCGTGCTGAGATGAGAATAATCCGTGCATTCCAGGCGTGTTCCAAGCCGCAAACTCAACCCAGTTTGAAGATGTAGTTCTTCTCTTTTTGGACCAGCGTTGCGGCATAATCGCGCAGATCATCAGCGTAGAGATCGGGCACCCAGACCGCGATCCGGACCAAACCTTCCGCTGTTTTTTTTGCCGCATAACGTGATGATGCCAAGCGAAGCTGTTTCTTTTTCTCATCGGAGCCGGTCGTGATTTTGCCCTGCCATTCGGTCATCGCCACATCTGATCTCCATGCAAATGGCGCACTTACACATTGCATGAGTACTCATGCAATAGCGCGGCCTGCGGCGCATCTCCGTCACCACTGGCGAGGGGAGCCAAGGGCAAGCCCTTAGCGATCCCGCGCTGGTGCGCGCGGTAGGCAGAAGCGAGTGAGGGCGGCCGGTCGCAGACCGCAGGGACTTCCGCCGCTTTAGCTGAGTACCGCGTTCAGATCACTGAACACACCGGCCGAGCGCCACAGCGAGCGGTTGCCGATGACGTAGACGCTTTCCTTCGCACGCGTGACCGCCACGTTGAGAAGATATGGCTCCTTGCCTGCCCATCCCCGGGCGCCGGTCTGGTCGCCGTTCGGAGCCCCTAGGACGAAGATCACCGCTTCAGCTTCGCGTCCCTGCACGGTGTGGATTGTGCCGATGCGTTCACGGGTCCAACGGTCGATATCGGAGATGGCACCAGCAAAAATTTCGCTGTCGCGCAGCAGGCGCCGCAACCCGTTCGCAACGATCACGAACGCGGTCACCACATAGAGGTCAGGGGCGATGAGCCACGGTGCTGTGGGCTGACGCTGCTCGTTTCCCTGCTCGAAAAACGCATCCTCGATGAGCGGGGCGTGACGCGCGGCGCGATCCTGCCGAAGGCGCGTCAGCAGCGGTTCCAGTGCCTCTTCGACGCTCCCGGCATGGGCCTTGGCGCCGAAGCCCAGCCATGGTGAGCGTGTCAGCAATCCGGCCAGAGCTTTTGGAATTGCGCCCGCATCCGAGGCTGCCCCGGCATCGGTTGCCAAGGTCAGGGGCGACCGCCTGCTCGATCGCCGCTTCATCGTGGAGCACGTCGCGGTGCGACGAGGGCTTGAGCGCTCCCATGAACCTCTGGAGCGCCTGCGGCGCCCGTTTCTCGCTAAACAGCCGGGTCGCGTTATGCAGGTCCTTCAGGAAGAAGTTGTTCAGCAGAAGTGGTTCAGGCGGGTTCTCGCACCGCGTGGTCGATGAGCGACACCATGACCGCTCAGCTCGTGACCGATGCGCTGATGATGGCGATCTGGCGACGCGGAAAGCCCGACGCCCTGCTGCGTCACTCGGACCAGGGCAGCCAATACACGAGCGAGCAGTTCCAGTGGTTGATGGCCGACAATGGCGTCACCTGCTCGATGAGCCGGTCGGGCAACGTCTGGGACAACGCGGCAATGGAGAGCTTCTTCTCGTCAATGAAGACCGAACGGATCGGCCGGAAGACATATCGCACGCGCAATCACGCGAAGGCGGACGTGTTCGATTATATCGAGCGCTTCTACAACCCGACACGCCGGCACTCGACGCTGGGCTATCTCAGCCCCATGGACTTCGAGCGGCACGCGCATGTAGCCTAACTTCGTGTCCATGGGACCGGCAGCAGCTCATTCCGACGTCTTTTGGATCATCAGACACGGCGATGCACGACTCCTTTTTGATTGCGTTCAGCCTACCAGTCAAAGTGAACGGCGTGATCCGTCCGGAAAATAGCGATCTTTGACGTCACCTTGTACCGAGCTGCGGAGAGCAGACCGGTAAGATCATCGGCGATCCGACGTACTACTAATCGGCGTCGCGACGACGCGAGAGCTCTAGATCGCCCGCCTTAACGCTGCCGTTGCTTGCCCAGCCAACCCATTTGCCTTCTGCGCCGGTACAGATGCCGTTCCATCTTGTCTGGAAAACGCCGTAATAGGCGTCGGGACCCGGGTCATACCAGCGCCCTGAAACAATGCCACCCTTGGAACGCCCTACGTAGTGGTATTCGCGCGCCGATCCGTAACCCTCCGAGGTGGTCGAGAAGGCGATCAGCCCCAGACAGTTCTGGATCCTCGTCGTCCCCGTGTTCGTCGTTGGATAGCCGGGACTAGAAACGGTCCAGGTTACCTCCCACTCGCCGCTCAGGCGTCGATCTGCGACGAAAGGCAGCTTTGCTAAGAGCGTGACGATCCTATGCCGCGACGCCAAGGAGAGAAGCGGTCCCGTCACCACATTCGCGAGGAGGGAGCATACGAAGCCGAGAAGAGTGCCGATGATGAGCGTCAACATCGCTTGGTGATAGCATGGTCTGTCCTGCTCCGCTTCACCGCAGCGTCTTCTCAAGAGCATGGTCGAACGCGGTTGGTGCGTCCTACACCGCATCCAAGCACGCTATCATCGACTGACCAAAGCCGCGGCGCTCGATTATGCCAAGCAGCATATCCGCGTAAATACGGCGCTGGCGGGCAACATTGAACAGCCGTGATTGACGGTGGTGTCAAAACCGGACGGTTGTGGCACCACTGTCATGCGATCGGAGCTGCTGGCGGCTGGTATATTGGAGCATACGGCAGGGCAGGTCCGTATAGGAACATCTTCGCAGGCAAGTCCCCAACGGCCTCGATCATCCGATTACCAGCGGCCGGCAATTCGACCTTAGCGCGCGCCCAATCCCACAGCGGGATCGGCGATGGCTCGGGCGGCAGATCTAGCCTCAGAATGCGGTCGCCACCCGCGATCAGCCTGGATTGGCCGACGACGTTGGACGACTGGATCTGCATGGTCTCGAACATAAGCGTCGTCCACGATAGCAGGCCGCCGAAGCGGCGTCGGAAAGCGGACATCTCGTAGAGCGTCTGACTACACCCCAACGACAGCGCCTTCACCTGTTCCCGCTTGATATCGAAGCAAGCGAGGGCGTCCGCTACTGCCACCATCAGTGGATTGTTGGCCCACACGCCTCCGTCGATGAACTCGTAGCCGTTCGATGCGACGACCGGCCTGAAGTGGCCGGGTGCCGCCGATGTGGTCTTAGCCACGTGCGCCATGCTCTCCTTCCAGTCTAACTTGTAGTCGGGGTGGTGCGGCGTTTTGAAGATGAAGGGCTCGAAGCGCCTCGTCTCGGCGGATGGGATGTTGAGCCGGATCGAGCTTTGCCAGAGGCGGCGATCGCCCACAACCTCGTCGATCAGCCGGTAGAGCGACGGTGTGTCACACCTGTTCCAGACATATTGCGCCTTGCCGCGGAACCATCGTGACACCCGGTTGTGCGGTGGGAAGACCTCGCCACCCCGGTGTATGTAGATCGACAGGATCTGGGCAGCTGTCAGACCTCGGGCGAGGCCAAGAGCGATGATGGCGCCGGTGGAGGTGCCGGCAACGAGATCGAAGCAAGTGGCGATGGAGCCTCCGGCCAAGTAGTCGCGTTCCAGTCGCGCCAACATGGCCAGCGGTAGGATACCTCGGATGCCACCGCCATCAATGCTGAGGATGCGGAAGTCCCGATCAGCCGGCCAATCCTGGCGATCGCGGCGGCGGTAGAGGGTGCCGGCCGATCGGGGCACGACGTCGAGCTGGCGAGGGTCGTCTCTTCGCATAGGATCACCTCGGGATGACGGCCGGGTGCCGGCCAATCGCCCGTCACCCTCCACAATTCGTATGAGGACAGCCACTGCTCAATGAAAGGCAGGAGCGTCTTGCCCATCGGCTTGGTCACATCCCAATCGTTTGCGGCGGGATCGTAGCAACAGATGCGGGGATGGGGGCCGTCACTCGCGTAGAGGTGGGGCACGCGGGCGTCGGCGCGGTCGAGCAGCGGCGGATCGGTGACGTAGATACGTGGCGCCGTGCTCTTCAGGACGATTGAGCCCTCGCCTTCCAGGAACCGGTGCCAAAAGATTCTGACGCAGTAGGAGCGTGAGAAGCCGGCGAGACGTCCCTCCCAGATCACCAGCGATGGCTCCCTCATCAGCGCGTCCATCTGAGGATAGAAGCGGTGGACGGAAGCGATCTGCTCCTTTGCCGTCAGCTGCTCAGCCATTCCCGCCGAAGTCGGTGTGGCGCTTGATCTCTCGCCCAGGCTCACGCGGTGCGGCAGCGGCCAAGCCGGAGGTTCCGAGGGCGATGCCGCCCGTGCCCCCGCGGGTGAATAGACCGCCCGACCTCGCACGATCGGCAAACTTGACCGCAAAGTCCTCGAACACCGCCTTGGTTGGGTTCTCGCCGAACAGACGGCGCATGACCGTCTGGCAGTTCTCAACCGAGGGGTCGACGGCGATGTCGCGCAGATCGGCCGACAACGCTTTTAGGTCGCTGAGGAACACGCGCTGAGTCTTGAGGTCACCTGGCCAGCGATCGGTCAGCACGTCGGTTCCGCAGGCGGGGTTCACCACCTGAACGAGTTCGCCCCGCATGTCGGCGGCCTCGAAGGTCGATAGCATCGCTTCGGCCTGCGCCTGCAGCTCGGAGAAGAGGTCGCGGCCAGGCGCGGCGTTCGTCGCGACAAAGTAGGCAAGGGCAACAGAAGGCGGTGCACGACCCTCGCGCGTGTCGTAGCACTTGTTGCGCCATCGCTTGAGTAGCTGGAGGGCGACGAGTGCCTTGGACTTCTCGATCAGCTCCTCCTGATTGGGGACGGGCTCTGCTGACTTGCGCAGCATCGCCTCGACGATCTCACGCACCTCCGGTGTCATGTCCTCGAACCACTGCGCAAAGCCCCAAGGGTTGGCAACGATGTGCCGGTGCATATGCGCGGGTTCGTCCTCGTGCGCGTGGAAGATCACGCTCGTCCGTTCCGGACGCTGCGGCAGCAGCACCGCCGGCGTGATGTCGAGGTGCATGTCCGCATATTCGACGGTGACGCACCTCGTCCGGCGCTGCACCTTTCCGTGATAACGCGAGTTGGGTTCGCCGTTCATTGCCTCGAACAGCGCGTTGAGTACGTCGGCTGGCGGCGTATCGGCGCGGATGTTCAACTCTGCGATAACGTCGATGTCGTACTCGTCGTTCTTGAGTCGGGAAGCAATCGTCGCGCCAATCGCAAAGGAGCCTTGGGGATAGAGCCGGCTGAACGCATCAGCGACCGGGCTGTTCTCGCGTTGCAGCCAAGCGCAAACGGCTTCATAGCGATCAACAGCGACTCCGTAAGCTGTGGGTGACAACTGGATCCGCTTAGCGATGTCAGTCAGCAGTGCGTCGACAATTGGTATCTTCGGCGCCTGCCCGGTAAGCATCCTCGTTGCCATGTGAAACCCCTTTCCGTCGTTGCGGCTTACTGAAGATGGTGAACCTTCCGCTAATTTCCAAGACGCTAGGCTGGAGCCGGGTGCGTAGGAACGGGATCGTAATCTGCGACTTGCGAGATCTGCGGCACAGAGCCTCCTTGTGATTAGCCGGCGACAATGCCAACTGATCTGTTACTCTGGTCGCGAGTGTCACAACCGGATGGTTTGACACCACAGACCCGACCACAGTTTCCAAGGGTTTGCAGGTGTTACAAACCCGTGCCAGAATGAAGTATGGAAATCGGCTATGCCCGCGTGTCGCGAGGCGACTCCCAGGACATAGACCCGCAGCTCCGTGCGCTCCGCGACGCCGGGTGCGATTCCATCTACCAGGAGGAAGCATCGGGCGGCCGAGCTGATCGACCCGAGCTGGCGCGCGCGATTGGTGTGTTGGAGGCCGGCGACGTGCTGGTGGTCTGGAAACTGGACCGGCTATCCCGATCCCTGCATGACCTTTTGTTCACACTGGAAGCGATCACCGCAGCCGGTGCTGGCTTCCGATCGTTGACCGAGGCGATCGACACCACCACCGCGTCGGGCCGGTTGATGACGCAGATGCTTGGCGCGTTCGCTGAGTTTGAGCGCGCCATGATCCGCGAGCGGACCATGAACGGGCTGGCGCACGCGCGCAGCGCTGGGCGGCACCTTGGACGCCGGCCGAGCCTAACAGGGTCGCAGCGCGCCGAGATCATCGCCAAGGCGGAAGCCGGCCAGGGCTCCCCAGCCCAGCTTGCGAGCCTGTTCCGCGTGTCGCGCTCGACGGTGCAGCGCGTGTTGCGCGATTACAGAGCGCATCAGGAAACGGCCGGCGTAGCTTTGTTGAGCATACAGGGAAGCTAAGCATGGCGGCGGCTCCGCCCCACTATCCCGGTTTAACGCTAGGGCAGCTGCCTGTCGGACGCATCAACGCCCGGCTGGGGACTAATCTTGTGCCCGGCTCGGTCACGGTGAGCAAAGCAGCGCACGCCCATATCGCGATCGATCATCCGTTGGAGTACGCGGACATCATGGCCGCCCTACCTGGTCTAATTGCCAATCCGGCGTTCATCGGCCAAGATCCTAAGCACCCGCATGCCTTTTACTTGCTGGACGCCCTGCAAACAGCAGTTGGCTCTTACGCGATGGTCGCGATCGGCTTCACCTTGTCACCCGGCGGTACCTATCAGGTGAAGAGCGCCTATGGTTTAAAGGCGTATCAGTTCACTAGTCGTGTGAAGGCGGGCCGCGTGGTGGCGCTATAACGAAAAAGGGGAGAGCGTGAGCCCTCCCCAAAGCGATTTGAGCACGTTGCCAACCGTGATCTCTCGGCCGAAGCCTCTACCTTACCCCAAAGGGACCGGTGTGTGGGGCGGCGCTTCCCACCTCTCAAATCGCTAATTCAACTCGCTTTATGCCATCTAATTAGTGGACCTTCTCGGGATATTCAACCTGGTATCGGAAGAAGCCGAATGTGGACCTCTAAGCAGACGATGACGTGGATAGGTTGCGGAACCCTTATTGAAAGGCAGCCAGAGGCGACGTCGAAATCATACAGGACGGTGACGGTATCGAAGCTGGTGCCCGGAGGAAGCCGGGGCCAGGATTGCCCTTGGGATACTCAAAGGGCAGCTGATAGGCGCTCAGGCGGTAGTAGCTGACATGGCGTAACCAATGCTCCGCCCGCGCCCCGTGGGGATCGCCATGCCTTCGGAGGGAGATTAGAGCTGCTGCGCGATCGTCGTCGCAGGTTTGTGAAAGGGCAGCACCCATCCTGCTTCGCAGGGCAAAAAAGACCCGCCAAGTGTGCATACCCTTACGGACAGAGGCCTGGCGGGTTCAATTGCTCCCGAGATATGAGCGAAACCCCAACAAACAATGACAACTGATCCGTTTGCGGGGTGGCTCCTTGCGGCAGTTACGATCTAGCTACTTGTCACCGCATCCAAGCATAAAGAGGTGGGCTACCGTCGAGCATGCTGATCGGCGTGGGCGTGATCCAGTCGGCGCCCCGCATGGGATATGGGCCATAGAAAAGGTCGCCGAGCGCGCGCCGATAATGGGCGTTCATCCAGCGCCGACGGCGATGCTCGGGACCGTCATGGATCATGTGGCAGCGCTGGCACAGTGCCGCCAGCTGATGGAGCGCGCTGTCACTCGGGTCATGGTTGAGGTGAGCGCAGGCCAGCACTACCGGTGTCCAGGCACCGTGGACCAGGATATTCTCCGTCGGGCGTCGCGCGCGTCGACCCTGGCCGTTACGCCAGCAATGCCGCTTTCGGTCCCACCATCGTCCATCCCGCAGATGGAATACCCTCTGCCCATGTGGGCGCCCGCAATGCTCGCACGCACCCCCTGCCCGCACGAAGCGTACATGATGCGAGAGCTGCGGCCAGTCGATCGGATATAGGAAAACATGCTCGGGCCGGATGGGCATCAGGTTTTTTCTTCCGGCATGTCGGGTTGCGGGGTGGCCGGCATCACGGGACCAACGCTGCGGCGGTCAGCGCCCGGTAGAGCGTGGCGTGGTGGCACTTGAGTAGCTTGGCGGCCTCCCGCACCGATGTGCCCTCGCTTACCAACCGTTCGCCAAGCGCGATCTGATCTGAGGTCAGCTTGGGTGGGCGGCCGAAGCGGACCCCCCTCGCCTTGGCAGCCACTCGCCCGCTGCTGGTGCGCTGATGGATCAGCTCGCGCTCGAACTCAGCAATGCCGGCGAACACGGTCAGCACCATACGGCCGGCGGGCGATGTCGTATCCGCCCAGGGCTCGGCCAGTGAGCGTAGGCCGGCACCAGCCTCCTTTAGCTTCTCGGCAATGTCGAGCAGGTCGCGGGTGGAGCGTGCCAGTCGGTCGAGCCGCGTCACCACCACCGTGTCTTCAGCGCGCAGCTGATCGATCATCTTAGCCAGTTCGGGCCGGTCACGTTTCGCGCCCGAGATTTTTTCCTCGAACGTCCGCTTGCATCCAGCCTCTTTCAACGCGGCGCGTTGCAGCCGGAGATCCTGGTCATCGGTGGACACACGGGCGTAGCCAATCAACATGTCGCAGATATGTACCGAAACGCCAGACTTTAGCAACTAACTTTTGCGACAGCGACTAGCGAGCGAACACGAACGCCAAGATTCCTGTCGCGAAACTTAGGAGTTTAGCAACAGCGCTTCACGCTTCCGTCACCAAAACCGCATTTTCGGAAAGTGCAATCGGGACAAATATCGAGAAACAGGTACACGGAAGTCGAAAGACCTTGTTCGGTGCGCCGAGCTGTC
>Ga0265780_10003673_pt1 | contig 20061 bp, 16 predicted proteins | sample P1T30metagenome_FD_192432 | JGI IMG/M metagenome (GOLD analysis project Ga0265780, IMG submission 192432) | Plant litter microbial communities from East Loma Ridge, Irvine, California - P1 T30 | ecosystem: Environmental > Terrestrial > Plant litter > Unclassified | place: USA: California...
CGTGCCCTGGCTGGCGAGGATCCCGAGCACCTCGGCGTCGACGCTGTCGTTGACGAACACGCAGACCGCTTCGCAGCCCTTGGCCAGCAGGGCGGTACTGGCAGTCAGGCGGTCTTCCAGGAAGCGCAGTTCGTGCCCGGCATTGGCGCTGGCATCGGCGTCGGCCAGCATGGTCTTGTCGTAGCGGCGGGCGCTGAATATGGCGATTTTCATGAGGCTCCGGGGATCGGGTGCGATATGTTATCTCTGCCGGATTATCGCTCCGGCAGTTTGCCATGCAGTGCACGAAGTTCGGCACGGATGCATGCCGGGAAGTCGGCTCTTCCTGGCGGGGCGTCGCCAAAGCATGCGCCCAGCGCTGCTGCATTGACACTCTGGAGGCTGGTGACGTCGATCCTGGCTTCGCACAGCGCACGGAAGAATTCATTGAATACCAGCAGCTCGATGCGCCAATCTCTTGAGATATTTGTTCGTTCGACCAGCTTGGCGGTCTGCATGATTTGCTCATCCGAATCGCCCAATTTCCGGTAACTCTCGTCCGCCATGAAGGCGAGGATTCGCCATACCTCATTGGTCGGGCCCGTGCCAGGGTTTTCCTTCAGCGCTTCAGTCGCCGTGTATTTCGTGACTGCCAGGGTGCCGCCAAGTTCCGCGCGCCTGTCGCATTGATCGCCTGCAAATACGTGCGAGGAAGTGAGTATCAGGACGGCACTGACGAAAAGGCGCATGGTTCAGGCCTTCGGCACGAAACTCGACGCCAGCATGCCCTCATCGAACCCGGTCGTTCCATTGCCATCGGCCGCATAGCGGTACAACACGGCCGAATAGATGCCGGTCAGCGTCGCCTGGAACAGCGCGCAGGCCAGCAAACCCAGCACGACGATCACGCCGAACAGCACGATGTAGGCGGGGCTGAGGGTGCCCACGGCCAGCAGCGCCAGCGCCGCCAGCAGCACGATGCCGCCGGCCAGGCCGAAGTAGACCAGGCCGAAGGCGGCGCCCAGCCCGGTCTGGCCGATGATGCTCTCGCCCCAGGTGCGCTTGAGCAGGCCCGTGCTTTCCGAAATCGAACCCAGCGGACCGCGGTCGCGCACCACGATCACCGGCACCACCAGGAAGGTGGCGACGGCCCAGCCGGCGCCGATCAAACCGACGACCAGGCGGCCGACGAAGCCGAGCCGCTCCTGGATGGCGCGCAGGATCACGCCGACCGTGGCCGCGATGACGGCGTAGCCGAGCAGGGTGCCGATGCGGCTGTTGGCGATGCGCAGACCGGCGCCCAGCGTCGGGGTGCCGCCGTCGAGCCGGATCATGACGGCGCCGACCAGCGCCGTGTTGAAATAGAAGATGACGAAGTACTGGACGACGTAGAACAAAAAGGCGACCGACACCAGCCCGCCGCGGCCCAGGGCGTCGGGCGAGCTAAGGCCGAACACCGGCAAGGCAAAGCCGAGCAGCACCATCAGCCAGGCCACGGCCGAGAACAGCGGGAACAGCAGCAGGCGGTTGTCCTGGCGCAGTACGGCGGCGCTGGCGCGGACGAGTGCGAAGCTGCGCTTGAAGCGGTCAAACATGGGTGTCTCCTGGTTGGCGATATTCCCGAATCTTAGCGGGAACGCCCGGCCAGAAATGCGCGCTTTGTCACAGGCGCTGCCTTGACAAGCACGCCCGCGCGTTCCAGCAGCAGCGCCAGCCCGAAGCAGCACGCCAGCACCGGCAAATACACCATGAACTGCCAGTCCGGCACCTTGCCGACATACGCGCGGTACAGCGCCACCGCCGCCAGCACGACGAACATGTGCGACAGGTACAACTCGTAGCTCAGCTGCCCCATGCGCGCCAGCCAGGCCAGCGCGCGTCGCGGCGCCGGCGGCTGCGCGTAGAAGGCGATCAGGAGCAGGCTGGCGCCGAGGCACAGCGCGTACAGGACCGACTTGAACAGGTATTTGTGGACCCAGTCGCCCCAGCCCAGCACCGCCAGGATGCAGAAGGCGCCGAACAGGCCGAGCGCACGCGCATCGCGCCGCGAGGGCGTCCAGCGCCGCGCCAGCAGGGCCGCGAGCACGCCCCAGGCGATCGCCGCCATGCCGGGCAAATACGCTTTTTCCCACCAGACCTCGTTTTCGACCGGCACCAGCGCACGCAAGGGGCCGATGGCCAGCGCCCAGACCACGAGTAGTCCCACCAGCGCCCGCCGCGGCAGGCACAGGCACAGCAACGGGAAGCCGACATAGAAGGCTTCTTCGATGGAGAGCGACCACAGCACGTCCCAGCCGGCCGGCGCCCAGCCGGTGCGGCCCTCGTACCAGTTGAAGGTCAAGCTCAGCGCCGAGCCGAGCAGGCCTGGAATCGTCTGCGTGGCGTTCTCCGGCGCGAAGCCGGTGACGCCCAGCCAGCCCAGCACGCCGAGCAGCGCCAGCGTGCACAGCAACAGAGGCAGGATGCGCCGTGCCCGCGCCCGGTAAAAGCGGCCGAGGCTGACCTTCGCCAGGTCGCCATCGCGTTCGAGGATGCGGATCGTGATCAGGAAACCGGAGATGACGAAGAAGATGAAGACGGCTTCGTAGCCGTTGAAGCTGATGGCATTCAGCAGCCGCTTGGGCAGCCATGCGCCGAGCAGGCTGGGGCGCAACGGCAGGCGGAAGGGCAGGGCGAGATGGTGGACCACCACCAGCAGGATGGCCAGGCCGCGCAGGCAATCGATACCGAAGTTGCGCGATGCGGGGGCGGCAGCAGGGTGGAGGGGAGTTGTCATCAGGACATTATGGCCCCAACGAGACGTGAATCAAACGCCGTGGTGACGAAATGCCGTGGATGTGTGACGCGAGAGGCTTGGCGCCTGCGGTGTGGGCGTTGCCTGCAAGTTCCTAGTAAGATACTTGAACGCCGGACATGGAAAAGCGAGCCGGCCGGCAAAGGCAGCGTTGCTCTGGCATGCATGAGCGCATGCGGGGCTTCAAAAGGTGCAGCAGCGTCCGTGCCATCAGTGCAGGAACAGCGGTGCGGCGGTGCCCAGTGCATCGGTGGCGCACAGCGCCCAGGTGGCGAGACTGATGACGCCCATGTGGAACACGGTCCAGGCTTTCGGGAAGATGCGGATCATGATGAAGCTCCAGGAACAAGAGGTCAGGGGAGTGAAACTTGATTCGATGGTGTCATTATGATTTGTGTGCTGTCTGGCAACTATCGGCGGGCAATCCGTCGAGTTGTAGGAGAACACGCCTTGACACTGTCTGATCCGTTCACGGCGCCTCACGCGGCCCTCCTACGGATACTGTAGGTTGCGTCCTATACCGCTCTGTTCGGACCCACAATACAGTTGGGTCCATCATGACCAAACACGAACCCAAACTCCTGCATAAAGGCTTGCTCGCGGTCCGCCGCAACACCATCCGCAAGCTCCTGCATACCGTTTTCGGCATCGCCCAGTTGCGCGATGCCCAGCAACGCGTGATCGACAGTGTCCTGGATGGCAAGGACACGCTGGCGATCATGCCCACCGGCAGCGGCAAGTCGCTGTGCTACCAGATTCCCGCCCGCATCCTCGAAGGCATGACCGTCGTCGTCTCGCCGCTGATCTCCCTCATGAAGGACCAGCTCGAGAAGCTGGAAGAGATGGGCATCCGCGCGGTGCAGGTCAACAGCACGCTGCACGCGGAGGAAGAGCGCAATGCGCTGGCGGCCATCGCGGAGCAGCGTTGCGAGATCGTGTTCTGTACCCCCGAGCGCCTGACCTCGCCGGAATTCGTCGAGCTGCTCAAGACAGTCAAGGTGGCGCTGGTGGTGGTCGACGAGGCCCACTGCATCTCGCAATGGGGTCATGATTTCCGCCCGGCCTACCTGGAAATGGCCGGCACCCTGGACGCGCTGGGCAAGCCCCCGGTGCTGGCCCTGACCGCCACCGCCACCGAGGACGTGGTCGGCGACATCGGCCACCAGCTCGGGCGTCCGCGCCTGAACGTGATCAACACCGGCGTCTACCGTCCCAACCTGCACTACCGCGTGCAGCAGGTGACGAACGCCGACGAAAAGCTGCAGCAGGCGCTGCGCCTGGTACGCGAGACCGAGGGCAAGGGCATCGTCTACGCCGCCACCGTCAAGGCGGCGGAAGACCTCTACCACCTGCTGGAGGAGGCGGGCGAATCGGTCACGATCTACCATGGCAAGCTGCACGCCGCCGAGCGCAAGGCCAACCAGGACCTGTTCATGGACGATGAGCGGCGCATCATGGTGGCGACCAACGCCTTCGGCATGGGCATCGACAAGCCGGATACGCGCTTCGTGGTCCACCTGCAGATTCCCGCCAACCTGGAAGCCTACTACCAGGAATCCGGCCGTGCCGGCCGCGACGGCAAGGATGCCGAGTGCACGCTGCTGTTCCTGCAGGACGACAAGCGCGTCCAGCAGTTCTTCCTGGTGAAGCACTACCCGACGGCCGAGGAAATCCGCGCCGTCTACGAGGCCGTGCGCGACGTGGCGGAGAAGGAAACGGCCACCCCGGATCGCGTCGAGGACGTCGCGGGCGACCTGGCCGGCCCCCACCTGACGGTCTGCCTGAAGCTGCTCAAGGATGCCAAGCTGCTGCGCCAGACGCGCAAGCTGAGCTGGAACGTCACGGCCACCGAACCCCAGGACAAGCTGTTCCAGGCGATGGCCGAAGTCTACCGCCAGAAGCAGGAGCACGACAAGGAAGCCCTGGAGCAGATGGTGTCGTACGCGGTCAGCGGTGCCTGCCGCTGGAAGCTGCTGCTCGATTACTTCGGCGACGAGGTCGACGGCTTCGAGAAGTGCTGCCGCTGCGACAATTGCCTGAACCCGCCGGCCGCCATGCTCGAAGACATCGAGATCCGCGACGACGAGTTCGATCATGCCGAGGAGCCCGAGCCGGATCCCTCCACCTGCTTCGAGCCGGCCCAGCGCGTCAAGGTGGCGAAGTACGGCGAGGGCGTGGTGCTGGGCGTGGCCGGCGAACAGGTCACGATCGAATTTCCGGATGGGGAGCATCGCGCCTTCCTGAAGGAGTATGTGGAACACGTGGGCTGAGGAAAGGATCACATGGCGGATATGGTTGTCGTACGCAAGGAGGGGCTGTACTGCGTCCCCGGGGATTTCTACATCGACCCGTGGCGCCCGGTGGAGCGGGCGGTCATCACCCACGCGCACGGCGACCATGCGCGCTGGGGCCACCGCCACTACCTGGCATCCAGCCCGAGCGTCAACATCCTCAAGTCGCGCCTCGGCGCCGACATCAACATCGAAGGCCTCGACTACGGCGAACGGATCGTGCGCAACGGCGTGACGATCTCGCTGCACCCGGCCGGCCACGTGCTCGGGTCCGCCCAGATCCGCATGGAGCACCAGGGTGAAATCTGGGTCGCCTCGGGCGACTACAAGGTCGGGCCGGACAGCACCTGCGCGCCCTTCGAACCGGTGCGCTGCCATACCTTCATCACCGAATCCACCTTCGGGCTGCCGATCTACCGCTGGGACCCGCAGCAGGACGTCTTCGACGACATCAACGCCTGGTGGCGCGCGAATGCGGCGCAAGGGCGTGCCAGCATCCTGTACGGCTATTCCTTCGGCAAGGCACAGCGCCTGCTCAGCGGCCTGGATCCGTCCATCGGGCCGATCGTCTGCCATGGCGCGGTCGAGCCGCTGAACCGGGTCTACCGCGAAGGCGGGGTGGCGCTGCCGCCCACGCAACTGGTGAGCGAGACCGACAAGGCGGACTTCAAGCATGCGATCGTGCTGGCGCCGCCCTCGGCCTCCGGCTCGACCTGGACGCGCCGCTTCGGCGACTACAGCGACGCCTTTGCCAGCGGCTGGATGCTGCTGCGCGGGGCGCGCCGGCGCCGCGGCGTCGACCGCGGCTTCGTGCTGTCCGACCATGCCGACTGGCCGGGATTGCTGGAGGCGATCCGCGCCACCGAGGCGCAGCAGGTGATCGTGACCCACGGTTCGATTCCGGTGCTGGTGCGCTGGTTGTGCCAGATCGGGCTCGATGCCAAGGGCTTCGATACCGAGTACGGCGAGGAAGACGACGAATCCGCGGAGGCCGCGCCGGCACCCGCACCCGCATCGGCCACCACGCCGGCGCCGGGCGACGAGGAAGAAGACGAGGACCGGCGCGAGGAGGTTAAACCGGCTGCTCCCGGAGAGGAGGCGAAGGATGCGTGAATTCGCCCGCCTGTACGCCGAGCTCGACGAAACCACCGCCACCAACCGCAAGCTGGACGCCTTGCGCGGCTACTTCGAGCACACCGCGCCCGAGAACGCCGCCTGGGCCGTATACTTCCTGGCCGGCGGCAAGCCGCGCCAGGCGGTGCCCTCCAAGCTGCTGCGCCAGTACGCGATCGAGTATGCGGGCCTGGACGACTGGCTGTTCGACGAGTGCTACGCCGCGGTCGGCGACATGGCCGAGACCATCGCCCACATCCTGCCGCCGCCCACGCAGCACAGCGACGTCGGCCTGGCCGTGTGGATGGAAGAGCGCATCGGGCCGCTGCGCGGTGCCGATCCGGAACGCATCCGCGAAGCCCTGTTCTCGTACTGGGACGAGCTGACCTCGCGCGAGCGCTTCCTGTTCGTCAAACTGATCGGCGGGGGTTTCCGGGTCGGCGTCTCGAAACTGCTGGTGACGCGCGCGCTGGCCGCGATCGCGGCGGTGGACGCCAAGCTGATCGCCCAGCGCCTGATGGGCTGGACCGACGGCCGTGTGAAACCGACCGCCGCCGGCTTCCTGCAGCTGATCGCGGCCCAGTCCGACGATGAACACAAGCTGCGCGGCGGCCAGCCGTATCCCTTCTTCCTGGCGCACCAGCTGCAGGGCGAGCCTTCCAGTCTGGGCGACATGGGCGGTTGGCAGGTCGAGTGGAAATACGATGGCATCCGCGCCCAGCTGGTACGGCGCGGCGGCCAGAACTACCTGTGGTCGCGCGGCGAAGACCTCATCACCGAACGCTTTCCGGAACTGGCGGCCCTGCTGCTGCCGGAAGGGACCGTGGTCGATGGCGAGGTCCTGATCTGGACGGGTGGCGACGCGCCGGCGCCCTTTGCCGACCTGCAGAAGCGCATCGGCAGGAAGACCTTGTCAAGCAAGCTGCTGGCCGAGCTGCCGGCGGTGCTGCTGGCCTACGACCTGCTCGAACTCGATGGCGTCGACTTGCGCGGCCTGCCGCAGCACGAGCGGCGCGCGCTGCTCGAGACGCTGGTGACGGGCGTGGCCAAACCCCAGCTGCGCATCTCGCCGCTGGTCACGGCCGACACCTGGGAAGACCTGGGCAAGCTGCGCGCCGAGTCGCGCGCGCGTGGCGTCGAGGGCATGATGCTGAAGGCGCGCGACGCCCAGTACGGCGTCGGCCGCACCAAGGATGTCGGCACCTGGTGGAAGTGGAAGATCGATCCCTACGCGATCGACGCGGTGCTGATCTACGCCCAGGCCGGCAGCGGCCGGCGCGCCTCGCTGTACACCGACTACACCTTCGCCGTGTGGGACGGGGAGGGCGACGAGCGCAAGCTGGTGCCCTTCGCCAAAGCCTATTCGGGCCTGACCGACGCCGAGATCGCGAAGGTCGACAACACGATCCGCAAGACCACGGTCGAGAAATTCGGACCGGTACGCTCGGTCAAGCCGACCATGGTGTTCGAGATCGGCTTCGAGGGCATCGCGCTGTCCACGCGCCACAAGGCGGGCATCGCGGTGCGCTTCCCGCGCATCCTGCGCCGCCGCGACGACAAGACGGTGGACGAGGCGGACACGCTCGACATGCTCAAGGGCCTCTTGGCGTCGGGGGCGCCGGCGGAAGACGCCACGCTTGACCCCATGGTGGCCGAATGAGCAAGTCGCAGGCAGAGCAGGCCGTCGACGCCTGGTTCGCGGGGCGCGGCTGGAAGGTGTTCCCCTTCCAGCGCGCGGTGTGGAAGGCGGCGCTGGCCGGCCAGTCCGGGCTGCTGCACGCGAACACCGGCGCCGGCAAGACCTATGCGGTCTGGCTCGCGGCCCTGCTGCGCGGCGCCAACCGCTCGCGCCGCAGCCGCAGCGGTTTGCGGGTGCTGTGGATCACGCCGATGCGCGCGCTGGCGGCGGACACCCAGCGCTCGCTCGAAGGCGCGACCGCGGAACTCTCGGCCGCCAGCCCGGATGTGATCGGCGACTGGAGCATCGGCGCGCGCACCGGCGACACCGGCTCGGCCGAGCGCGCGCGCCAGTCGAAAAGCCTGCCCGGCGCCCTGATCACGACGCCGGAGAGCTTGTCCTTGCTGCTGTCGCACGCGGCGGCGCGCGACCAGTTCAAGCACCTGGACATGATCATCATCGACGAGTGGCATGAACTGCTCGGCAGCAAGCGCGGCGTGCAGGTGCAGCTGGCGCTGGCGCGCTTGCGGCGCTGGAATCCCGGGCTGGTCGTGTGGGGCTTGTCGGCCACGATGGGCAACCTGGACGAGGCGCGGCAGGTGCTGCTGGGCGTGGACGCGGCCGACCAGGGCGTGCTGGTCGAGGGTGACCTCAAGAAGCAGATCGTCATCGATACGCTGGTGCCGGACAACCCCTCGCGCTTTCCCTGGGCCGGCCACCTGGGCCTGCGCATGCTGCAGCCGGTGGTCGACGAGATCGACCAGCACGGCTCGACGCTGGTGTTCGCCAACACGCGTCCGCAGGCCGAGATCTGGTACCAGCAGCTGATCGAAGCGCGCCCGGACTGGGCCGGCCTGGTCGCGCTGCACCACGGTTCGCTCGACCGCGAAGTGCGTGAGTGGGTCGAGAACGGCCTGAAACGCGGCGAGCTGAAGGCGGTGGTGTGCACCGCCAGCCTGGACCTGGGCGTGGACTTCCTGCCGGTCGAGCGCGTGCTGCAGATCGGCAGCGCCAAGGGCATCGCGCGCATCCTGCAGCGCGCCGGGCGCAGCGGCCACGCGCCAGGGCGGGTGTCTCGGGTGACGCTGGTGCCGACGCACAGCCTGGAATTGCTGGAGGCGGCCGCCGTCAAGCGCGCCGTCGCTTCGCACCGTATCGAGGCGCGCCGGCCACCCAACAAACCCTTCGACGTGCTGGTGCAGCACCTGGTGACGATCGCGCTGGGCGGCGGCTTCGTCTCCGAGGAACTGTACGAGGAGGTGAAGAGCGCCTGGTCCTACCGCGAACTGACGCGCGAGGAGTGGCAGTGGGCGCTCGATTTCGTCGCGCGCGGCGGCCAGAGCCTGACCACCTATCCGGAATACCGGCGCGTGCTGCCTGACGACGCCGGCGTGCACCGCGTGCCCGACGCCACCATCGGCCGCCGCCACCGCATGAGCATCGGCACCATCGTGTCGGATGCGCAGATGAAGGTGCAGTACATGACCGGGGGGCGCATCGGTACCGTCGAGGAATCCTTCATCGGGCGCATGAAGCCGGGCGACCGCTTCCTGTTCTCGGGCCGCATCCTGGAGCTGGTGCGGGTGCACGAGATGACGGCCTTCGTGAAGCGCTCCGAGTCCAGCAAGGGCGCGGTGAGCCGCTGGAGCGGCGCCAAGGTGCCGCTGTCGGCCGAGCTGGCGCATGCGGCGCGCGAGGAACTCAAGCTGGCCAGCGAAGGCCGCTTCGACGGGCCGGAGATGCGGGCATTGCGCCCGTTGTTCGAGGTCCAGGAACGCTGGTCGGCCCTGCCCAGCAGCGACGTGCTGCTGGTCGAGAACATGAAGAGCCGCGAAGGCTACCACCTGTTCGTGTATCCGTTCGCGGGGCGTTCGGTGCACACCGGCCTGGCGTCGCTGCTGGCCTACCGCGTCGGCAAGGTGGCGCCCTCGACCTTCTCGGTCGCGGTCAACGACTACGGCTTCGAACTGCTGGCGCCGGAGCCGGTCGACTGGGCGGCGGCCTTCGATGCCGCTCATGGGATCACTACCGGCGAGGAGGTTGGCCTGTTCGACACCTCGCACCTGCTCGAGGACGTGCTCGACAGCCTGAACGCGACCCAGCTGTCGCAGCAGCGCTTCCGCGAGGTGGCGCGCATCGCCGGGCTGGTGTTCCAGGGCTATCCGGGCCAGCACAAGTCGATGCGCCAGGTGCAGGCCTCGTCCTCGCTGTTCTTCGAGGTCTTCCGCAAGCACGACCGCGGCAACCTGCTGCTCACCCAGGCCGAGCGCGAAGTGCTGGAGCAGGAACTGGAACTGACGCGCCTGCGCGACACGCTGCGCGAGCTGCACGGGCGCCGCATCGCCTACCGCGACATCAAGCGCGCCACGCCCTTTGCCTTCCCGCTGATGGTGGCGCGCTTCCGCGAAAAGGTCAGCACCGAAAAGCTGAACGACCGCGTGGCGCGCATGCTGCGCGAACTGGAAAAGGCTGCCGAGGTATGAGCGGCCGCATGAATCCCGTCGACGGCGCCCTCGACATCGAGCTGGCCGGCGAGCGGCTGGTGCTGCTGCCGCAAAAGGCGGTGCTGTGGCCGCGCGAGCGCATGCTGGTCATCGCCGACATCCACTTCGGCAAGGCGGCCGCCTTCCGTTCGTTCGGCATCCCGGTGCCGCGCGGGACCACCAGCGAAAACCTGCAGGCGCTCGACGACCTGGTGGCCGCGAGCGGCGCCGGCCACGTGCTGTTCCTGGGCGACTTCCTGCACGCGCGCGCCTCGCACGCCAGCAGCACCCAGGCCGCGATGCTGGCCTGGCGCGAGCGCCGCCGCGAGCTCAGGCTGACGCTGGTGCGCGGCAACCACGACAAGCATGCCGGCGACCCGGCCGCCGCGCTCGGCATCGACCTGGTCGACGAGCCGTGGACGATCGGGCCGCTGTCCTTCTGCCACCATCCGGACATCGCGGCGCCGGGCTATGTGCTGGCCGGCCACGTGCACCCGGCCTATGTGCTGGCTACCCGCTTCGACACGCTGCGCCTGCCGTGCTTCGTGGTCGGCGGCACGCGCATGATCCTGCCTTCCTTCGGGTCATTTACCGGTGGCTACACGGTGCGGCCGGAGCCGGGCGAGCGTATCTTCGTGACCTCCGGGGAAGCCGTGCACAGCGTACGTTAGCGCACCGAGCCTTCGGAAGCCGCGGCGTATTCTGACCATATTGATAACATCTCGAGCCCGGAGGATATATGGTCAGTACGCCCAAGAAACTGGCTGCGGCCGTGGTTGCGGCCTTACCCCTGCTGGCGGCCACCGCCACCGTCTCCACGCCCGCGCAAGCCCAGAACCATCCGCGCGCGGCGGCCCTGGCGCCGCGCATCGAAGGCTTCAACGTCGACGAAGTGCGCCGCCTCGATCCGGGCACCGAACTGAATTTCGATTTGTACGGTTCGCCCGGCGGCAACGCCACCGTGCGCATCGACGGCGCCACGCGCAACCTGCACATGACCGAAACCCGCCCCGGCACCTACCAGGGCAGCTACACGATCGGCGTGCACGACCGCATCCGTCCGGATGCCAAGGTAACCGCCAACCTCAGCGCCGGCGGCCTGGTCACGACCGGCGTGCTGGGCGAATCGCTGGTGCGCGGCCCCGGACGGGACGCCGGCCCTGGCGGCGAGCTGGCGATCGTGCCCAAGGTCAGGAGCTTCGACGTGCAGGGCAACGACGACCTCGGCCCGGGCAACGAGCTGAAATTCACCGTGTTCGGCACGCCCGGCGCGAAGGTCGACGTGCAGATCGCCGGCACGCGCGGCATCCTGACGCTGCCGGAAGTGCGGCCGGGCGAGTATGCCGGCCTGTACACGATCCGCCGCGACGACAATATCGCCCCGGACGCGCCGGTCACGGCCACCATCCGCGCCAATGGCCGCTACACCACCGCGGCCCTGGGCCGGCCGCTGCTTGCCGGCGGGCCGCGCGACCGGCGTGACGACCGGATCGAAACGCGGCCGGTCATGGCCCCGCCACCCGTGTCACGTCCGGATGCGCGCCCCGATGCGCGTGCCGATGCGCGTCCCGCCGCGCGCGACGAACGCGTGGCGCGCTACTGCACCAATTGCGCCACGGTCGAAGCGGTCAACGTGGTGCAGGCGCGCGGCGAGTCCTCGGCGCTGGGTGCGCTGGGCGGCGCCGCGGTCGGCGGCCTGCTGGGCAACCAGGTCGGCAGCGGCAGCGGCCGTACGGCGGCCACGGCGGCCGGCGCCATCGCCGGTGCGGTGGCCGGCAACCAGATCGAGCGCAATGCCAAGAGCGGCCAGCGTTTCGAAGTCGTGGTGCGCTATGACAATGGCGCGACCCAGTCGATTGCCTATGACAACGACCCGGGTTTCCGCGTGGGTGAGCAGGTGAAGGTCAACGGCAACGTCCTCGTGCGAGACTGATTGTTCTACGGTCGCGCTCGCTTTTCGGAATTCCATGAAGGAGCGTTTCGGAAAGCGAGAAGGCCGGGCTAGGAATCAGGGAAGAAAGCCCATCAGTATAAGCGAGGTCGGGTGCAGGCTTTCTGCTGGGCCGGCTATCGGAATTGCATAAGGCAATGCAGGTATTTTAGAAAGAACAAAGCCGGCGTCTTGCGAGCGCCGGCTTTTTGTTGGCTGAAAGCTTCGGTGAGGAGGGTGCCCGATCGTGGCGCCGTGAGGCGATGGCGTCGCGACGGGGTGACCCGCAGGCCGCCATCGAGCGCCGGGCCCGGCTGTGCAACCGGGTCCGGACGCGGGCGGTACGGCCGCCGCGATGCAAGCGCAGGCGGCCGTTTCGGGCCGCCGTCGCAGGCCGCGGTATCAGGCCGTGGCCAGCACCTGGCCGTCGCCGGAATCGGCGTCCGCCTTGTGCTTGGCGTTCTGCTTGGCGCGCGAGCGCGAGGGCGGCAGGCGGCGCAGGGTCTTGAGCGCTTCCGGATCCTTGATCCCGATGGTGCGCTGGTCGACGCTGATCAGGCCGATCTCGTTGAAGGCGGACAGCGTGCGGCTGACGGTTTCCAGCGTCAGGCCGAGGTAGCTGCCGATCTCGTGCCGCGTCATGCGCAGGTTGAACAGTTTGCTCGAGTAGCCCATCGCGGCGAAGCGGTCGGCCAGCGAGATCAGGAAGCGGGCCACGCGCGCCTCGGCCGACAGGGCGCCGAGCATGCCGATCATGGCCTGTTCGCGCACCAGTTCGCGGCTCATCACGCCGTACATCAGGTTCTCGAGCTCGGCGTGCACGCGGCCCAGGGCCGTGAGCTTCTTGAACGGCACCAGGATCAGGTCGCAATCCGACAGCGCGACCGCTTCCGAGGCGTAGTGGCGGGTGTGGATGCCGTCCACGCCGAGCATGTCGCCCTTCATGGGGAAGCTCAGCACCTGCTCGTTGCCGAATTCGTCGATCAGCACCGTTTTCAGGAAGCCGGAATTGACGATGTACAGGGTGTCGAAAGCCTGTCCGATCGTGTGCACGCGCTGGCCCGTCTTGAACTGCACGTGCTGGAACAGGAGTTCCTCGGTATTCATCGACACCGCGGCCGGGATGTGGAGGAGGTCGCACACTTCCTTCAGGTTGGACCAGAGACGGCCCTGGCGCTGGCGACCGGCTTCCATCTGTGACGAGTGCAGGGTCGACTGGGAGGCATTGCGTTGTTCTGACATTGGCTGGGACTGCATACTCATCTCCAGGTAAGGAAATCAAGGTTTCAGGCGGCTGGTCTGCGGGTTGGCCAGAAGCGGGAGCGATAGCACCACGCAGGCTGACTGGACACGGATATGGACCGCAAGCAAGTCGAAACGCTGAAATCAGTATGCCAACACGAGTTCGGCATTCATATCAGTAACGGCTGAATGTGTAGGTAGGAAGGTGCGTCAGCTTGTAGGAATTCTCTGACTAATTTGGTGCGTCCCAGAGGGAGGGAGCGGGATGAGGCGTGTAGGAGGAGTGCCAGGAAGCGGGGCGCGGCAACGCGGTTCGAGCCGGCCCCAACGCAACAAATGTGGCGTCCTGGAGTCAAAAACAGAATCAGGATAGTCGAATCACGCCTTCATTGGCGCCAGCAAGCGGTGCGCAACGGCGTACTGGACCATTTCCGACAGCGAGGTCATGCCCATTTTCTGCATGATGCGCGTCTTGTGGGTGCTGACCGTCTTCACCGACAGGTGCAGGTTGTTGGCGATCTCGGTGATCGACTTGCCGCTCACCAGCAGCGAGAACACTTCGAACTCGCGGTCCGACAATTGTTTGTGCAACAGCTGCTCGTTGGGCGCCATGATGTTCAGCGCCAGCTGCTCGGCCACCTCGGTGCTGATGTAGGGGCGGCCGGAGGCCACCTTGCGGATCGCGCCGACCAGCTGGGTGCCCGCGCTCTCCTTGGTCAGGTAGCCCTGGGCGCCGGCGCGGATGGCGCGCACCGCGTACTGTTCCTCCTCGTGCATCGTGAGGATGAGGATGGCCAGCTTGGGCGCCTCGCTGCGGACCTGGCGGATCAGGTCGACGCCGCTGCGTCCGGGCATCGACAGGTCCAGCAGCAGCAGGTCGAACCCGCCCTGGCGCACCAGGGACAGCACTTCGAAGCCGTTGATGGCTTCACCGACGATTTCGATGTCGAGCGCACCGTCGAGGATGCGCTTGAGGCCTTCGCGCATGATCGTGTGGTCGTCGGCGATGACAATGCGAATCATAGACATCCCCATAGATATGTACATGATGAGCCCGTGATGAATCCTAGCACTTCCATACCGGGCTCATGCATTTTTTTAACGAAAAGTCTTCTCCGGCGGGCCGCCGCCCGCCTTCGTCCCGCCCGGCCAGGCGGCTCAGGTACCGGGTTCGCGGATCAGCCGGTGCACCAGCACGGGCCGGGTCGTCTGGGACAGCACCTTGTTGGTTACACTACCCAGCAGCAATTGACCCCAGCCGCTGCGGCCATGCGAGCCCATGAAGATCAGGTCGCACTGTTGCTGCTCCGCCACGTCGACGATCTTGAGCGCGGCGCTGTCGGAAAATGCCGTCATGCAGCTGCGCTTCAGGCCGGCCTGGTCCGCCGAGCGCATGATCGATCCCATGTATTCCTCGCCCATGCGGCGCATCTGGGCGATGTATTCCTCCTCGCTGGGGTAGGAGGGCGGGATGATCTCGACATACACGGGGTACTGGTACTCTGGCGCGACGAACAGGGCCAGCACCTCGGCGCCCATCTGTTGCGCGAATTTGACGCCGGCGCAGGCCGTGTGCTGCGAGACCGCGGAGCCGTCGGTGGTGATCAGAATTTTCTGGTACATGGTGAGTCCTCCCTCACGTCACGCGAGCTTCCATTGTAGTGCGGCTTTTCCGGCTTGGCCGATCATAAATGCTTGATCTTGCTCAGAGATGTGTTCGCTGATCCGCGCGAAAACTATGCTTGTCACAAAGCAGCATGCGATAAAAAAATACAACACTTGCTTTGTGAAAATATTCACAAATCTAAGTAAATGATTGTTGCGATACCAAGTTTACTGGGGCATTCGCAACGGTGCTGATGCGAAAGATTTACCTACGGCAACCACGCTGCTACACTCGTGGATAACTTTTGGCCGGCGTATTGACGGCGGCCGGCAACGACAGCACAGATCATCGCGACATTTACACATTATGGAGAAGCAGGGATTATGACCGACGCCGCTGACGATTTCGACGCACTATTCGAGGAAGTGGCAGCGCAGCGAGCCAGCGCGCCGGCCCCCGCGCCCGCTCCGGCACCCGCGCCCGCCGCGGACACCGCTGACATTGACGACCTCGAGGCCCTGTTCGACCAGGTCTCCGCCAGCGCGGCGCCCGCCGTGGCAGCGACCGCACCCGCGCCGGCGGTGGCGGTGGTGGCTACCGCTTCCGCTGCCACCGAGCCGGCCGACGAGCACGAAAAAGGCATGTACGAGCGCCTGGGCGGCATCGTGCGCGTGATGCACGATTCGCTGCGCGAGCTGGGCTACGACAAGGCGCTGACCGAGGCCTCGTCCCAGATCGTGGACGCCCAGGACCGCCTGGAATATGTCGCCACCCTGACCGAACAGGCCGCCAACAAGGTGCTGAACACCCTGGACGACGGCATGCCAGCCCAGGACCTGCTGTCCAAGCAGGCCAAGGACATGGAAAACCGCTGGGGCGACCTGTTCGCCGGCAAGCTCTCGATCGACCAGTTCAAGGCCCTGGCCGGCGACTCCCGCCAGTTCGCCCAACTGGTGTCGGCAGCCACCGAAGCCGAAAAGGCGCGCCTGCTCGAGATCATGATGGCACAGGATTTCCAGGACATCACCGGCCAGCTGATCAAGAAGGTGGTGAACATCACCAAGGTCGTCGAAGGCGAGCTGGCGCAGCTGCTGCGCGACAGCGCGCCGCCGGACGTCAAGGAAAAGCTGGCGCAAAAGCAGGCCGTGCAGGAGCAGCCTGTGCAGCTGATGTCGGGTCCGTCGGTGCCGGCAGCGGCACTCGACCAGGACAGTGTCGATGACCTTCTTGCCGATCTGGGATTCTAATGGATGAAATGCTCAAGGATTTCGTCGTCGAGGCGATGGATCTGGCTACCAATGTCGAAGAGCACCTGCTGCGCCTCGAACGCGATCCGGACAACAAGGAAACGCTGAATGCGGTGTTCCGCTCCTTCCACACCATCAAGGGTGGCGCGGGCTTCATGGGCTTGCCGGCGCTGGTCGCCGCCTGCCACCTGACCGAAAACCTGTTCGACGCGCTGCGCACCGGCGCGGCCCCGGTCACGCCGGGCGCGATCGAAGCGTCGCTGCAGGCCTCCGGCTTCGTCGCTGACCAGCTCAATGACCTGAACAACGGCGCCACGCCCGAGCAACTGGCGTCGATGCCGGAAGACCTCGAGCGCATGCTGAAGGATGCGATCGCCGGCCAGGATGCGGCCCCGGCCAAGGCCAAGCCCGCACCGGCGCCGGCTGCGGCGCCCGTGCAGGCCGCCGCACCGGTGGCGGCACCCGTCGCGCCGGCTGCCGCGCCGGCCGGCGCCGATGGCCTGGACTGGGAAGGCATGTATGCCGCCGTGGTCCCGCCGGGCACGCATGTGCCGGGCGCCGCCGCGCCTGCCGCGGCTGTTGCCGCTGCCCAGCCGGTGGCCGCCGAAGCCGCACCCGCCGCCGCCCAGGCCGTCGCCGCGCCGGCGCCGGCCGCCGAGGCCTCGGCCAGGCCGGGCTGGGATGGCACCGAACGCCGCAATGCCGAGGCCAAGCCGGCCGCCGGCGCCCCGGCCAAGGACGAGAGCATTCGTATCGACGCGGTCAAGCTCGATGCGCTGCTGGAAGTGGCCGGCGAATCGGTGCAGGCCGCCAACCAGGCCGCCGTGCTGCTCGAGCGCCTGTCGCAGTTCAAGTTCGAAGGCCAGGCCGCGACCCTGATGGCCACGCTGACCGAGACCCTGGAGCGCGCCTCGCGCTACTCGGCCGAGCTGCAGCGCGCCACGCTGGCGACCCGCATGCAACCGGTGGGCCGCCTGTTCCAGAAATTCCCGCGCCTGGTGCGCGAGCTGGCGAAAGACCTTGGTAAAGATGTCGAGCTGACCATCGAAGGCGCCGAGACCGAAGTCGACCGCGTGGTGGTGGACAGCCTGTACGACCCGCTGGTGCACATGCTGCGCAACGCGCTCGACCACGGCGTCGAAGGACCGGAAGACCGCGTCGCCAAGGGCAAGCCGGCCAAGGCCTTCATCCTGCTGAAAGCCTGGCAGGAAGCCAACAGCGTCATGATCGTGCTGCAGGACGATGGCCGCGGCATGGACCCGGCCAGCTTGCGCAAGAAGGCGATGGAAAAGGGCCTGATCAGCGAGCACCAGGCGGCCTCGGACGACGAAGCCTACCAGCTGGTGTTCCTGCCGGGCTTCTCGACCAAGGAAGTGGCGTCCTCGGTGTCCGGCCGCGGCGTCGGCATGGACGTGGTCAAGACCGCCGTCGAGAAGAACCGCGGCGCGATCCGCATCGATTCCAGGCTCGGCGCCGGCACCAAGTTTTCGATCCGCCTGCCGATCGAGCTGTCGATCGTGCCGACCATGCTGGTGTCGACCTCGGGCGCCCAGCTGGCGCTGCCGATGGCCGTGGTCGAGCGCGTGGTCGAGCTGCCGGAAGAGTTCATGCAGGTCGGCGGCGCCCCGGTGCTGAAGGACCAGGGCCGTCCGCTGCCGGTGCGTTCGCTGGCCGCCTCGCTCGGGTATGAAGCCTGTACCGAGCGCGTCGGCATCGTGATCAATTCGCCCCAGCCCTACATCCTGGCGATGGAAGCGGTGGACGGCACGGCCGACCTGGTGATCAAGCCGATGACGGCGCTGTCCGTCGAAGGCATCACCGGTACCGCGCGTTCGGCGGAAGGTTCGCTGGTGCTGGTGGTTGGCCTGTCCTTCCTGATGGACGGTTGCCGCTCGACCGTGCGTCTGGCGGCATAAAAGGCACTAAAAAGGGGCAAAACGGCCCCTGAAACTTTTATGCAACAAAGCTACGAAAAGCCTGTGCAGGAAATGCACGGGCTTTTTTTATTTGCATCCAGCGTTCCTGATGCAAATATTCTTTGTCTCAGGAGCTCGACGTTGGAATAATCGTGCAAACCACCCGGGTTTTCGCATTGCACAAATATGGCATAATCAAAGACCATGCCCGCATGAAGCGGTCATTTGAAATGGGATGCCAGGATGATTACCTTAAAGACGCTCTACGACAAACTCTGGGATTCGCATGTCGTGCGTGCCGATGCCGATGGCACCACCGTGCTGTATATCGACCGTCACCTGGTCCATGAAGTGACCAGCCCGCAAGCCTTCGAGGGCCTGCGCGTGGCCGGCCGCCCGCTATGGCGCACCTCGGCCAACCTTGCCGTAGCCGACCACAACGTCCCGACCACCGACAGGAGCGAAGGGATCCTGGATGCGACTTCGCGCCTGCAGGTCGAGACCCTGGACGACAACACGAAGGCGTTCGGTGTCACCTACTTCAACATGAACGACAAGCGCCAGGGCATCGTCCACGTGATCGGCCCGGAGCAGGGCGCGACCCTGCCCGGCATGACCGTGGTCTGCGGCGACTCGCACACCTCGACCCATGGCGCCTTCGGCTGCCTGGCGCACGGCATCGGCACCTCCGAAGTCGAGCACGTGATGGCCACGCAGACCCTGCTGGCCAAGAAGTCGAAGTCGATGCTGGTGCAGGTCGACGGCAGCCTGCCGGCTGGCGTGACGGCCAAGGACATCGTGCTGGCCGTGATCGGCAGGATCGGCACCGCCGGCGGCACCGGCTACGCCATCGAATTCGCCGGCTCGACCATCCGCTCGCTGTCGATGGAAGGCCGCATGACGGTCTGTAACATGGCGATCGAGGCGGGCGCGCGCGCCGGCATGGTCGCCGTCGACGACACCACCATCGACTACGTCAAGGGCCGTCCGTTCGCGCCCGCCGGCCCGCAATGGGAGCAGGCGGTCGCCTACTGGCGCACGCTGCACACCGACCCGGGCGCGAAATTCGACCTGGTCGTGACTCTCAACGCGCTTGACATCAAGCCGCAGGTCACCTGGGGCACCTCGCCCGAGCAGGTGACCACGGTCGACGGCCGCGTGCCCGATCCGGACCAGGAACGCGACCCGGTCAAGCGCGACGCCATGGAAAAGGCGCTGGTCTACATGGACTTGAAACCCAACACCGCGATCGAGGACATCCGCATCGACAAGGTCTTCATCGGTTCCTGCACCAACTCGCGCATCGAGGACTTGCGCGCCGCCGCCGCCGTCGTGCGCGGCCGCCAGCGCGCTTCCAACGTGAAGCTGGCGCTGGTGGTGCCGGGCTCCGGCCTGGTCAAGGAACAGGCCGAGCGCGAAGGCCTGGACAAGATCTTCAAGGCCGCCGGCTTCGAATGGCGCGAGCCGGGCTGCTCGATGTGCCTGGCGATGAACGCCGACCGCCTCGACCCGGGCGAACGCTGCGCCTCGACCTCGAACCGCAACTTCGAAGGCCGCCAAGGACAGGGCGGCCGCACCCACCTGGTGTCGCCGGCAATGGCGGCGGCGGCGGGGATCGCCGGGCATTTCGTCGATATCCGCAGGGGTTAGAACCGCAGGGGTCAGAGCCCGGTTTTTCAGTTGGGGCTCTGACCCCGAAGTTACCGAAGTTGTTGGCAGCCGAATACCGGTTTGGAACTAGAAATATCAGGAACAAGTAAATGAAGAAAGTAATCGCCCTAG
>Ga0265780_10003675_pt1 | contig 20059 bp, 8 predicted proteins | sample P1T30metagenome_FD_192432 | JGI IMG/M metagenome (GOLD analysis project Ga0265780, IMG submission 192432) | Plant litter microbial communities from East Loma Ridge, Irvine, California - P1 T30 | ecosystem: Environmental > Terrestrial > Plant litter > Unclassified | place: USA: California...
GATCTGGTATTGCGACGAATTTGTGCTTGAGCCTGGAATGCCTTGCTAGCCAGAATGATACATGATTTGACTCACAATTGCACTTCGCTCAGCCATGTGATGTGACCTTTCATGCCATTTGTACTCAGGCGTGACGCTTCTTCACGCACAGGATGTACTCGCCGTGTAGAATTACCTACAAAGGTAGTGACTCTTGTGGCGAACGATAGAGAGCACGCATTTCCAAGGTAGGTTGACGATGTAAGTGAGCCACCAAGCACCTACCATTCGATCTCCCCTTGATTTTGGACTGGGCCTCCGCCACTGTGATCTTTCAATGCCCACGTGCTCAGGTCGCAATCGAACCACGATCCGCTGTCATTCCACCAAAAGGCCTTGTACTCGGTACTTCACGAGTTCGGCGCCGATAAACGAAAGTGAACAAACTATTTAGGTCACGCTTGCGCGTACCTGCATGTGTAATCGTTTTCTAGCCGCTGACATCCGGCCTCTGGATGCACGAACGTTAGAAAAGCTTGACTGATAGATATGCGGAGAATAGGGAGGTCGCTTGTTTTGCTCGGAAGGTTGTGCAAGCGGCGGTGAAATTGGTCCGCCGAGTGCGCGATTGGGTGAAGATGGTGATTGAGGCGTTATTTTGAAAGACTGATTTGGGGATTTAATGGCGGCTGGATTGTCCGGTTGAATGATGGCCAGTGGGTGGGTGGAATCTGCCGGTCAGCTTGAAGTGTGAGATCTTGATTTCGATGGATTGAGGGGTGCAGTATATTGCGGACGGCATTCCCACTTCTCTGAGGAAATGCATATTGGTTTCTTCGTCGATATTTCGATCATCGCTGCCAGAACCACCAAAGAACATGCGAAATGTTTGGGAAATGCAAGGCGTGTGAGATCGCCAGCGGCAACCCACAGATAATTCGGCAGGCAATAGTTGCCGGCCTGCGCTGTAGCGCCACATGTCAGGAACAGGAAATACGAGTACGCTCGCTTGGTTAACTTTGGTGGGTCTCAGACACGAGGTAAGCAAGCTCCAAGCGGTTAGAGAGCCAGACATATCGCATGGGTAGGCCGGTGGGTTTGAGATCGCTTGGGTGTTGTTTCGGTGTTGTCGTTGTTGTTGGAAACTGTGGTTGACGATTGACAGGTTGACAGCAGTGGCGAGATAGTGTGCGTTTGTTCTTTTTTTTTTTTGGAGATGATGAAAGATGTGCAGAGGGGATGTGCAGAGAGAATGTGCAGTGTTGCTATTCCTGTCCGGAGGCGAACATCACCCATGTGTCGTGCGTCCGCATATGGTATGAGGACCGCGTCCTTGAGATAACAGAGAATTGCATCTTTCCATTCCCATGCTGCATTTCATGTGATTGACAGAGGCGACAAGGCGCACAAGGTCGTGAGAGGCGATTGATTGATTCTCGTTGCGTGAGATCCTGGACGTGACAATTAGACTGACATTATCCGCTGTTGCCGTATGAACGGGTGTATCGATGATGGAGCCCACTATTCGCCATTTCGGTTCGCTGCGAAATGTACTCAGGTCTCATGGCCTGTACATGCTCAGACACGAAAGCGATATAGCTTCGGAGGCACACACAGGAATCAGCACTCAAACGTATGGTTGTGGGAGACTGCTTTTCTGGAGGTACGATGGTTACACGCTGCTATCATTGGTCGTCATCGCATGGTTTGGTCTGATGCTGTGCCACCGGGACGTCTGTAGTTTGTTTGGATGAGCAGTTTCAGTTCGTGCATGAGTTTGGTGTCGCATTGATGAGTTGCACACAATCTCGAGGCCACCTTGGCAGGCGAAGCGCGATGGAATCAAGATTGTCAGACTGCGGAGTGGTACGAGTTCTTTGATATGGTGAGGGTGGTTTGACAGGTGCGAATGGTTGGTAGGGCAGGAGCATCTCAGTGAGGCCAACGAGGTCGTTGTGGGATCAGAGACGACGGCGCAGTCTGTCGCTTGTAGCACGGGAGACGCACACTCAAGCATCTGAAACGCAGTTGTGCAGGTCGATATCCGCGAGACATGCTGCATGCAGGAGAGGCGTTTGCTGGCGGGCGGAAGTCACCAGGTCTTGGCAAGTTTTCCTGCTTGAGCTTGATGCGATGTTCACTGCACGAGAAGTATTGGAAGAAGGCAGATCATGAGGCGATGCCTATACCTACTTGCAGATGGAGAAACGACTGGACAACGACAGCAGCGGGTAGCATTGTTTGTAGATTGAGAGGTTGCTCATCTTCAGACCTGCGCAGCGCTTTCCGTCATGTTGTGCTCATGGTCAGACAAAGTGATGGTTTCTCAATACTTGAGACTACGCGCGGATGCCCATACGTGTGCCGTGAACTACTCGAGCCTTGCTTCTTCGCTGGCAATATGGCCAAGACATGACGACTCTAGCAGATAACTTTGCAAACTCAATTTACTATGTGGCTTTCACGCGGAGAAGTCTGCTAGAGAGTCAAATACGGTGAAGCGGTCGCAGCTGCGGTACGTTATCGCATCCGGCGGTGCTCGAGTCTTTACGACAGGGCTTTGATTAAGCTGGCCTTATGCCGGGGTCTCTATCTTGGACAGGCGTACCCCTTTACGAGGATTTTCAGGCTGCCGTTGGGGACAAGGACCAAGGTTATGGATTGACAGGCGTTGCACGGATGGCGTTGGAGGGCTTGGCCGCGTTGGCAGTGCGGGTACGCGAACTCGAACGTCATTCGTGTTAAATGCTGCGGAGGCTATTCTTCTAATTGGCCGCTAATGTACTTGTTGGGTTACCGGGCTGATGAAGGATGATGGGGCTTCGCACAGGAGAGGCGGACGGTGGTGCGGACGAAGAAGAGGAGGGCAAAGAAGTAGATACTGTACTGCAGTGTGCAGTCGTGGTATGATGCGCGCGGCATAAGCCGCTGCAGCAAGTCGTGAGTGCAGCATGCGTTCTCGCACTGCAATCAACGACGCCTCAAGATCTGCTTTCTGCATGTGGGCCGGCCAAAAAGTACGCGGATCTCCTCGAAGAGCCGGGGTGCCGCGCAAGCACGCGTGGCAGGCGAGATGGCTGCTGTTCGGCACCATCTTCGCGATTCTGACCGGTCTCCTCGACGAAGAGCAGAAGTTGAGGTCCAGTTGGCAGGACCGAGCAATTGCAGTTGCTTTTCATGTTGTTAGGCGTTTCTCCGTTGTCACAGCCACACGCCTAGCTCGGACTGACAGGTCACCAAAGATTGACAATGACGAGACATCTAGAGCACTGACCCGTCGATAATAATCTGTGATGAATATGGCGTGTCTGTAGCTGCGATAAGTGCAGGGCGTCCTCCCAATTCAACCTAGTGGCACACGCTGTGAGAAGCTTGAGAGAGCGGGATATCAAAGCAAGCAGTGCATGCCCTCGCCGTAGTGCGCTCCCTCTGTTGCTCCGCCCACCTCACCTAATTCCACACCTACCCTACCTACCCTCCGCCGCCTCTTGCGTCTCTCTAATTCACGTCGCTGTCAGCGTCCGCTCGTTATCGAGACTCTGTCGTGGAACCTGCGCCCAACTGTGTGCGCCTTCCTTCATACACGCACTCTTCATTCTGCAGTAGCTCCCCGGCCACCGATCCGCCGCGACCATCACGACTTTGCATTGTCCCTTCTGCAACCGCGCCTCTCCTCAACTCCACCACTACTCCATGTCGCCACAGTGAACCATCTTCCCGGTCCTGCACGCTCGTTTTCGCCCGCATCTTAATCGATAATTCACGCTTGTACGCTGGGCAGTCGCGCCGGCTCGCAGCGCGGCACCCAATCACCACTTTTTTGGCCCGTCATCAACACCGGCCACTCCTCACCCTCCACCGACAACACACTGAACAGCGCTCGATATGGCCCCAGCAGTGCCGCGGTTGCGCATTCTGTCAGGTGCGTCACTCGTCTGTGGCGTCTCATGGCGGTCCACGGCGCTTTTCTTCATCCAGCGTTCCAGTCCCGACCCTCAGTAGCAGCCGTCGCGGCAGCAGCACATTGCTTCCCACCTTCGTCATCTCTACCGCTACATCGATGTAGGCGGAACGATTGCTGACATCAAACAGTGGGCGGCAACGCCGTATCAGCGTTCTTATCATGGCGGTTACAGGCCACGAATGCCTGCGACGTCACCCTTGTTTGGAAGTCGGGATATGAGAATGTCGCTCAATACGGCATCTCCTTCAAGTACGCCACGGAACGTCAATTGGGTCATTAATTCTGCTGACTTTGCTAGATCTGCGCTGTACGGCAACGAGCGGTTCAAGCCCTACGCTGGTATGTCCAACATCACCTGGTCATCGTGGCCACACTAATGTCCCACAGTCGTTCGAACGCCCGAAGATGCCGCACATTCTTCCAAGCAGCCCTTCGATTATGTCCTTCTCTGCGTAAAAGCTCTACCTGATGTATACGACATCGCCAACATCATCGAGTCGGTCGTTTCTCCACAACATACCTGCATCCTTATGAACACGACACACAGCATTGGCGTTGAATCATACCTCGAGCAGCGGTTTCCTACGAACGTCGTCTTGTCATTGGTATCGGGAGCAGAGATCGTCCAGCTTGGGCCGAGCGAATTCGAACACAAAGGCGCGACAGACATCTGGGTCGGCCCAGCCAACAAGAACGCCGCTATCCCCGCACAGATTCAGTCAGACATGGCCGAGGCTCTAGCTATGACATTGAGCTCCGGCCAGGTCGATTGCAGAGTCTCGCCAAACATACGCCAACAGCAATATGAGCGCATGATAGGGTATGTTGTTTGCCACCTTTGCCTAATTCTGCTCTAACAGGTCGCAGTCCAATCTCCTTCCACCCCGCTAGTATCATATTCGAAACGCCAAATCACACTGAACTCATCGAGAAGGTTGGTGTTCGTGCGCTCGTCACCGGAGTGTTGGACGAATTGATCGCCCTTGCCCGAGCACAGGATTGCACTTTTGCAGCCGACTTTCGGGAAACGACTCTTCGAAGCATGACACAACCACAAGAGAACAACAGCACTATGTGGCTCGACTTCGAAGCCAAGCGTCCTATGGAGATCGAGACTTACCTTGGGTCGCCTTTGAAGCTCGCACAAGAGGCTGGCGTCTCGGTGCCACGCATCGAAAGTCTCTACGCCATCCTTCACCACCTTAACATCGCCAATCGCAACCGGCCAGCTGCTCCTGCCCCTGCACCCGCACCTACAAATGGTATGGCACAGCCTCCACCGCGGATGTCATCGGCACCGCAGCCACGCGGACCGCCTGGGCCCGGAGGACCCATGATGACCGGCAACGGGCCGATGATGAACGGCAACGGTCCCATGAAGGGAGGACCGCGTCCTGGAAGTCGTGCGCCCTCCATTAACGGAGGTCCTCCCATGCGTCGTGGCCCACCACCAGGCCCGAATGGGTACCCTCAACGAATGAATGGCGGCCCAAACGGCCAACGACGCCCATCTTTCGAGGATTCTAGCAATCTGGAGGAGTTTTCTCATCTGATGCTATACGATGACATGGTTGGAGACGGCCCACCAAACGGCAATTACGATGGTGCCGGCAACGCTTCCAACATCTCACTGCGCGAAAGGGAGCTCATGTTGAGGCAGAGAGAACTTCAACTGCGAGAGCAAGAAATGAACATGCGACGTGGTGGCCCGGGTATGGGCATGGGTCCTGGCATGGGCCGTGGTCGGCCTCCGCCACCTCCTTCTATGGGAGGCTACGACGACGATGACGACGAAGACGACTTCTTCGACCCGATGGGTGGACGAGCTCCTGGACCATCAATCGATCCAGACAATTTCGATATGATGAGCGTTACGTCGCGCCGGAACCGCAAGGCGCCGAGCGCGAGTTCGATTCGGAAGAACCCTGAAGGCGGATTCGCTCCTCAGCACGGTGGACGAGGACGCAATCCATTCGCCCGCCCTGGCCTGAATAAGAATCGGAGCAGCGCAAGGCTAATGGCAGATGTCCCTGGTCTTCATGATTCCATCATGAACAACCCTTTGATGGGCTACTCGTCCAATCGCTACGGAGATGTCGACCGTGGTACTATGGGCGCCCAGTCGAGAACCAATTCACTCACAGCCGCTCGTCTAGATGAAATGGGTGGAGGAGGCTACGGTCCTTACCCCGTCAGCCGTCGAACAAGCCAGTCGCCGGGCAATCCTCTGAGTCCTGGTCCGCGACCGAATGGCCGACCCTCACCTCCCAATGGCTATCCACCAAATGGCATGGGTCCCAATGGCATGCAACCTAACGGTCGGCCTTCGCCGCCTGGCATGAGGCAGCCAATGCCCAGATACCCGCCTGGACAGGGAAACATGGTAGCACCACAACAAGTCGAACAACACGCTGGGGTGAGCAATCTCTATCCACCTAAGTCACGTCCTCAAGTTCGCAGTCTGACTGGAACGCCATCAAATTCTAGTCATTCAGCTAAGACCGAGTCCTTCGAGAACTCTGCGCAGAGCAGCCAGAGCAGCCTAGGCCCGCGTCCTCCTCTTGGAGTCCGTTAAAAAAAATCTATCGACTACATTTGGGCATCAGCTTGCGCCATGTTGGACAGTTGAATGATGCCCCTTTCGTATCAGCAGCACATGACGGACTCCATCTACCGGACTTGATCGAACATCTCCCACCGAAATGCCTTTTGGCAAGTCACCACCCAACCACTCCATTACCTTCCTTTGAATCGCATACGCATCTTTTATTACCTCTCGACAGTAACACCGTGTCGGGCGAGGTTCATGACCGGCCTAGGGCCAACGAGGTCGTGGGGTACTTAATGACGAACATTAGACATTTGGGCAGCGGGAGGACACTTTGCACGTACACAGACCAGCCTTATCATGGTTGTTGCTTCAGCTTTCTTTTGTCTCTATAGTATATATTGTAAACGCCTCTGGCGCTCTTTTTCTTCACTTTGCGACCCTCTTAATGATGGGTTTCTTTGCATGGGCTGCCAATTGGATTGGATCCTTAGGCGTTTGATCGATACATGCACACATGTTTTGTTTGGCTTTGGGCATCTATCTCTACGGGAGAGGCATTTCATTTCTCGGAAGAATGTACCATTACCTATTCCTCAAGCGACTCGTGTAACAAGGCTGGTTATTGACAACAGGAGTGTGGACGGAGCGCACGAGAGGCGAAGACTTAGCGATGAATACATAGTGGGCGAGCAACAAAATCAAGACGTTCCTTTCTTCTGTGGTAATCTCGCGTGGTGCTTTAGTGTGAATATCGCGTGGAAGCTGCAGCCAATATCATGCTCACCGAATCATTGAATCGGGATCAAGACGCTGACAGCTCTTTAAGGACCTGTTCTGCTACGACACATTGATTGCAGACAGGCACTGGCATCAGCTACACACTGTCTCTTTGAGAACGATTGTTGGAATCTAGTGCCTGATTCATGACATGCACGCCAGGCCGAACCTGGGGAAGCGTCGGCCGTGTCAGCCGCCGACGCAATGGAGACATGCAAGATGGCTGATGGGCTGGTCCACTGCTTCACGATGTTTCCGGGTCGTCGAACCCCTCCTTTTGGGTGTCACTAGTGCCTCGAACGAGGACAAGGGCCTTTTCACTCGTTCGCCGGGGCAAGACACCAAGTTCTTGCCGTTCCCCACGAGTTGGCATGCACGTTGTTATTCGTAGTTTGTTCTCGTTGTCGCTGCAGCTCGGAGCTTGAGCTTGTGAGCTTACCCCTCCGTCATCCATCCACGTCGAACCAGCAAACGCGGGGCATGTAATGGATGCGGGCAGCAGCTCTTCACGCCCAATTGAAGCCACCAACGTGTGCCAGACCCCCTCAGGAGAGATCAGGAGACCACGCCGGCGTCTGCCTTCTCTTGCGACCCACACAGTAATTGCGCTCGTGGGCCTGCTGCTAGCGTTCTGGCTTGCGCCCCGCTTCCCTGTGTCGGTCCGCGAATTCTTCATTAAGACACAGCATTCGAGCATCACGCTGCGAAATCCGCTTGTCTTTGAGGAATCCGACATATCTGTCCAACAGCAACTCGAATTCAAAGGCACATTCAATACCAGACCAGAGCGCAGCATGGGTCTCGCCGACCAAGCCAAGCGCGTCGCGGCGGAATTCGACTTCGAGAAGGATGCGGTCAACAAGGCTGTCAAGGAGTTTATACGGGAGATGGGTATGGAGAGAGACTGGACCGGGGATTCGGTACGCTAACGGCGCGTAGATGAGGGTCTGCTGCAGGAGGGCACCGAGATGAGCCAGATTCCGACATATGTCACTGCAGTCCCCAATGGCACCGAGAAGGTACGATTACCCTTGGAGAGTATGGGAAATATGGCTGATGCATTTGTAGGGTCTCTACATGGCTGTCGACCTGGGCGGCACCAACTTTCGCGTCTGCTCGATACAGCTCCACGGCAACTCGACCTTCTCCCTCACGCAACAAAAGGTCGCCATACCCCGCGAACTCATGGTCGCAAAGACGTCGAAAGAACTCTTCTCCTTCCTCGCAAAGCAGATCGAACTGTTCCTCAAGGCACATCACGAAGACCACTATGCTGGCACCCTGAAACGTAGGCAGACAGGCAGTACGGACCCGGAGCAGGAGGTATTCAACCTGGGCTTCACCTTCTCTTTCCCCGTGAACCAGGTGGGCATCAACCAGGGCATGCTCATGCGCTGGACAAAGGGCTTCGACATCCAGGATGCGGTCGGCAAAGATGTATGCGCCCTGCTGCAAGAAGAAATCGAGGAGCTAAACCTCCCCGTTAAAGTCGCCGCGCTCGTGAACGACACAGTCGGCACACTCATGGCTCGCTCCTACACTTCGCCCGGCAAGACCGGCACCCTCCTCGGCGCAATCTTCGGAACCGGTACCAACGGCGCCTACGTCGAGAAGCTGGAGAAAGTCACCAAGCTCACACAGGACAAGGACGCGGGCGACTACGACAAGTCGACCGGCGAGATGATTGTCAACACCGAGTGGGGCTCCTTCGACAACTCCCTGCGCACACTGCCCAACACGCCCTACGACGTCGAGCTCGACAAGGCATCCGTCAACCCCGGCATCCAAATGTTCGAGAAGCGCGTGTCCGGCATGTTCTTGGGTGAACTGTTGCGCCTGGCTTTACTCAAGATGATCAAAGACCCTGCGGTGCCGCTCTTCGCAGACGACAACTCCTCGTCGAACGATGTACACAGCACTACACAGATCCACGACAACAGCCCTATTTACCACAAGTGGGGCCTCGATACTAGTTTCCTGAGCACATGTGCGGGCGACAGCAGTCCAGGGCTCCGCATGCTGCGCCAAACCCTCGACAAAGAATACTCCATCTCCGCCGTCAGCGCCGAAGACGCAGAAGCCGTGCGCGAAATCGCGGGCGCTATTGGACGTCGGGCGGCTCGTCTGGCGGCTGTTGCCATCGCTGGTATTGTCATCAACACTGGGCGCCTGGACAAGGCGACGGGCAGTGCGGACGAGGATGTGATTGATGTGGGTGTTGATGGCAGCTTGGTGGAGTTTTACCCGAATTTCGAAGAGCATATTCGCGAGGCGCTGAGGGAGGTTGAGGGGATGGGAAAGAAGGGGGAGGAGAGGGTTAGGATTGGGATTGCGAAGGATGGGAGTGGGGTCGGCGCGGCGTTGATTGCGCTTGTTGCAGGGAAGGTGGCGAGTCCGAATGAGTAGATTGTCGTTTGGAGAGTGGGGAGGGAAAAGCGTAGTTTGGACGCGACACGGAAATGTTGTTGGGTTTCGGCATATACATCTTCATTTCTTTGTAGCCATCTTTGCCAAAACAATACACCACATTCACCTGCACGCATCACAAGTCTTACCCACGGGCACGGGCGACATTCTATGTTACTGCACACTCACACTCACACTCACACTCAAACTAAAAAGTATATTCCAAGCCCAACAAATCAGCAAAAAAAGCTTTCAATCGCCCGATGAGGGACTCGAACTGACGGAGATTGTCAGTACATACTACCAATGATAGCGAGTCTAGATGAGGTAGAAACATACCCCTCAGCCTTGAGATTAAAAGTCTCACGCGCTAACCAATCTACACAGCATTGTTAGTGTGTGAAGGTGGGAAAGTGGGTGTGTGTGGGTGGAACGTACTGTGCCAACCGGGCTGGTGATTAATGACGATTCTCAATGTAGACCGTCATATAAACTTATCAATTTTAGGTATACGTGTGTTTTGCGGCCCGCCTAGACAGATAACGTTGGTTTGCGCTGCTGGTTTGGTTGGCGGAGTGGTGGGGCGAGCTGATGAGTGTGTTAAGTGAGGGGTAGATGGTGTTGAAATGTGGTTATGCGTCATAGATTATTTGTTCTGGAATGCATGGTGCGGGGTTTGATCGGGCGATGTTCGGCGGAATAGTGTGCATTTGACGAGACGAAAGTTAAGGTGTACTTTTGAGTGGAGATGATTGCTGGATGTAGGAGAATAGTTCGGAATGGAGATACGGTTTTTCGACATGTTGGGGTAGTAACATTCAAGAGGTAGCAAGTTCTGCAGTAGGTAAGATAGGGGTAGGGAAGAACAGGCTGGTGCAGCAATTGCAACTCTTACATCTGCTGACTTACTTGTTCTGTGAAACCGCCGATACTTAAATTCGATTGTATCTGATTAAAGATCGTGCTTTTTGGAGATTCAGGAGCTCAACACAGCCCTCTTCAAGAGCTCTGTACTTCCAAGCGTATATATCACGAGCAATTTGCTATCAAGCAAGCTCATCACTTGATTTGCAGAAATCTCATGCGAAACCATGAAGCATCCTGTGGTTCAAATGCTGGCTATACGTCCGCTGACTACCATTCCTCACAGCCAAGCATACGTCTTTCAACTAACTTTGCACTTTCACCTTCCAAATGCCCAACCATCCGTTCAATTGTTAAGCAATCAAAACACTGAGCCTAAGCAAGTCATCGTTCAACGCGTAATATACGAACTCAGGTTCGGTTGCCTGCACCTGGCCCGATGTGGTAATCACTAGCGCGAGGCTCCAAGGCAGACGCGTTGCAAGAGCGAAATTTGCGGCGCTAGGGTGAAATCAACTGCTTTTGATCTGGCGAGTAGAACACAGGGAGGATGAGACGGAAAGGTGCGGGCAGATTTATGGGGCGAAGGACTTGGAGTGGGTGGAGGCTGGGAAGACATACTTAAGGTCAACCTGCCCAAGTGTTTTGATTTTTCCTCCCCGAGCACAGATATATTTTGATTACCTGAAAGCGCCATATATCGACCCAATTGCCTGCCATGGCCGAACATGATCCTGCCCAAAAGCCCTTGAAAGAGTAAAGAAGAAGACAAGCCAGATCCTCTGACTTGGAAAACACGCTTCCTCTTTTCAGAACGCCGAGAATGCCGCTATGTCCATCGTATGCCAAATTGGAGGACTGGAACCCAAGTAAGTCGAAAGAAAGATAGAAGAGTGTGTCGAGGATGTCGCTTGAGAAGAAAGAAAGAGTATCCGAAGAACGCCAAAGGCAGCGCGCTGTCGAGTCGAGAAGATGCGAGGAAAGTCCCAGACTAGCTCGGTTTACCGAGCATAAGGTGTCTCCCCAGTCGTGGACCACCCAAAAGCAACTTCACACAGCTCAATTTCTTGGTGGCCTCTCCACCCTCCTTATCGCAACATGCTGCCGTCTCCTCCCCTCCTCTCTCCCTCTTCGCCTCCCATTCGTCTCCACAAAATTCCCTGGCATCCTCTCCAAATTATGATTTCCGCCGTTCAACTCCTTCAAATCCTGATCGTCAATCAATCTCTTCCGCCAAAGATGCATGAACAGTCCGAAATCCGGCCGTGACGTCCGCAACGTCTGTCCACGCATCGTATGTTCCGTCGCCAGATGATGCATCCTCGCGCCCCAGCTCGCGCGCCCATCATCGCTCAACACCGCCCACTCGCACAGCGGACATTGCACGGAAGTTGGGGGCTCTTCACCCCTGAAATGTGATTCGCAGTGTGTGAGCCACTCCTCGCGGAGTTGTGATATGTACCCGCAGTTCAAGAACCAGAACGCGCATTCGTACATGGGCGTGTGTATTTGCTCACTGCTTGGTAATTCCAAGACGCCATTATTCTCTTCAAGCAGTGGCACACCCGTGAACAGGCTTGCGATGCCGGTGCTAATCGATGTTTCGGTGGGTGTGGCTTCGGTGTAGCATGAGCGCAGGGAGGGGGGATGTGCGGATGGGGCGGACTGGTGGATGAGCGCAGGCGCCATGGAGGATGCGACGCTGCGGGCGTGCGAACACTGCACGGGACTTGAGGGTGTGTTTGACTCTGGATCTGAGGCGTTGGACTCGAAGTGCACGACGCCGGCGAGGCGCGCGTGGATGTCGGATGCGGAGTCGCGTACCCACGATTCGATGGCCAACATGGCGGGTAGTGGGGTGGCGGGCTGTGGCGCAGGGAGCGTTAATTGGATGGGAGGATAGGTGCAGCCCTGTGAGATGTAGGGTGCCGGCAGGGCAGACGAATCAGGACTCACATTGTGCAGATGATAGGTCTGAAGATGTTGGGGTATCGTGGCCAAACGTGGAGTAGGGCTTAGCGGCCGATGGGAGCGGGCCGTCTGGTGAGCACGTTCGTTTGGAAGGTGTTGATGTGGAACGATGTGGAAAATGGCTGGGCCGTAATTTGAGCTGGGCCGGCAGCGGAATTGGAACAGTTATTTCAAGTACTTGAGATCCTGAGGCTCTGCGGCAATACGTCTCGTTCGCACACCATGTCTTCTCACACAATTCAACTTCACTTTATGCCAACGCATGGCCGAACACCCATCCAAGAAGTCCATTAACAGCCTTGCCAACGAATGTGGATTATTATTGGCTGCGGTACCCAGCATACGACGGCTAGTGACTGATGCGAGGTGTGGCCGACACACCTACTTCTTGATTGCGATACCGCTGACCGCTCTTCTTCTATGATGTTCGCGACAGTTATATGGGAATGTGTCGGTGTGCGTGATGCAATAAATCAGGATCGACGACGTCTCCCGTGGTTCTGTGCAGGAAGCTAATGCGGGCGAAGCTGGGATGAGTTGGGATGGTTGCAGCTACTGTGTAGAGCTTGTGATGCTACAAGCATCAACTGCCGGTTTCGATGGGTTTTCCAGGAGCTCTTTAGACGGATGATTCTTTCCCGCGTGTGATGTGTGCATATCGCCAGCTACGATTCAAATTTGGAACGCGCGTAGAGAATAAGTCGGTGAGTTGATGTGATTGGTCGACCTGCCCCAGTCCGTGCATTTTGACATTGACAACTCTTTGCGCCTCCAGGTCTTAGCTCATCTGTCCACGCTAAAAGCTTAACATAGAACCGCAATGCTTCTTTGTCATCGAGGTAGACTGCTGGTAGTCGAGCCGAGATATCAACTTGATGCCGTGACTGTAGCACGCCAATGTCATGCGACACAGCCGAGACACGACTCGAAGACTGGCAGTCGCATTCGCTACATACCACAGACAGGTGATCGGTACCGCGCAACACAGCCGAGACAAATCAATGGGACGCCAGGTGGGTATGTCAGCTGCACAGCACAGAAGAGTGCTGACGGAGCTCAGTAGTCCCAGCACCTTCACGTATAGCTCACGTCGCAGACCAAGTGCCTCCGCTGATCTGTATTAGGCTCAAGTTGGTTATTCGAGCATCTCTCCAAGTGGAAAGCAAATTTAGAACTCATCTCTACTTGGACAGGGTTAAAATTAAAAGTGCCCAGCGAGGCGATTAAGTGCAATGAGCCTCCTCGTACTCTGGCCTCCTGGGGTGTAGATCGGGAAATGAAGTGTTATATCCCTGGTGAGTACACTGGCCTTCCTCTTTCGTTGCTGCGTGTCGGTTCGAGCCCGTGCAGAGAAGGATTAACTCTGGCTAGAACACTAGACCCGTGAAGCTGACTGAGCATAACCTGGACAGGGTCACCCTCGCGGTTGCAAATTCCAACAGACAGTGAATCACTCCCGCAACTGAAGAGAGGCGCAAGCCGACAAGAAGATTCTGCTCCGGAAGTTTACCCTGAGATGGACGACCTGTATTTTTGATCCGCTCTGCAGCGACACAGCCCGGGCTTTGACGCCGCTGCGCTTGACATACATTTCCCGAACGCCACTTTACTTGTGAATAGTTTGCTTCGGAATGCTAGTCCATGTTATGTCCTAGCCGCGCCAGGCCGACCGCTGGCCGTCGGTCCCATCGTATCCCGCATGAAAGCTGGTAGTAAACCAAACGTCGCCGTAAACTTTGGGAACGACGAAGGACTCGGTAGGGCGATCACACGTACGCTCACGAAGTCCGCCTGCGGAATCCCAGAAGGAGCTAATCATTTTCGCATTTCTCTTTGCCGATTCCGCAAACTTCAGCTTGCGATTCGTCATCAAGGTTTGCCTTTCCTCGTTCTCAGTTGCCTCTTTCCATCTTCGCGACCTTCAATGACCACCTCACTAACTCATTATATACAGCGGACTCGTCTGAACACTTAGAGTCTCACGACAACCAACACAACCATGCAAACTACAATATTGCTGTAGACCTGGATTCGGTGAGCCACCCAGGCCATATCGTACATGCTGGACGAAACATCACGGCAGATGACATTGTCGAAATCAAACGTCTCAAGAATGAGCGTTCAACGCCCTCCTTCAGAGATGAATTCTGGATCGACATGTTGTATTATGCCTGGTTCACAGGCACCAGGAAAGTCTGTCTCGCAGTCATCTGCGCCGACGATACAGTCTCGGCGCAGAGTCTTTCGGGACAGTTGGATCAAAAAGTTGGGTCGCGGAACAGTCCCCATATGAACACTAGGGCAACGAAAAAGCTAATTAGTATTGAGCCCTAACTGTAACACTATAATCTCTATAATAAACAACGTCGCGCAAGGCCTCTAGGGCTGCTAGAGGTGTGTAAGATCGCCTACGAGGCTGCGGGGGCAACAAAAGCTTACTAGGCGACGATAGGATACTGTAGAAATAAGCGAATTTTGCGATATAAGGACGATTGTACATCATGTGAATAACAACGATGACAATTGTTAACTTAGGAGGCTGTAGATTAGGTAGTAAACAGCAATAAATTAGGTATACATTTGTAGACCTTGAGAGTCGCGCGCGCTCACGTTGCAGTCTATCCGGCCCCTGACCCAACGTTGCGATCCAACTGTCCGGAAAGACTCTGGTCTCGGCGAGGTTATTAGACATCACAGCAGTAACGCAACGCTACGCCCAGAGTTATCGTCAGCAAAAAAATCTTGGTTTGCTCCATGGTTTACTGTCAAAAATCATAGCGGACAATCCGCGGGACAAGCCGAGAGCATACATTCTGCTGCCACTGAATAAACACGGGGATATCGCCAAAGGATCATGGGAGCTTTACGGAGTGAACGAGAACGACCCGGTTCTATCGGTAGGGTTGGCAAAATTCGGAAAAACATTTCCACAGCGCAATACACAAAGTGCGTAGTTTGAAAGCGAGATGGCCGAGCAAGATCTCTTGGGGCGGTTGCGGTGAGAATATAACATATTGAGAATTGGATACACCGCCCGCTTGTCTTACCCATGAACTTAGCGATGAGCCCATGAAACAAAACTACGAATCAAAAGAGCAGATCAGAACCGCGTAGGCTACGATGTCTGGAGCAACGAACCACTGAATCACTGGAAACATCGGTTCACTAAAGCGTCTTCTCATGCTTCACAATGGACCAACTTCCAACTACTCGGATTCTACTCTCATGCCAAGTTCGCGAAACTCAGCACTCTTGCGATCAGAATTTGTAATACATCCAAGCTCACACTTCAGTAGACAGATATCGCGCTATATCTAGAGTTCGATGGATGTTGGGCATCTGGCATCTTTAGTCAGAAGAATTCCCCCAAGCTCCGGCAATTTCCAGGAGCATCATGATTCCAAACTCACATTCGATGATTTTCTACCCGACACCCAGAGTATTGAACCTTGTCCCGCTCAGTTGTTATTGCCCGTCGCCACGCCCCAGAAGTATGCTGCCCAAGCGCCAGCAATCAAGAAAAGCAGCGCAACAAACAACACCAGCCCCAGCTTTTTGTTCCTCAAACCCTCTGACCCAATCTCCGCCGCCTCCCTTCGCTCATTGATCAGCTCTCCTTTCCTCAGCCGCTGCTGCTTCGTCCATTGCAATACGCTCGCGTCCGTGTGCAAGAATCCGCACGCGAACAGCGCGCCCGCAACAATGACTGATGCCGTTGCAAGTACGACGTACACAACCACGACCCCATCGTAGGAGTTATCGTCGCGATCCTGAATGACACCCGTAACGACCCGCACGATAATGTTCATGCTGTTGTTCACCGCAATCTTGATCGCATACCCACTTCCAAACACCTCCTGGTAGCGCATACTCGTGCGAATACTGTCAATAATGACCGTAGGCCCAAAACTCGACGCCACAGCATATATCCCGAAACTCGCGGCTGTGCCGCTGATCGTTGGACCCCAAGCGGCCAGACACATGGAGAGCAGCATGCCAGACCCACAGACCAGCATCAGCGTGATCCTGTTGCCGAAGATGTCGACGAACACGCCAATCAGCGGGACGAGGAAGAAGCCGAAGTACTGCGACATGGCGCTGTACCAGCCCGCCTTGACAGCATCGATGTCGAAGCGCTGCTCGGCCATTTCAGTCGCGTTTTGCGAGTACACGACCGCAGTGCTCGTCTGGAACAACGAGAAGGCAACAACGCACCAGAAAGTCCATGGCAGTGCTAACGTCTTTCGAATCTCGAACTTCTTGCCTTTTTCAGTAAGGACTTCGCCGGTCGCGGGGTCGCGCATCCCAGCGTAGCGCTTCTGGCAGTACTGCGTGAAGAACCAGAAGACGACGGTAATGGCGTTGGTGAAGAGATTCATGAATACTGCGGTCCAGTATACCCAGCTGAAGTCCCCGGTTCGCTTCGCAATTACATTCGCGGTGGCTTTGCCTACGAATGCGCCGATCTTGCCGACGCCCAGCTCGAAGCCTAGAGTTGAGGCGAAGCCGTGGGAGGGCGCGAACCAAGAGCTGAAGACTTTGTACTGGGCGACTTGCGTGGCGATGTCGCCGAGTGCTTGGATTATCACGCCGAAGATCATGAATCTGTAGGAGCGGATGGTTGTGGCTGCCGCGATGAGGATGGCGCCGGCAGTGTAGATGGCGGTACCGTAGAGCATGGCGCCTTGAGAATTAGTTGGATGTGCTGGTGGAATGGCATTGCAAAGGGAAACTTACTCGCGCCGCCAATTCTGTCGGTTACGAGGCCGGAGAATAGGATCAGGGCGGTTTTCATGAAGTCCTCGCTTGCTTCGAGGATAGCGAAGGAGGAATTGTTGATGTGGAGTTCCTGTGGAAAGGAGGTCAGACGGAAGTCGAGATGTGAGAAATAATGGCTGACCTTCTTCAAAGTACTCTTCATTGCACCAGTAACGCCGGAGCTCCAATGTGAACCGAAGCCTACGGCGGTCACGAGAAGGATGGATATCAGCTTCATCCGCAACGGCACAAGCGATGTTTGCCCATTCTGACTTGTATTGTCGGTACTGCTCTGAATGTCGACTTCTGCAATCCCCGTTTTGGGCTCAATGCCCAAGTCTTTCCCATCGTCTCCAACGTTGTCCTTAGCTCGGACAGGCGTGCTTACTTCGGCCATGGCTTCGGGAAGGGAAATGATGAGAATCAGATAAGATCCGCCAGAGGAGCGATCTTTTAAAGAAGCATTCCAAGCCAATGCGAAAATTTTATCTGATCATTTCGGAGTGGAGCGAGTCGCGCATGTGATCTCCACAATAGCGCCGAAGTGGATTTGTTGATAACTGCGCATCCGAACTCCCGTTTACGAAACACTAGAGATGGTTCTGCGATTGTCTGCCGCTGTCGCTTCTCGCTCCTGGTCACCAATGGCCATGTCTGTCTTCAAAATCCCGCTGAGCGACATGCTGATTTCATGAGCATGTGCGACGCCGCTCTTGTTGAACCTGTCTCTTCTTTTGGACCACCGCGCGAGTGGGAGCTGGAGTGCATCATTCTCCCCGTTTTCCTTCATATCCTCCCTCTCGTCCAGCTCCATCTCCTCTCTTTCTTCGGTTTCATCTCCTCCTCTTCCTAGAGCCTAACAGTATTTTCCGCCTCCTTTGAGGTTCTGGCCCAATCAGCCTCCGTCATCACGGTCTCCTCGACCCCTTTGGCGTCCACTATATCAGCTCTCTCCGCATCGACCCCGTCTGTAGGAGCATCGATCATGTCGCTCCTATACTCATCCAGCTACAAGCCCAAAATAGCAGAAGCTTGAGCGTATCGCTGTTGTTGCTGCGTGTTGCCTCGAAAAAGCGTGTGCGACAGGTTCTTTTTGCGAATGATCGCCAATGTTCGGCCTTAACCCAGTCGTCCTCAGCGAAGGCTATTAAAATGGTGTTCTCAGTGATCAAGTGGAAGTGCAGCTCCATCATTCTCGTATCGAGCTTAGCTTGCTTGATGCACTTCTTTGGGTCCGTTTAATTGATGAACGCGACATAATAGGAATCTACTGGTGATTTGTGGTATCTGTAGTCATTGTGGAGGTTTATGGATCGGTGTTGTTCAAACTACAGTAAGCCACCGTCGGCGACAACAACTGTTTGGTTTCCTAGAAATTGCGCACTGCGACGAACGCTGGAAATTCTATGACCAGGCTGCATGCCACGGCAATCGTAGAGGTATCGTACTCGTGGAGGTCGGGGGGCTGAGAATGAGCTTTCAATCATGCGCCGGAAATTTTGCTTCATATTTAGCCAGGCTTCCTTTGACAGCTGGCTCCTCGCGGTCCAATTCGAATAGCTCCCAAGACTTCTGACCAGGAGCAGCCTCCTGCCTCAAAGGCCACAGGACATATGCGGCTTTCTTGTCCCGCGGAATCTCTGCTCGCAATCGCGATAGCAGGCCATGCAAGCTTTGCCATATGTGCTGCTTTCGCTGGCTGACTTTGTCCAGTTCTTCATCTAGATCGTGCATTTTGAATGTGATACCTTGCTTGTCGGATCGTGAGTATCGGTAGAGACGTCGGATGCTCAATGCTGGCCAACGAGCCGACTCGATCCTACATCGGTCCGACTCGTGGCCGAGCTCAGGTATACCTTCGTAGCACCCACGTTTATAGATCAAGCAATCACAATACCAAGTCACAGAAGAACCTCTTTGTTGTTATTCACCCGTACGATCGTACAAGGCTTACCAACATTCCTTATCAATACTGCCAGAGCAAACTCTGGTTATGCCAGTAAACCATGCGCCGTAGAGAAGATTTTTCCAAAGGGTGTAGAGGTTTGATTTTGACTTGAAATATTTCGAGACCTTGATCTCCACGAGCCTAGAGGTATTTGTATGACATCAGTATTTGTCTCGCATGCAATTTCGTACGTGGAACTCTGCTTACTGGCTTGTCGAGACATTCCAACCACAGGACACAATTTGATCCGCTTGAGGGCCTTCAGTAGCCTTTGAGGCATAGCTGTGAGATGCCCGTTCATTCTCAGCGCAAGTCTGATCCATTGTAGCATTAGAAAGCACAGTGGAGACTTCGTATGCGTCGACTATGTTATGTATAAGCGACAAGTCCACAAGCACAAAGCTCAAATCAAAGAGTTGAGGCATTTTGAAGGAGGTCAAGGTAGTGCACTTGCCCACTCATGATCAATCATACCTTCATACAGCAATCCAACCTCAAGCGCAACAAACTAGGAAAGCCTAATGCGATAGTGGCGAGAACCCCGTGGGATACCATCTTCCTGGTGTGTAAGACTTTTCTCAGCGGACAATCCACGTCCTTCGTCGACCGGTCCGCAGTATGTGGCTGTGCTACCAAGAACCATTCGCGATGAGATGGGGACGCATGTTAAAGATCGACCCGGGAGGCTGAGGACCACAAGCGGCTGAATCCGTTAACTAACCAGGTTGACCAAAGACTTGCGACCCTGAAAGAATACATCGGATCGAACTGCATCCGATAACCTGGGCTTTATAGCGACAGAATACCCTTCCTGGCTTTCAAAGTCTGGAAGATGTATATC
>Ga0265780_10003676_pt1 | contig 20058 bp, 23 predicted proteins | sample P1T30metagenome_FD_192432 | JGI IMG/M metagenome (GOLD analysis project Ga0265780, IMG submission 192432) | Plant litter microbial communities from East Loma Ridge, Irvine, California - P1 T30 | ecosystem: Environmental > Terrestrial > Plant litter > Unclassified | place: USA: California...
TCTCACCCTCATACGATCCTTTCCATCGTAGTGAGAAGTGGTGGGTGGATGAGCGTTGGGAGTCTCGTGAGCGGTCTACCTCACGGGAAAGGACCCGTACACGACGAGATAGCTTCTGGGGCGACTCCCCTTTCGAGGAGAAGGAGAAGGAGACCGAGCAGGAGAAGTGGAGAAGCTATCATAGGGTTGGCGGGAGAGAGGTGGAGAGGGAGAGCGTCAGGCCGTTGAGTGGCTGGAGGAGAAGAAGGATTATCTTGGGTGACGACTAGGAAGAGCATCTGGGGACACAAGGAGGCGATCGAACCAAAATGTATTTCTGAGTGTTACATCCTTTTCATTATTGTCAGTCTTAGATGGTTTGGGTATACTTTAGGCTTCGCGATACACTGTCTTCGGGGTTTTCTTTTCTGAGTAGCACATGTGGCTAGGAGTGCTAACTTATATTCAATTATCAGCTCAATGAGTAATGCGTTGAACTATACATTAGAATGAGAACGTGAGCAAGTGCTGAGTATCATCAAGCAGTTCAACTATCGATTCCTCAAAAGCCGAAACCGAGGTCTCATTTCCCTCCCAATCGCCATGTCTGTGATCCATTGCTCGTATTCCAAACCCCTCGTATCCGTGAAATCCACGTCTTCGTAGTGCCATCTGCGGCCCAACCAACTCTCCTTGTCCTGCTCATATACACTGGACTCGAGTGCGCCCAGCACTTCATCCTCAATTTGCCACTCCGTGCTATGTCCTATGTTTAGATAGCGCAAACGGCCTAGATACCGTTCGTCTATTAAGGTGAAGAGATCAGTCATCGTGAAACTACGTGAGGGATCACCCGTCCGTCCACAAGCGAGGAGAGTCAGTCTGTATAGTGGCTTGGCTTCTTGCCATCGGGCTGGTGAGAAATCTGGTGGCATGTTTCCGAATCGACTGTCGATGTAGTCTAGTGCTATGGTTAGAGAGACGAGGTTTGGTAGCCAGTCTAGTACACTGTTCAATCGGCCTTGTTTGACGGCTGGTAGATCGCGGAGTTCGACGACCGTAAGCGATGCAGATAAGCTGTCAAGTAGGGGTCTGATACCTTGCCTGCGGTCTTTATGTTAGCATCCAATCCTCCAGTGGCAGTCGTACGGTGAACTCGTTGCAATAGAGTCTTGACGTACTGATCTAGACCTGGACTATGGTGAATACTCAGCGAAGAGAAAGTCGGAGGGAAGTTGGCCGGTTGTCGTAGCATATCCCATAGGAATTGACCAGAGACCGATCCAGATAGAGCGAGGTGTTCCAGGTTAGGTGGCCAGCGAATACTGGGACCACCGGGTGTGGCGGAGGGTTCATATCTAGATGAACAGCGAGGTAAGTAAAGCTCGCGTAGATCCCCAAGTTGCCGTATCGTTTGGTTCAAGCTTTGGAAACTGATGCATTCGGATACCCTGGTTTTAGAAGAGCATGTCAGTTTACGATTCGAACAAAGATCGTGTGTCTGGGGTTTACCAACAGGCTCAGGTCGAGAACGCGTAGCCGGGTGCATTTGCTCAGGCTAGCCCAGCAGTTGATTGCAAAGCTAGCTTGAGGTGCTACGAAGACTTCAAGAGATAATCTCGTTCGGCCTAGCAATCTAGCTGTTGTCGATTTGGCGCCTTGATGTACGATGTGGGATAAGTCCAGCGACTTTACTAGACTTGACAATGCTGTGGGCTTGTGATAGGTTAGCATGTATCACCAACTACTCGGAATATCCTTACCTTGATGCGGGCTAGCACAGAAGGACATATCGTTCGTACAAAGAGATCGTACGCACTTCCTGATAGATATGGTGATTCGTATAGTGGTTGAACTGCTATCTATGCATCGAACAGCCAAATTAGTCACAATACGTTTGATGGCCCGTAGCATGGCATTCACATACATCATACCACTGTCTACTGATGTAAGCTCATGTGACCAGGATCCTCAATGCGACACATTACCTATTGACAGCGGAAAAGCGTGCAAGCGCGGTTTGCCTCTCGGTCTCGCCCCACGATGCAAAGTACGCCAAGATCTCAAGCAGCAGTTCGTTCGGGAGATAGTTGGCATAACTGGAAGAGGAAGTAGACATGATTAGTGTGGCTGCATGTGAGCATGCGTACATGCATTTGGACTCGTGAAGAGGTCATCACACAAGCGCGTGCGCGCAGAGATGGCGACATGACGCACTAGCGCGACTGGTGTTTTGGGCTATCACCGAGTAACACCGAGACACAGCTCACGCTCAACCCCGCACTCACCAATCAAGACCCTCACACACGCGTTTACGGAAACACCCGCCCCTTAGAGCTGAACTCGGTGCCTAGGATCTGTCGGTCCTACTAAAACCTAAATCCCTATTGACAGGACCCATGGCGGTTAATGTGAAACATGCGACACGCATCACTATATACACACGCGATGAGAACAAAGGTTGTGATTCCCCGCATCTATTCACAAGGACCCATTTCACATTCCTTACTCTGTCTCTCTTTGCATTTCACAGTTTCATAGATCTTTGATACAAAATATAATCCCTACGATACAACGCCCTCCCTTCTTCTTACAACCACACAAGTCTTGGTCCCTCTGTATTACTACACAACTCCATACCTTCATTATCAGCAGCAATGAACACTTTACTCATCGCGTTAGCGACTATAGGACAAGTAGCCGCGGGTCGGCTCCTCGTCGCATCATATGGAAATGACACTTCTCCTGGCGCTATCCAGACTCTCGAACTACCACCTAGCACAAACGAAAACACTAGCCAAACGATGAAGGTTACTCATGAGAGCTATGAGTGTGGGAAGTTACCCACATGGCTCGATGCTTCCCTTGGTCGTGAAAGGATAGTGTGTCTAGACGAAGTAGAAATTGGTGCCAACCTTACAATGTTGAGCGTTGGTGCTGATGGCAGCCTCAGCAAGATTTCGAGCAGCCCGGTTTTGGGAGGAGCGGTGTCTTCGATATCCTACAACAACGGAACGGCGCTTGCCCTTGCCCATGTGCGTACAACCCTCTCTTTCTAATCCTTGATGAACATGTACTGACAACCCAAATAGTATGGCCCCCAGGCAGCAATCTCACTCTTCACCATCGACGGAAGCAACAAGTTCTCATCCCTACAGAACTTCACCTTCGAGAAGCCTGAACAGATCCACCAGGCTGTCCTCGACCCCACAGGCCAATTCATGATCTTCCCTAGTCTCGGTGCCAATCTAGTCCACGTATATTGTATCGATCCCGCAAGCCACCAGCTCACCGAACACGAGCCACTCAAATCAAAGCCGGAATACGGTCCTCGGCATGCAGTTTTCTGGACAAGCCCCGATTCCAAGACCACATACCTCTTTGTCGTCCACGAGAAAAGCAACAAGATCATCAGCTACAAAGTAGACTACCCTGAGTGCGGCGGCCTGGAATTCACCGAGGTCGACGAGGTCAGCACATATGGCAACACTACGCTCCCGCCAGTGTCATATGCCTCGGAGATGATATTGTCACCCGACAACAAGTTCCTCGTTGCGGCGAATCGTAACGGCACGGTGTTCGGAGTAGAAAATCCCGACCCAAAGAACAGCACCCAGGTTCCAAGTGACTCACTTGCAACATTCAAGCCGACAGCGGACGGAAGGTTGTCGTTTGTCCAACTCGCCAAATCAGGCGGATACTACCCTCGCCACTTCAACATGAATAAGGACGGATCCATGATTGCGATTGCGAACCAATTTAGCAAGAACGTTGCTGTCTATAGCCGAAATCTAGAAACGGGAAGGATCGAAGACAGCAAACCGGTGGCTACGGCTGAGGTCCTTGGGTCCGGCGGTTTGATGTTTGTGCAGTGGTTGGAGCAGCAGTAGGTTATGTGTGAAGTCTATTAACAGACGACTCATGCGCACGGTTCTGATGATGTATCCCAGAAGGTTGGAATGATGTCTTATTATGAGACACTCCAAGAGCATCATCGTATCTGCAATGACAATACATGTACATAATTCAATATCACGGAGCATCTGCTGAAGATGCCCACTTTTCCTGCGCGACAGCCCACGCTACAGCGTCCCAAACATCGCTCACGATCTTGCGCGGCTCAGGCGACGGTGTTGTACCCTTCTTGTAGACACCTGTTTCCACTAACACACTAGCCCAATCTGTACCATGCGGACTCTGGTAGTTGTTACCGCCAGCAATGTCACTGGCGGGATTGTCACCGACCATGTACACGCGCTTCAGATGGCCCAGCGGACTACCATAGTTTTGCATCAAATGATGCCGATGCGCTATCAGACGCTTCTCAGCGAACTCGTACGTAGGTCGGTGTGGTTTGCCCATTACGACTTTCTGCAGCTTAACACCTTGTGTCTGTCCGCCAGTTATCGCAGCCCAGATACCCTCGAAAGCTTCGCGAAAGCCGCCCTGACCGAGACGTGGCAGGTGATATTTTGCCGCCCATAGCAGGTCTGGGTTTGAGAAGTATAGTGGGGGCTGTCCATCTTGTTGGTAGCCACGATTCTCCAGAGCTGGATTGCCGTTCTTCTGTGACAAAGTTCCAACGATGCCATGCTCTGATAACAAGACATCCTTGATGATCTGCGCGTCCAACCCCCAGTCTCGAGGATCGTTGTATACAAAGACTGCATCGATGCGGAGCGATCTAGATGGCGAGTCAACGTCGATAGGGACGGGTAGCGGTCGAGTAAAGGTCTTGTAGTAGGACAGTAGTTGCTGCGAGAATGGCCATACATCCGGGTGAGCAACCATGATATCGCCAGGTATAACTACATTCTTGAAACTATGCAATCTGTTAGAATGCTGCAGCCCCATGTAATGTCGTTCCGTCATACCCGTATGCCTCAGCGACCTTCCTGCATTTATCCTCCACACCACCCACCACCATGACCGTCTTGTCCTTGAGGTCGTCCATGTCGGCGAAGGGGGTATGGCTTTGAACGAACATGGATGTATCGATAGACACGTCCAGTTTACTGCTCAACTCGGCCACGCGGTCGGATTCATGTTTGCCGCCGCCATTGGTAAGAAGTATGAAGGGAATGCCCTGTGACTGCAGGTAAGAGAGGGCCTTTTGAGCTCGCGGCAGCGGATCTGAACTTCTTAGGAGCACTCCATCGATACTGACAGCCGTCAGCTGCTGTGTTGAGAAGCTGATGGTGCGCAGGCCTTACTCGAAAGCGAAAGCAAACTCCGGGGCACGGACCGAGGGAGCAGCGGCCGTCTGGAATGCGCGGCGTAAAGGCAGGCCGTAAGCGCAGCGAGCAAGTAGCCTTCTCGCGTACATCGCCATTGGTGGACTGCGGATTGCTCGTGATAATGTGATGTCTTGGAAGGTTACCTACCCTGCAGCAGCATGCCCGTCGGGAAATTATTAGTCATCATCGCGTTACCCACCGTTGCGTCACAACGATCTCAATACCATCATGATACTACACATGAGCCCTGAGCTTCGCATATATTCTATAATTTGGATACCAAGTACCAAATAGTTGGTTCGGAACTCAGTGGCAGCTTGCCCGATCCTCATAGCCGACTCCTCTGCGCGCAGGCACGCTGACGTCTACTGAATGGCAGCGTATACAACTCGGAGCAAACCATCACTCTACCATTCGCTCGATCGACAATGTTACCGCCAATCTTCTCGATTCGGAAGTCATGCATATGTAAGGATTCCGCTTGCCGTCCGGAAGCACCGGAGACATATGACCTTGAGTGCTCGTACACCGGTACCTTTGCATAGCTCATTGAGTCTCTAAATCACGTTTATTAGCCACCTCATCACGCTGCTTCTCTTTGAAGACCTTAGATACCCATTAGCTCCTTGACCGAGAGAACATTTTTGACGGTATGCCTGTGTTCGCTCATTCATGGCAACGGGCGAACCTTCAGCAGTGAATATTTCCCACGTGGAAACTCACTTGCTCCTTCCCAACTGACATGACTTGCAACATGCAGGGACTTTCCTACTGAGGAAAATGTACATTGCCATACCAACCAATGTGATGTTTAGATCGACCGACTAGCTGTTGAGGTCGTAAATCGGGCCCACTCTACTGGACACAATAGTCGGCGACTCAGATCACCCCTTGCTTAGAATTCGGCACAGAACCTTGTCGAGACTTTTCTCTGCCGCTTGAATCTCCTTTGTTCTCATTCTTTACAGGTGCAATGGCTTTGGAACAATAGTAAGCAAAGTCACGTGGTATGACATACCATGTCCGAGAACAATAGTAAGCTAACATCGAGGGCCTTACCTTTGTCGGGACCATGCTCTGGACCTTTTGACAACAACAGCCACAAAGGAAGCTTCGTCCTTTCCCATATACTCTTTTCCGTTGTATAAAACGGTGCTCATGGTCCCTAAATTTATTGTTCTTCCAGCCAACAGAACACTATCTACCTACAATTTCAAGCTCTCTACATATCCTTCAATTACCTCAACCCACCCAAGCCAACTCAACTGTCAGCATGGCCCTTCATCGTGGCGTCAAAGGCGGCTGCACCGTCCAACGCATTGCCAAAGGCGGCACCAAAGGCGGCTGCACCATCCAACGCAATGCCAAAGGCGGCGTCAACGGCTGCACCGTCCAACTTGGCGGCGTCAGTGGCGGCTGTACCGTCCAATAGATCACTCTCCTCTCTTCCTCCCTCTCTCTCGACAGAGACTCGACAGAGAGACACTGCCTGTAGTTGCATCACACCCAACGACTACAGATTGATGCCGTTTCAGCTCATCACCGCTTTCACTTCGATCATCCCTTTTTACACGATAACAAGGGGATTTGTCCAAGTACTTACGCCAATCGACAAGTACGCGGATACAACTCGCCTCAAAGCCTTGCTATAATGCCGATAAAAAAACATGCGAGAATCTTCCGACATGGCCGATCGACCACAACAACATATGCGGCGATGGGATTGGAGTCTTGTTCTGCTTACGGCGTGGCATCTTCTTTCCTTATAAATTATGTATCTAGTATCTAATGCGTACGCCAGGTTGAGTTCTTGGGGGATGGTTTCTGACTTTGGTCTTTGTATTGAGGGCAGCGATCGTTCAGAGGGAGCTTAATGATATGTACATACTCGTTCGCCCTATACATCTTCTATCTGTAAGCACTTGCGACAACTGCATGTCTCAATGTGTCAGCGTGATCTTTACCGCTGTGTTTGCTTTCGAACGGTATGATATAATCTCACCGACATGGCGATGGAGAGGCGTTTGTGTATCACAGATATGGACATCTCTCCACTGATTTAGATATTACCAACAGGAGGAGCTTTACAAAACGACCACTGGGTAGCGGCGAAAATGTGAACAAAGCATTGACACATCACGCCGCAATAGTTACTATTCGCATGGAACCATCATTCTATTGTTCACGTTAAAAACCGGAGAGGACTACCTGTACATACACATCTGAAGTCACTGGGAAACAGCCCAGCAAGCCTGTTCAAGTCAGATAGCCCTTCGCGAAAATCTGCCGCATGATGTGGGTTGAAACAAAGCTACGATACAACAGAGTTTAATGACACGTTCATCACCTTCCTCGTAGGCTCCGTACCGAAGGTTTGTGTGAAACATGGTCTTTCACTGCAGTCGTGGCGCCCTTTGCAAGAGGCTCTCGTGAGACAGGGCTGGTGTAAGGCGATTTCTTAGAAGCGCTGCGTAAAGATGCAGGGGTTATGTTTGGTGAAGCATTATCCTCTGAATCCAGTACCTCAGTGCTCGTTTCTCGATTTGGCGTGCTCGGTCGTTGGGAGCGAAGTGCCTTTCTGCTTGACAGTGGTCGAGTAGGCTTCTTGACCTTCTTCAGTGCACCAGGCCTAGTAACCTTCCTTTGAAAGCTGACGGTTGTGTGTCGGGTAGATTTGACGGTAAATGGCTTTGCCGTCCGGAGATTAGCTGATCTCGTACGTTTATCAAGAGTTCCGGAACTTGATCGCTTTAGAGCGCGGTTTTCGCGGGATGCATTCTGACGCGACAGCGCATCTGCTTCCCTCTCGACTCGCTCACGAGCAGACTCCAATCGAGCGACAGCATTTTTCGCCTTGGCGCTAGCTGAGTTGCCTGCAAGCATCCTGCGCTTCTTGGGGGAGCTTTGGGTGCTTTCAGAACCAGGCCTTCGAGGACCGAGCAAATCCTGCAGCTTGCGTTTCGTGCCTGTGATGAGCACTGAAGCTATTGACTTCTCTTCAATGGGTTTCTTTGGCTTGGGACCGAGGACCCCACGGCATGATTCAGTGCCACAGCGGCATTCCTGAATGTTCTTTTGGGAAAACGGACTAACGAAGTCAGAACGGTTCAACATATATGTTATGGGACATGACTTACTCAAAATTGTAATCGTAGGTCAGCTCATCGCCAGTCATGATGCCGCGGGGACCGGCGAACAGCGCCATCCGAGGCTCTCCACCCACAGTCCACTTGATCATCTCGCAGTTGGGTTCACACGAGTGATTAACGAATCGAGCAATAGTCCCACGAGTCGCATCAATGATCATTTTGTTGTCGAAGCTCATGAGATAATAGCACTGCAGAGGATTAGCAGAAATCTGTATGGCAAGACCTTGACAACGTACCTTGTCTTTCTTGTAGACCTGTTTCATGCGTCGCTCGCATTCAGACTGGGTAATGATCTCTCCAGCATATTCTACGATGATCTGGTGTGGCTCGAACGTTCGCATAGCACGAACACCGAACCCTCGGTCTTTTGTATCGAGAACTTCCACACCATAGTCATAACGGTTGCCTTTTGCACGCTTCTTGAGCTCTGCGAATGGCCGATTGTTACATAGTTCCGGAGGCAGTGGACAGTTGGTTTTGTCACATTCATACGCCATGATCCGATTGTGACAGGACTCTCCACAGCCATCTTCTTCATCGCAATAGCATTGGGAGGAGTCTTGCTTGTCGCGTTTCCACAGCGCAGATGCGTCGCCGATGAACCTGTCTGCAAGTCGTTAGCATTGTTGACTGAGTGGGATCATAGTAAGCTTACTTTTGTTGAGTTTGACCCAGCCGTCGACCTTAACCTTTCTGGGTAGAGGGCTGTAAGTATCGAATGGCAATTTGAAATCGCGGAATACATGTTTGGGGTCCTCGTTCAATAGACGTTCGCAGGCAAAAATCGGGAGGGGCAAGATTGTGGCCTGCCATGGTTTCTTGGCCCTCTTCTTTGCGCGGTTCTGGCTTTCGGAGAGACGAGGATCAAAGTCGCGATCCTGGCCAACATACAAACCTTGCTTAAGCCAGACTTTCGACTTGGGCTGCGAGAAGATCTTTCCTTCCTGGTCTTGGCTATCTGCGTCTCCATCCTCAAGGGCATCGCGAGACCGCTTGAGAGAAGCCGCGGGGGAAGCTGATTGGCCGGATTTGAAGGATGGCTCTGAAGTACTGCGCCGTAAAGTGCTTTTAACGAAAGCCTTTCCCCCTGAGTACATGCTTGCGACGGTGTCGCCGACACCGCTTTTGCGGAGGACCTCCTTGCGAAGGTCCGTCACGCGAGAGGAGGTGCGACGTCGTGCTGCCTGGGCGGCTTCGGCAGCCAGCTGATCCTCGACCTGATCGCTGGCATCAGTCATGTCAGACTTCCGCTTCAGCATCTTCTTTCGCATAGGTGTGGCTTTCTCCTTCCTCGCGAGCTCCTCAAGAGAGCCGTGCACGACATTCTTGTGGTGCTTCTCAAGGTATTTGGTCGGCGTATGAATCGCAGTTCCGGCGAGAATCTGCACGTTGTACGTGGTGACGGACTTGCGCGAGCTCCTAGCAGGGCGGCGGGCCTCGTTGTTGACGGCGTCGGGCGTGGTGGTTTGCGCGGACGCTGAGGTCTCGCCGAGCATTTGGAGGCCCGGAGCCTCCTCGTACACTTCGACAGCTTGTTCGATCTTCGTCATCTCGGACATGACGCTGGCTTCGTCGCCGAGGCTGGTAGGTGGCGTCGAGATGGAAGGCGACGCGCTGGACGTGGCGCGAGCATCGCCCTGCTTGTCAGTTCGCACCGTGATGTTCGAGAGCGTAGAGGATGTTGAAGTTGGGGATAGATCGCGCTCGGCCATGACAGCGGACGGGCAAGGCAGGAGCACGCGTCGTGGTCGTGGTCTTGAGGGGTGAGGCACTGACGCGCGAAGGAGGTGGACGCTTTGGGCGGGTCAACGGCGCTCACGAAGCAACACTGCCAAAGTCTGCGCGCGATAGGCAAAGAGCAAGCGAAGAAACGTGTACAACTGTCGGTCCGGTTTAGGAGAGTGTGTGGGCATGCATTGGGAGGCGCATCGAGCCAGAGTTGGGAGATAGATGGACGGATGGACGATTTGGGGAGGTAAACACATGCAGCTAGTCAGTCAGCCGATTAGGCCGTCGTGCCCTGTATATCCAATGTTACCAGCACCACCACTCCTCGCATTCCGTCTTATTACCGGCACGTACGGGCCGGGTCTTCGAAACCGAGCCCGCTGCAATGTTATCATGGAATGTACACATAATCAAGGAAGTCACTCATCAGTGCATGCAAACGATCATATGGTGCCGTGCCTGCACTCGTGTATTGTGAAGAAGCTATTACTTAAGATGGGCTAACCACATGATCACGCTGATCAGAAACAGCGTCTCATGCCACAGTCGCGTCTGCAGCGTCACGTCCTGACCTACTGGCTGGGCCCTGGAATGCCCCAGACCCACTAACATCCTGCATCTCCACCCCGCCGCCCTGTTGCTCTGGCACTAGAGGCGCAGTCCGTTTGTCTTTGCGCGAGCCAAACCTTTGGTCGCCCTCCTCGTACTTTCTCTTGAAATGGAGATAGGTCGGTGGGCGTGGTCGCTGTAATACAGCAACCCAGTTTTTCAACGCGGAGCCCTGCGTGAAGGGCCTATGCCGATCCTTTTTGAGGAACTTGTGTGAGTTCAAATATTCACGTGTCGTTTCGCCCCTACCAACCAGGAACAGATGGTATATGCCAAGACTGAAGGGATATGACCACCCGAGGAGTCCGTATATACACATGGCAAAGGGTACACGCCATCGATCGATGGCCTCGCCAAAGGATGCTCCAGTTTGCGCCCGCCAGACTAGTATGTGTGCCAGACTAGCGCCCAGGAGGAAAAGACCTAGCAACGTGGTGGCGCACACGAAGACAAAGAAGTAACGGTAGTTGCGGCGTCCCACGCAATTGTTGAGCCAGACGCAATGGTGATCTTGCGTCTCGATGCAATTGTCACATACACGGCAATGGTGAGCACGTGGAGGTCGCCAGATGTTGCAACTCTTGCAATATTTCGTCGGCACCTCCATAGCTGCATTCGTACCGGTTGCGGAGACCACCATGGTCCACTCAGTGGTGGGCGGACCGAGACTGAGCGGATCGTCATTAGGATTAGGAGGGGGGAATGGATGTAGATTTCGGGGAAGTATCTATACGGCGTTAGTAGTGTTCATGACAAAGGAGGTGCATGACATACGCCCGGATCTGAAGCTGAAGCATGAAGGAAAGAGGAGATGGAGACGAGAAGCAAATATGCAAAGAGGATGGGTATCGATGGAGAAACGTTGGTCCATAGCCAAGGGGCCCTATAGTAATAGTTAGCGTGAGGAACAATAGCAGTGGAGGGGAGTCCACGAACGAGAAGCCGAAAAAAAGGCCAGCAGGTAAGATGATGAGGATTGCCGTGGCGACGTTGACTGGACGGTCGCGGGTATTTTGTAATCTACCGCCCCAGCAAAACGCGGTATTGCCAGAGAAGTACTGGTAGTTCCTGCCGAGCTCCCGCTTGACTGCCTCCTTAGTAGCTTCTTTGCGGGCTATTCTGGGTGACGACTCGGCAGAGGTGAGTTTCTCGTGTCCTTGATGGGGTCGTATTTGGGCTGAGCGTCCGTCGCGACTGGACAACATGAAGCTGGAACCGAAAGAGCGGGGCGATTTGCTGGGCGTTGGGAGCTTGCCGGAATCGTGGCCATGAACATTAGAGAGATCCAGGTGCTGAGGCCTGGGTCGCTGCAGGGGAGTGATGCTCTCGCCTCGACTGCGCACTGTTTCTGCGCCCGTGGGCGTGGTGTTGGCTGTGGTGCGGTCGGGCATGTCTCTATCGGTGATGTCGGTGCCGCGCGACGGCGGAGGCTGCGGGTCCAGCTCGTGATGGAGGCCCAGGGTTGGGGCGCCGTGCCGAATTGTTTGCGTAGAGCCTGTACTCTGGCGGTACGGATTGCTGCCCGTTTCGTGTGTAGCGTCGGAATAGAGCGAGCCGTGGCCGAGGAGGGAATTGGGGCGCTGGTTGCGTTGTTGTTGAAGACGCTGCGAGCTCATGGGGCGAAAGAAGCCGTGGGCTGCCAGCGGAACATGGGTTCTACTGGCAGACGTCGTTGGGCGGCTGTGTCCTAGACTGCCGGCGACGCTCATGCCGCCTCCTCGTCGTGCAGGGCTGGCCTGGGACCATCTGTTCTGGCTGCCCGAATTGGCAGTCGCAATCGACGACGGTCGCGAGGGTGGCAGGCCGGGCTCGCCTGCTGGGCCCGTCATGCCCAACACGCGACTGCCAGTCGAGCTGCGCTTCTGTTCGGACGGCGTCATGGCCATGGTGATGTGGTTGCGGGCGCGATTACACTCTCGGCACGCAGCATGACATCAAAGAGCTGAGGGTGTGGCTGGAGGGAAGTCACGGCTTGTGCAGCGCGTGGTCGCGACGAATACGGGGAGCGCGGATGGGCGAGGATGGCGACCGGCAGGGGAAGGAGCGACTGGAAGTGAGTGAATGGAAGGGCTGCGGCGCCGAAAGGCTAATGGAACGATGGACAAGACGTGTGATTGCGCTGAAAGGGGCGCATAAAGTTGATGCTCGACCCTTCGACGTTGCCCGGCGCACTGCAAGGTCCGCCTGACTGTTTCCGGCATGGCCGTCGCTGTGACGCAGCCGCCAAGCTTGGCGTCCGCGAGATTCAACATCGAACCACTGCTCCGCGCTGCACGCATCCCATAGCTCGCATCCCGTCCACGCCACTCACCCCCCATCATGTCCTCCATCATTGCCCGCTCCGCCTTCCGCGCCGCCCCGCGTGTCCGTCCTACGCCTGCTCTTCGACGATGGGCCAGCGCCGCCGCTGAGGGCGAGAGACAGGCCGGCAAGGACGCCCTCAAGACCGGAGCGAAGCGCGACCCTGAGCTCTATGTACGCTGCGACACGTCAATTGGACAATACAGGGCGCATAGCTGATTCGTCTACAGGTTCTGTTCGCTATCATGAGCGGTGTTTTCGGTCTGGCAGGATGGCACTTCTGTATGTTCCCGGATACATCGATTCTGCCTCGTGCGCCCGTCTTCACATGCTGACAATTGCAAGCCCGCTCTCCTACCAGTGCCTCTTCGGAACGAGCCGTCGCCAAGGCCGCAGGCAGTGAGCCTTGGAAGCAGGATGGTGGTGTAGGCCCATACCAGTACCACCCCGGAGGTGACACCAGCGTCAAGAAGGATGCGCCTTCTGCGCTTAACGTGGTCGTCATTCCCAACGTCACTCTCCCCAAGGTAAGCTGACGCCCTTGATTACCAGCAATCAGACTGTATTGACGAGCGTAGGAACTCCATGACACATACAACAAGTGGGGCAAGGACGGCTACTAGACACGCAAACTGACATCAACTACCCAATTTCCAATCAAAACCTCATGGCAGCAGAGTGCGAGATTTTTCCTTCAGTTATGCGTCTGTACATAAGACCTATTGCGCAAATCAAACAAGTTCTCTACAATGTGCTCACACAGATTGGTGCCGCACAGTTCTGGTCTGCCTAACAACGCGACAGCAAAATCAATGCGGACTTGAATGATAAGAAACCCCTCAAGCACCACGGTGATTTCCGGTAGACTTTTTGTATATATACACGTCCGACTCAAGTAATGCTAGGGAAACCGCTATTCATCCGACTGGAAGGATCAACGTCGTGTCCGTCCTAGGTCGAGGTACACATGCTTTTGTTCTTCTAGACTCTCTCCAAATTTGGTCCTTGCGAATGGCACTGTGAACCCCGGGTAGGGGAGCTTGTAGAATGTAGTCTATGGGTATCTATAAGTGCACTGTCAGTCTGGAAGTCCGCCCGCCAACTGCAATCAAGCTGCGCTTGGTAGTCGCTTCCGAATCTCGGCAATCATATCAGTCCTGTTCACCAGTACACCGTCTTTCTCGGGGTCGTTGTCGTCTTTGATTCCCAGGACCTTAATCTTGACCTTGCCGTCTTTGAGCTCATCCTCACCAAGGATGACGAGGAGCGGGACACCGGCCACCTCAGCTTGTTTGAATTGCTGAGGGAGTTTCGGCTTCAGTTTGTACGAGAACTCAGCCTTGATGCCTGCAGCCCATAGCTCTTGAGCGACTTGCATACGTTCTGTCAACAGGCCGGTGAAGCCTTTACCACCAAAGGCTGCGACGAAGGCATCGACATCTTTGGCACGCTGTGTCGACTGGCCGCGGGCTTTCATGATGCTAATGATTCGATCGATGCCGAAAGATATGCCAACGCAGGGAATAGGCTTGCCACTGAACATGCCCACGAGCCCGTCGTAACGACCACCAGCGGCGACACTTCCTACGCCGATTTCTTGCTGCTGACCTTTTACGCGCGGTGCTGAGCCTTCTGTAACTACCTCGTAGATGAGCCCAGTGTAGTAGTCTAGACCTCTGGCGAGTGAGAGATCGAAAGAGATTCTCTTGCGGGCACCAAAAGCATCGAGGTATGAGAAGAGCTGTTCCATCTCCCGAACACCCTGGCTGACATCTTCCGATTGAGAAAGGGTCTCGTTTGTCTTGAGATAGTCGATGATGTCGTCGCCGCCTTTGCGCTGCACCCATTCACCAATCTTATCCGCGATGTCTGCTGGCAGTCCCTTGGTCTCCATTTCTTGCTTGACCTCTGACCATGGTAGCTGCAGCATGTTAGTAATTGGCAGAGACATGGAGATGTTCAGCTCACCTTGTCTAGTTTGTCCACAGCAGAGCTGATCGGCCTTATCAGTTCTGCCTTGACGCCAGCAGCCTTGAACATGCCGTCTAGAATCTTCCTGTGATTTATCTTGATCGTGTACGAGTCCCACTTGAGCGCATCGAAGACGTCGGTCGCAATCTTGAGTACCTCGGCATCTGGAATCATGGCGTCGTAGGAACCCGCGATATCGAAGTCGCATTGGTAAAACTCTCGCATGCGACCCTTGGTCATGGCTGGTTGGTCGCGGCGGTACACCTTAGCGATTTGGTATCTCTTGAAACTCTGGACGCTAGGGTTCATGGCGAGCCATCGTGCAAGTGGAACGGTGAGATCGTAGCGCAGTGAGCAGAGCTCGCCGCCTTGATCCTGCAGATCGTATATCAACTTTGAGTCTTCTCCATATTTACCGCTGAGGATCTCTTTGAGTTCGAAGACGGGCGTGTCGAGTGTCGTAGCGCCGTGGCGCTTGAAAACTTCCGTTACCGTTTGGAACAGGTTGTCGCGAAGTGCGGCATCCTCGCCAGTCCCTGACATAGTTAGCGAGTCGTTTGGGCGCAATGTGGGCAAAATGTACAGTCGCGTGTGCCCTTTGGCACCTTCAGGTTGAACGATTTGTTCTTGTCTTCTTTGCCCATGTCGTCGTCGAAGCCCAAGGGCGAAGTTTGCGTAGAGAAGCGGCGGCGGGGTGCAAGAATGTAGGTTCGGATAGATGTTCGGCTGACTTTACGGTATGCGAAGGTATATCGGAGGGCGTCCTGGAAGAGCGCGGGGCAGACAAAGTGGGGTGAAATGCGCTGCATGGACCTGGAAAGTGACTCAATCGCCCAAGAGCAAGCGCGCGTGTGCAAAGAATCGTTCTACTCCGCGACTTGGCCCGTGCATCTTCACACCGACGTCACTGCGGTAGCCAAAATATAGTCACAGGATTACAACGAATAAATTGATGCATGGGTTTCTAGTCATCGCGCTGTGTGCAACTACCAGAGCAGTCGAAATTTCAGCAGATCTCTTTGTCCATAGCACTCGGCTACAACTGTCAGAATCATGTCGATGGCTGCCTTCGTGTTCCAGTCACTCTCGGACAATGGGGTAATGGACTGCGGTTTGGCCTGCGTCGGCTCGGAAACTGGCGCCAATTTGGTGGCACTCGCAGTTTGCTGCAGCTCTCCTCGGCGTATTTCTTGTCGCTGCCTCTCAGCCTCGACCCTTGAAAGGTGATGATGGACTTGCATTGGGGGCATATGAGGCAGAGGCACTTGTGAATGTACCAAGCGGTCTCCGAGTTGCGCAAGAAGACGCGCTCGAGCTTCCTCAAGACCTCCATCTTCCGGAATGCTTTCTGATTCAACTTCATCCTCAGACATGATCATCTCTGCGTCAGAATCATCCGTCTCTTCAATGACTGTGTTTTGGCTGAGTACGGCATTGTCATTTCTGAAGGACGTCGTGTCTAATCCATTGTCTTTCTCATCCGAAACATCGCGCAGAGTTTGTGTGACTTTTGGCGCGAGATGTCTCGTGTCGTGAGCTCCATGTGTCTGTTCTCTGGGATCGGTCTCTGGGACCTCGGGACTAGTGCACTCGCCTTCTTGTGCATCACACGTCAATGTTCTGTTGTCTGCGTAGAGTCGGCCCACTAGCCGGCCTGCGCTGAGCCCCAAGTCTCGGATCCTGCTCACACGCTCATGATCCAAAGTACCGAAATCTCCAACTAGGGCCAACAAGGTCCATATCCAGCTGCTCTTCTCCCGGGATATCTTAGCTGATCGACCCAAGGCTAACGTGCAGCCTTGTAGAGCCATATACAGCGTCGACTCGTCAATGTGCATGATTTCTTGGAGAATCGGTAAGTCCTTCTCTATGGTTTCCGACCATTTCTGCTTTCCAAACTTCTCTACTTTTGCGCGGCTCGCTGCTGTGTCTGGTAGTCGTCCATACCTCCGCATTTCGGCGAGCTTCTTGCGAAGGTTTCGAAAGCGCTGGAGGAGAACATTGGTGCAAGCTTCCCGTGGATCAAGGGCGAACGAGTCTGTTTCCCACTTGGTAGCGTTGTACTCCCAATCCACGGCGATCCAGGTTCCTTCCCTGTATATGACGCGTTGAGTATCCATCGGGCTTTTGTGTTGCGATTCGTCATGGTCTGAGTCGAGTTTGCCAGCGTTGACGTTGTTTGGGGCTACGAGTAGAGTGGGAATCGCCGATGCTTCAGACCTAGGCCTCATGTATAAGCGATGCACTTGATAATGCTCTCATGTGAGGGGAGTGCAAAAGATGAAGTAAGCACTCACCGGACACCGTGAAGGTAGGCCAACGCTTCGCTTGTGGTCTCGTCGGATGACTGCTCTTCACCGTCGAGTCCTGGTAGCACCGTCCGTGTCCCATACTCCTGGTACGAATCTACAGCGCGCGGCCGGTTTTTTGGGTGCGCTGTGATGCGCGCGATCCTCGCGCGCTTAATACCAGCGGCCTCTTCTTGCGCGCACTTTCTTTTGCTGCCGTATGCGGTCGGGGACGCTGTCGAGGATATGGAGGGCGGCTGCGTCGACATAAGGTAACCATCGGGCCGTTGTAGTTTGTTGTAGCTCTCACCGTCTTTAGTAACAGCCAAATTTACCCCCACGGTTGACATGTTTGCGTTGGAGGTTGTAGAGTCCTGGCTCCGGTTGATGAGTGATTGCGGAGACGCGCTCGGGGGTGACCTACATCGGTCTAGCGTGGCTCACGCTGGCACCACACATGTATGCGGGCCGGCACAATCAATCTCAGGAACCTTGAAATGCGGAAGGTACATATTTGAGTATCTGAAGTTGAGGTTGATAATGTGTGGTGTATTTCACTGCACTATAGTTACGTGATGTCGTGCTCCTCGTAAAGCTACTCAGCCAACAGCTCTAACATCTAGATATGATGATGAGTTCCTGCGGGCGTACGCAAAGATCCCCAAACAAAGGAATTTATAGTGGGATTAATCCCATCAACCCTTTCCATCTCCCCTTGTGGTTGAGACCCAGTAGCCTGATCGTCATTGTCCCTTCCGTTCGATGTTTTCTTCTACTGGCTGGTAGGGGTACTTGATCGTGAGACACCAGATGTCTAAATAATCGCAGATCGTCCAAATAACATCCACGATGAAGCTTCCATGCACACCGACAGCAAGACCTAGACACATGAACACAAAGGCAACCTGATAAACATCGTTGCCCAAGGCACTTGGCCAGCCGACACCAATGTGCTCCTGTAGCCATGGCCCGAGCGAATCGATCACTCCGTAGATGAGAGGGTACATCAGTACGTTGCCTCGAGGAAATCGGGATTTCGTAAGGTGAGAGATGATCATGCGACCCACCGAGTACGCGTTGATGAGACCAGCGTAGAAGATGAACGGAACCAGATGGTGATGCAAGATCATAGGTTGCAGGTACAAGTACGCCGTGATGAGGACCCAAGCCGCCCCGAAGGTAAGAAGACCCAGGAGAGCGACTCGCGCCTTTTGACCACGGGCACGACGCGCCTTCATTACATTTTGCGCGCTGTGTCATTGTCAGCCTACTGTCTCGTACAATGGCATGTGTTCATACCTCGAAACAGTGTTAAACACGAGCACAACTCCTCCATAGACCATATACCATTCGTTCCATGCCAAATTGTACAGCACTTCTGGAATGAATCCTTGCTCTTTCACTCCGAGACTTTGGATCATGGAGCGTTGCCAGAAGCTACCTCCACCAAGGTAGGCCGTTGAGGCATACACTATGCACAAGGTTATGATACCCTCGACTGGCCCAGAGATAACACCAAGAGTCAGTGTATGGGTATGATACTCATCCCAGGTCTGCACGTAGAATGTCAGAGATGCTGCAGTAGTTAGCAAGATAAGATGCAAAGCAAGTAATGTCAAGGTGCTGGCTTACATGCAAAGAGCGTGAGGACTGTCTTCCAGCCTTGGCCAAGATTCATTGTCGCAGAGAACAACAATACTTCCAGTGTCGTATTGATCGCATCGACTCCATGATCGAACAGCTCGCCTAGAGGACCGCTCTGGCGAGTCCTGCGGGCCTGACTCCCATCCACAGCATCAAATGTTTGGTAGAGGAACAGTCCGATGGCCCAGCTGGCGTACACCCAAGGCGGACAATCTTGATCAAGGGTCGGTGTATACCAGAGTAAGGTGAGGAAGTTGACTATGATGAACCCGAACCCAGAGAGTGTTATCTACAGCATCATGTAAGTAAGGACGAAGCTCTTGCGGCGGGGTTCGACATATAAAATCTTTTTTTTATGCCAAACTTACAAGGTTGGGTCTAAGACATGTTAGTATTGCTTTGTATGAGATTTTGGAAATACTCACGCCATCCACATAGGAAAGCATTTGATGACCACATGAGAGTAGAAAGGCTTGAGGACATATTGTGAAAGCAAGCTGTGATCCACGCCAGAGTACTTGTACTCCCTGAGCTTTGGTAGCTTATCCTGTCGTATGTACACCATGGTGTGTTATTCGCTTAGTACTAGCAACTGTTGGCGAGTTGTTGTGGGGTTCTGGCAGTGAAAGTGATTTCGGCGGCACTTGTTGTTGCTATGTGGTGGTGTGCCAAGCGCAAAATCTTATGACGTAGCTACCCGTCCGCCCGCCGGTTTTGGCAACATCTTAGCGTCGAAACGGTATGTCAGGTACGATCGCTACCTCGGTGTGCACAACGAATGAGATGAATCATCATATTCTACGAATGTGTATCTGAGATTGATGCAGCCCCTCGCAACTTCGCACCACTTAGACGCTGGAGGCTTGATGACTCCACTAGCGATACTTGCCTCATTCTGGAACATTGTGATCGATCTTGCTCATATACATGATTCAGCAGACATGACACCCTCTCACTGTAAGCAGCGCACAGTGCCATTTACTTGGTCGTACACCAGATGAGTGGCTTGATCGGTGCAATCGAAGCTTATGCAACAGTGCTCCAGGAGCAAGGAATCAAGATCCTGCTCCTCATGGTCTGGATGAGCGGCACGGTCTTGTGCACTGTCTCGCCCCAGCCTTCCACACTCCAGCTCTGTTCACGACGGACCTT